>ENA-OOWV01001696-OOWV01001696.1-human-gut-metagenome-genome-assembly--contig:-NODE-1696-length-13788-cov-2.459914_pt1 | contig 13788 bp, 8 predicted proteins | sample MGYA00241584_ERZ501337 | MGnify/ENA primary metagenome ERZ501337 (study PRJEB25962, sample SAMEA2042744) | human gut metagenome | biome: human gut; feature: human-associated habitat; material: faeces... | reverse complement strand
TCATCGGAGCAGTCTTTGAAAAAGGCTATGTAAACAATAAAGTTATGGAATTTGTCGGACCAGGTGTGGAGAAGTTAAGTGCTGATTTCCGTATCGGAATCGATGTTATGACAACGGAGACAACATGTCTGTCTTCTATTTGGAAAACAGATGATAAGATTAAGGAGTTCTATGAGATCCACGGCAGAAGTGAAGATTACAAAGAACTGAATCCTGGTGCAGTTACATATTATGATGGTATGGTCTATGTGAACTTAAGCGAGATACGTCCGATGATTGCAATGCCGTTCCATCCGTCAAATGTATATACAATCGACGACGTACGTAAGAATCTGAAAGACGTGCTTCACGATGTAGAGCAGAAAGCACTGGTGAGCCTGGATGGTGCTGTGGATTATTCACTTCAGGATAAAGTGATTGATGGAAAACTTTATGTGGATCAGGGAATCATCGCAGGATGTGCCGGTGGTGGATTTGAAAATATCTGCGCAGCAGCAGACATCATAAAAGGTCATTACATTGGCTCAGATGAATTTACATTTAGTGTATATCCGGCAAGTACACCGATCTATATGGAACTTGTGAAAAACGGTGCAGTTGCGGATCTTATGGAAGCAGGAACAATTGTAAAAACAGCATTCTGCGGACCATGCTTTGGAGCTGGAGATACACCGGCAAATAACGCATTTTCTATTCGCCACTCTACAAGAAACTTCCCGAACCGTGAAGGTTCCAAGCTTCAGAGTGGACAGATTGCATCCGTTGCACTTATGGATGCCCGTTCAATTGCAGCAACAGCAGCAAATAAAGGCTTCCTGACACCTGCAACAGATATGGACGTAGAATACAAGGGACAGAAATACCACTTTGACCAGAAGATTTATGCAAATCGTGTATTTGACAGTCATGGTGTGGCTGATCCGGATACAAAGATCAAGTTCGGACCGAATATCAAAGACTGGCCGGCAATGTCAGCACTTCCGGAGAATCTGGTATTGAAAGTTGTATCAGAGATTCACGATCCGGTTACAACAACAGATGAGCTGATCCCATCTGGAGAAACATCTTCTTACAGATCCAATCCACTTGGACTGGCAGAGTTTGCACTTTCCAGAAAAGATCCTGCATATGTAGGACGTGCAAAGGAAGTACAGAAAGCACAGAAAGCAATCGAAGCAGGCGAATGTCCGTTAGAGATATTGGAAGAATTAAAACCGGTTATGGCAAAGATCCAGGAGAAATATCCGGAAGCAGGAAAAGGAAATATTGGAGTCGGAAGTACGATCTTTGCAGTAAAACCAGGTGACGGTTCAGCAAGAGAGCAGGCAGCTTCCTGTCAGAAGGTGCTCGGTGGTTGGGCGAATATTGCAAATGAATATGCGACAAAAAGATATCGCTCCAATCTGATCAACTGGGGAATGCTTCCATTTATCACAAAAGAAGACGACAAGAAATTAAGCTTCAAAAATGGCGATTATATCTTTGTACCGGAAATCAGAAAAGCAGTGGAAAACAAAGATGCAGAGATCAAAGCTTATGTAGTCGGAGATACATTGAAAGAAGTCACATTTACACTTGGAGATATGACAGACGCAGAAAGAGAGATTATTCTCAAAGGTTGTCTGATTAATTATTATAAGGGCTAAATAATCCGATAGGTAAAATTCATGTTCTATGTTCCGTTGTACTGGGAATTACGCTGAATTTTATCTTGCGCAGTATTTTCGGCGGTAATATAATTGAATAAACGAATGTAAATAAAAGGCGGCACTTATGAAAAAAAGTGACGCCTTTTTGTAACACTTGGGATATTTTTGGACTCTTATATGTAGAAGAAGTAATAATACTTTTTACACTGGGTATTGGGAACGGCAGTTGGATAAGTCAATGGAGGAGTGTGGAGAACTTCTTGAGAAAAACAAATTGAGGAGGAAAAAGAATGAAATGTGATGCAAAAGCATTTTCAAAGCTATATGAGCAGGTCTATCAAGACCTCTATCGCTACGCGCTTTGTCTGATGCGTGATCCGCATGAGGCAGAAGACGCGGTGAGTGCGGCAGTGTTATCTGCTTATGAACATATACATAAACTTCGAAAAGAAGAAGCTTTCAAGAGCTGGATTTTTACAATTTTGTCAAATATATGTAAGAAAAGATTGAAACAGGTGGCGAAAGAAGGAATACAGCAGACAGAAGATTTTTTCCCGGAAGGACAGGTGGAAGGAATTCATGAAGAAGATGTGGGACTTGCGATGGATGTGAGAAATGCATTTTTTATTCTTTCAGAAGAAGAGCAAATGATAGTCGGGCTGTCAGTGTTTGGCGGTTATAACAGCACAGAAATCGGGAAGATCCTAAGCCTGAAGCCGGGAACTGTCCGGGTAAAACGAAGCCGGGCGTTGGAGAAGATGCAGTGTGTGTTGGATGGGAGGACATTTTATGAATAAGAATGAGCAGGACATGATTCGGAAAATAAAGGAAAAGTCAGAACAGGTTCCGGTGCCGAAAGCGCTTGAACCGAGACAGATTGAAGCAAAGCTTGCAGGAAAGAAGAAAAAAGTGTGGACTCCGGCGAGAATTAGTGGGCTGGCAGCAGCATGCCTGGTGCTGATCGTAGGAGTGATGGTATACCAGAATTATTTTAAAATGGAAGACGAGACTCGAGATGATAAGATAGCATGCAGTGATGTGACAATCAGTGACAGTACGAAAGTAGAAAGTGCGGCGGAATATAAGGATGTCTATGCATATTTGGAAAAATATAAGAAAGATCAGGAAAGAGACAGTGCATACACTTCAAGCTGGGCAAGAACATTGAATGATATAAGAGTCGATGAATCAGCTGACAGTAAGGTAAGTGGAGATGCAGCACAGAATATTGAAGAAAGCAGTACTGCAGCAGCGGACACCGGAATGGCAAGCGGTTCTTATTCTGAGACAAATGTACGTCAGGAAGGTGTGGACGAGGGGGATACAGCTAAAACAGATGGAACATACCTTTACGTGTTAAAAGATAAGAGCGATCAGATTGCCATTATAGATACCCGCGATAATCGGATGAAGCAAACGGCTACTATAACAGTGGAAGATGTTTCTGAAATCCAGGAAATGTATCTGGACATTGAGAGAAATCAATTAATCGCAGTGTGTGATGGTTATGTGGGCGGTAAATGGAATGATGATGATTATGGATATGGTCAGAGGGCTAATACGACCGCAGTAACTTATGACATTTCAGACCGGGAAAATCCAAAAGAAGTTGGCAGGGTCAGTCAGAGTGGATATTACAATTCTTCAAGAATTGCAGATGGATACTTATACTTATTCAGTGATTATTATGTAACACTTGATGGTATAACGGCGAAGAATCCGAAGTCCTATATACCACTTGTAAACGATAATCTGATCAAAGAAACAGATATCTGTCTTCCGTCCATTTCAAAGGCAGATATGTATTCAATCATCACATCCGTTTCTCTGGAAAATCCAAATGAGACAGCGCACAGTAAGGCACTTTTGGCAGACGGTGGCAATTTATATGTGAGCAACGATAATATTTATTTTTATGAAAATGTGTGGCAATATTCTGGAAAAGATGTGACGACAATCCGAAAAGTTTCTTATGAAAGTGGGAAATTGACGGCTGGGGCACAGTGCAAAATAGACGGCTATATTAATGATTCATTTTCTATTGATGAATATGATGGATATCTGAGAGTTGTAGTGACCGATGGCGACACGAACAGTGTTTATGTTTTGAATCAAGAACTGAAAGAAACCGGCTCCATCAAAGGTCTGGCAGAAGATGAGAGGGTGTACTCCGCAAGATTTATGGGAAAGGCAGGATACTTTGTAACATTTAAAGAGACGGATCCGTTATTTTCCGTTGATCTGTCGGATCCGAAAAATCCAAAGATCATAGGAGCGTTGAAGATACCTGGATTTTCAGATTATCTGCATCCGTATGGGAAAAATAAGCTTCTGGGTATTGGGATGAATGTTGATGAAAAAACTATGTCAACAGATGGCGTGAAATTGACGATGTTCGATATTTCTGATCCGGAAAATGTGAAAGAGGAGCAGACTTATGTCATTGAAAATGTGTACTATACAGATGTTTCTTATGATTATAAGGCAGCTTTAGTAGATGCAGAGAAAAATCTGATTGGTTTTGCTGCAGACAGCGAAGGCGGCCGGGAGTACTATACATTTTCTTACGACGAAAAACAAGGATTTACATGTACGATGCATGAGGAAATCAATGGAAATAATATGAGGATCACAAGAGGTATTTATATAGAAGATACGCTTTATGTTATCCAGGGAAATATTATAGAAGCGTATAGCCTGAAAGATTTCAAAAAAGTGGACGATATCATTTTGTAACATTTTTGTAACAAAATCTCGTATGTTTTTGACAATAAGACTGGTGTATGATAAACTTGTATCTGTAGAATTGTCAAAAAATTTGAGGTGAGAATATTGGATAAATATGAATATCGGGTAAAAACCGAGCAGATGCTCGAACATTACGAAAAGAAACAATTTAGAAAAGCAATGGAAATTGCCGATACAATAGACTGGAGAAGGGTGAAGAGCCCGGCAATGTTAAATACAGTAAGCGAAATCTACGAGAATAACGGGGAGTTTCAGAAGAGCCGTGATACGCTTATGATTGCATTTGACAGAGCACCGTCCAGCAGAAAGGTTGTGTATCGTCTGGCAGTACTTGCCCTGAAACTGAATGATCTGAATGAGGCTTCGGACTGTTATGAGGAATTTGTAAAACTGGCACCGAGAGATCCGAATCAATTCATTTTGAAATATCGGATTTTGAAGGCACAAGGGTCCGATCTGTCAGAACAGATTTCGGCACTGGAAGAATTTAAAAAGGCAGAATATATTGAAAAATGGGCGTATGAGCTCGCAAAGCTATATCATGAAGCAGGCATGACCTCAAAGTGCCTGGAAGAATGTGACGATTTGATCTTGTGGTTCAGTGAAGGAAAATATGTATATCAGGCAATGGAATTGAAGATGAAGTACAAACCACTGACACCACTCCAACAGGAAAAGTACGATGAGTATAAAGGTGTACCGAAAAAAGAGCCTAAGAAAGCAGTGGATAAAAAACCTGAGCGAGCTGCGCTTAAGGATGTAAAGAGTATTCCACAGGATACTGTATCAATTCCAAAAGAACAGATTAAAGCAGCGCAGGAAGCAGCAGAAGCTGCGGAGGCAGAACAGCAGGAATCAGGAGCCAATACAACAGAAACTGTGGATGGTCTGGATGCAACGAGAAGAATTCCGACAGCAGAGCTTGGAGAAGCATTGAAGGCAATGGAAGAAAATGCCAAGGCAGACAAAGAAGTTCCGATAGAAGAAGCTGTTTCAGAAGAGCCAGAAGCACCATCTGAGGAACCAGTCCTGGAGCCGGAAGAAGCTGTTTCAGAAGAACCAGAAGTTGTAGAAATGGAAGCACCAGTCATTGAACCAATCGGAAAGGAAACTCCGGAAGAAGCTCGGAATGTCAGAGAGTTAGAAGGAATTCTTCAGCATGCGGCAGAAGGACCAAAAAAGTCTATTACGACAGTTGTGAAGGGTGCGACACTTCAAGAAGCACTGGCCAATGGCGTGGCTATGGCGAGTGGAATTAATCCGGAAGACCAGAAGAAGATGGAGGAACGAGAAGAAGAACTCCGCATTGAAGGTCAGATGAAGATTGAAGACATCTTGATGGAATGGGAAGCTAAGCAGAAGGTAAATGCTGAGGCAATCGCAAAGCAAAAAGCATCCGATGAAGAACGACTTAGAAAAGAGAGAGAAGCACTGGAAGCCCGCCGTGAGGCAGAAAGACTTGAGGCAGAGAGACGCGAGGCAGAAGAAATAGCAAGACGGAAAGCAGAAGAAAAAGCCCGTCAGGAAGCAGAAGAGAAAGCACGCCGTGAAGCGGAAGAGAAAGCTCGTCGTGAAGCAGAGGAGAAGGCTCGTCGTGAAGCGGAGGAGAAGGCTCGTCGTGAAGCGGAAGAGAAGGCTCGTCTTGAGGCAGAGGAAGCAAGAAGAAAGGCATTGCTTTCTGATGATATCAGACAGCTTGTGGAAGAGCTGGAAGACCGTGTGACAGCACAGGAGAAAGAAGAGGAAAATTTTGATATAGAAGAGGAACTGGAGCTTGCAAAAGCAGAAGGGGAATCTGTTGAAGAAGAAATTGTAGATCAGTTTATTTCAGAAGAAGAGCTGGACGATATTGTGGAAGAACCTGAAGAGTCTGAAGAAGAACCTGAAGAAGAGATTGTTGAAGCAGTTTCGGAAGAAGAGGAGACGGAGGACGAGGATTCTGAGGATGAAGATGATTTCGAAGAGGAAGAGTTTGAAGACGAAGACTTTGAGGGTGAGGACGAAGAGTTTGAAGCAGAAGATGAAGTCGACGCTGTAGAAGAAATCGAAGAAGTACAAGAAGATGAAGAAATTCCGGAAACAGAAAACCAGGATGATTCGGAAGACAATTCCGAAGACGAAGATGATTTCGAAGACGAGGAATCCGACGAAGATGATTTTGAAGAGGAAGATGGATTCGACGAAGACGATTTTGACGAAGATGGTTTTGCAGATGAATTCCCGGAGGAAGATGAGGAAGAAGTAGAGGAATTCGATGCAGAGTGGAATGAATTCCCGGAAGATGAATCCGAGGACGAAGACGATTTCGAGGAAGAGGATGATTTCGAGGAAGAGGACCACTTTGAGGAAGAGGATGACTTTGAGGAAGAAGACGACTTTGAGGAAGAGGATGACTTCTATGAAGATGATTATGTAGAAGACGACGATTACGAAGAGGATGACTTTGAGGAAGAGGACGACTTCGAGGAAGACGATTTTGAGGAAGAAGACGACTTCGAGGAAGAGGATGATTTTGAGGAAGATGATTTCGAGGAAGACGACTTTGAAGATGAGCTTCCTGAGATTCCGGATCCGGAAGACCTTGAAGGAGACTTGGAAATTGAAGAACCATCTGAGGAAGAGATTCAGCGCAGAATTAAGAAGTCAAAAGGAAGCGGAGTTCCATTTGATACCGGATTTGTTGTAACAGGAAGATATGACTTAAGTGCAACCAGTGAGATTGGACTGAAAGCCGGACTGACAGAGGAGCAGAAGAAATTATTCTCTTACTTCGTACCAGTCAGAGGAATGAGTGAACAGATTGTTGCAGTACTTGATAATGACAGACGTGCCCAGAGAGAGGGAACTTCAAGAACCGGTAACTTAATGATTATTGGCCGTAAAGGATCTGGAAAAACAGTACTTGCAGTAGATATTGTAAAGGCAATCCAGAAACAAAGAAATCTGAAACAGGGTAAAGTTGCTATTGTTACAGGTGAGTCACTGAATAAGAAAGAACTTGGCAATATTATCCAGAAGCTTCGCGGTGGAGCGATCATTATCGAAAAGGCTGGTAAGTTGAATTCCAGAACAATCAAGGAACTGAATGCATTGATGTCAAGAAAGACCGGAGAGCTTCTCTTTGTTCTTGAAGATCAGAGAAAACCTCTGGAGAGAATTATGACAGCTAATCCGGATTTCAAAAAGAAATTCACTTCTAAGCTTGAGCTTCCGGTATTCATCAATGATGAGTTAGTAACATTTGGTCAGACTTATGCGAAGGAAAATGGATATAAGCTTGATGAAATGGGAATTCTGGCACTTTACAGCCGAATTGATGTAATGCAGCGTGAAGATCATGCGGTTACAGTTGCGGAAGTAAAAGAAATCATGGATGAAGCAATTAAACATTCACAGAAAGCAAATGTAAAGCATCTTGCAAGACGTGTATTTGGAAAATCTACGGATTCGTCATATCGCATTATTCTGAAGGAAGAAGATTTTAAAATTTAATGATATAGTGAATGTAAGTGATGAAGCAGGGATACAATTGTAGAAAATTGTATCCCTGTTTTTTGTCTGGAATCGAGTGACATAGATTGAATTTTGTGTTCCGCTAAGGTATACTTAAGATATTGAAATCCGGATGAAATGTGAGGGAAGTTTATGGAGAAAGAATGGAAAGCTTATGAAATCGGAGAATTAGATCAGTACCTTTTCGGACAGGGAAATCACTACGAAATTTATAAGAAGCTGGGTGCACATATGGTGGACAACGAAGGGCAGGAAGGAGTTTATTTTGCTGTCTGGGCACCGAATGCGAAATCAGTGTCTGTAGTGGGGGAATTCAATGACTGGGATCGCACAAGAAACCCTATGACAAGGGCGGAATATATCGGAATTTACACATGCTTTGTACCGGGAGTAAAAGAAGGTATGATGTATAAGTTCTGCATTGAGACGATTACAGGGGAGTATCATATGAAGGCAGATCCGTATGCCAATTATGCAGAACTTCGTCCGGGTACAGCATCAAGAATAACGAATATTGAGAATTTGAAATGGACCGATAGTTCCTGGATGACTGCACGGGAAAAATGGAACCACAAAAAAGAACCAATGTCTGTATATGAGGTTCATATGGGTTCTTGGAAGAGGCACCCAGGCACAGAGGACGAGGGATTCTATACTTATCGTGAGTTTGCAAAAGAAATCACAAAGTATATGAAAGATATGGGATATACGCATGTGGAGATCATGGGAATCGCAGAACACCCATTTGATGGATCATGGGGATATCAGGTGACAGGATATTATGCGCCGACAAGCCGTTATGGAACACCGGAAGATTTTGCGTGGATGATCAATTATCTGCATAGAAATGGAATCGGTGTCATTATGGACTGGGTTCCGGCACATTTTCCAAAGGACGAGCATGGACTTGCCGAGTTTGACGGAACAGCAACTTACGAGTATGCAGATCCAAGAAAAGGGGAGCATCCGGACTGGGGGACGAAGATATTTGATCTTGGCAAGAATGAGGTAAGGAACTTCCTGATTGCCAATGCACTTTTCTGGGTGGAGCATTTCCATATTGATGGACTTCGCGTTGATGCAGTTGCTTCTATGCTGTACCTGGATTATGGAAAGAAAGACGGAGAATGGGTTCCGAACCAGTATGGAGGTAATGAGAACCTGGAGGCAGTAGATTTCTTCAAGCATCTGAACACAGTTGTACTTGGAAGAAATCCGGGTGCACTTATGATAGCGGAAGAGTCTACGGCATGGCCGAAGGTAACCGGAGATGTAGAAGACGGAGGTCTTGGATTTAGCCTTAAGTGGAATATGGGGTGGATGCACGACTTTACGGAATATATGAAGCTGGATCCGTATTTCAGAAAAGACAATCATCATATGATGACATTTGCCATGAGTTATGCGTACAGCGAAGATTACATTCTCGTACTGTCGCATGATGAGGTTGTCCATTTGAAATGTTCCATGATCAATAAGATGCCAGGACTTGGATTTGATAAATATGCGAACCTGAAAGCAGGATATGCATTTATGATGGGACACGCCGGAAAGAAATTGTTGTTCATGGGACAGGATTTTGCACAGCTTCGCGAGTGGTCAGAGGAACGTGAACTGGACTGGTATCTGTTGGAGGAGCCGGAGCATCAGGCAATTCAGTCATGGATGCGTGATCTACTCCACATGTATAAAAAGAAACAGGCACTTTATGAACTGGATCAGTCATGGGAAGGATTCGAGTGGGTCAATGCAGATGATGCATACAGAAGCATTTACAGTTTTATCCGCCATTCTAAAGATGGAAAACATAACCTTTTGTTCGTGATCAACTTCACACCGATGGCAAGAGAAGATTACCGTGTAGGCGTTCCTAGAAAGAAGCAGTATAAGCTGATTCTGAACAGTGACGATGTGAAATATGGCGGAAATGGCGAGAAGAGGCAGAACATTTATCATGCCGTGAAGAAAGAATGTGATGGAAGACCATATTCATTTGGATACAAATTGCCGCCGTATGGGGTAGCAGTTTTTGAATTTTAAAATATATAATAAGAGAGGTCAGCTCGAAAATATAACGAGAATCACTCAATGATTTTATCACCGCCTGGTGCCACTTTTATTATAGGATTTACGCCGGGAGGTGTGGAAAAGAAACAGGGAGATGGAATTTGAGTATTCCATCTCCCTGCTAAAGTTATGAATTAATTTTATTCTGCGTTTGTAGAAGTGTCGTTATCAGCATTGTTGTCGGTGCTGCCTGTATCGGTGTTGTTGTCCGTATTTTCTTCGACTGTGTCAGTGCTATCTGTATTATCGGAGTTGCCTGTATCATCGCCTCCGAACAGATTCTTGAAAAATCCTACGATTTTATCCCAGAGCCCTTCCTCTTTTGCCTGATTTACGGCATCGTTTGCTTTGCTTTTTACGGCATCTAATGTGCTGTCGATGATTGCATCATTTCCGAGTGCTGCATCATCCGTATTGTTAATAATTCCACCGCCAGAACTATCTCCGCCAAAGAAGCCTTTGATGGAGGACCACAGGTTGCTGAAGAATCCTCCGGATTTCCCGTCCAGGTTGTCGAGAGTCTTTTTCAGTGCTTTGACATCGTAGTCGTACTGGGAAATAGATTCCATCAGACTTGTGATTTTCGCAAGCTGGTCATCGGTCAGTGTAATTCCCTGCTTATCGGCTGCGTCAGAAATCGCGTCCTGAATATCGGACGAATCAGTCAGTTTGTCTTCAATAACGGATTCTTTGACATCGTTGATCAGATCAGATGCTGTATCCTGACCGAGATCCTTGGCGAGATCACCGGTTGTTACCAGCTCTTCTGTTGCAGTTGCTTTCTGGTCTTCGGAAAGTTCTTTTCCACTGGCTTTTTCGTAAGCCATCATAATACCTGTCAGTGCACCGGTTCCGGATACTTCAATTGGAGATCCGGCAACAACGTTACAGTTCTCAACGCCGGAAGTCAAAAGTGTACTGGCGATCATAGAACTTGTTACAAATGTCAGGTTTGCGACTTTTACCTGAATTCCGCCGCTGTCTGTCGGCTCAACATAAGAACAGCTATATGTTCTTGTACCAATCTGGGATTCGGTTGCGATTCCTTCCATATATTTTCTTTCGTCTGTGTTCGTGACTTCGATCGTGTCTACCTGATCGGCGGAAGTACCGAAGTATTTGTACATAGAAGCTTTCTGCTCGTCGGATAAGTTCGCTCCGAGAGTGACTACTTTTGCGCTGTCAGCCAGGGCAGTTACCGGCAGGCTTACAGATGCCAGAATGATTGCCAGGCTAAACGGCAGAACCCTTTTTAATTTTTTCATACTCATAATTATCCTGTGGTGTCAGACGCCACATCTCCTTTCTGTACACCCAATAATAGCATACTTGTGTAAAAGTAAAAAGTAAAAAATTCTTAACTATTTCGAAAGATTTTGTTACGGCTTGTGTACATCTGTGGACTAAGACAGGATTTCCAGCATTCTGGATTCAAATGTGTGTTCATCCACCATTCCCCCCATGACACTGACTGCCTTTTTATCTTTGAAGAGAACAAATGTCGGGACGATTTCCGGAGCGTATTCTGCGGCGAGTACTGCAGATTCTTCAATTTCGACTTCGCAGAACTTGATCTTTCCGGCGTATTTCTTTTCGATATCCTCCACGACCGGCTTCATCATGGCACATTTCCCACACCAGATAGCGTAGAACATAACGACGACCGGGAGAGAGGTATCTTTTACTTCTATTTGAAAATTTTTTGCAGTTAAATGTAACATCAAATCAACCTTTCTGATCAGTGCCTTCGGCAGTCAGAACCGTGGTTCAGAATATCATATACTTCTTTCAGGGATTTCCTGAAACAATTGATCCACCTGTGCAGACACCGATTTCGATAAGTGTATTCAAAAAACTTTTGTCGGAAGTTTTTTTTGTTATGACAATTTCGGCTCATGGCGAACAGACTCCGAAGGCTTTCTCATTAATAATATATGCGCTGTAGCGCTAAGAAAGTCACAGCAGACATCTTCTTTTAGCAATAAGCTTGCAAATCGGGTGATCCATGGATGAAAATTTCTCTTCATATTCTGTCATAATGTTTCCAACGTTCATAATTTCATCATGGTGCAGGTCATAAGTACATTCGGAAATGCCCCATGTTTCGGATTCCCCTAAAGACTCAACGGAAAAATCAAAAAGATCACGGTTATCTGTCTTGAATTCTACCTGTCCGTCCTGGACAAGCACCTTGTCGTAACGTGCAAAAAAATCCGGTGACGTGAGGCGCCTTCTTGCATGGCGGGCTTTCGGCCATGGGTCGGAGAAGTTCAGATAGATCCGGTCAACTTCATTTTCAGCGAACACATTTGCTATGTCCTGTGCGTCCATACAAATGAAGCGAATGTTTGGCAGAGTGCTTTCGTTTTCTTCTATATATATGTTTAACTTTTCCACAGCACGGAGAAGGACGCTTGTGTAGCGCTCGATTCCGATGTAGTTGATCTGTGGATTTTTCTGAGCCAGTGCCATGAGAAAACGGCCTTTTCCCATGCCGATTTCAATGTGGACCGGGTAGTCATTCTGGAATACATCAGATGCCCAGTGACCACGGAATTCTTTCGGAGTCTCGATAACCTGACTGCACTCTTTTAACACGCCTTCGGCGCGGGGTATATTTCTAAGTCGCATATGTGATCTCCTTATTTGTTGTATTTCTTTATTTGCAAACTTCCCAAATCCGGGAGATTCTTGCCTTGCCTTAGTTTACAGGCTTTGGCAAAAAAAGTCAAACTCAATGGTGTATAGCGGCCATATCTGTATCATATTGCCGAAAGGAATATGCGTAACGACTAAAATTTTCCTGAAAAACACAAATAATTTGTGCAAATTTTCAACATATTAAGGAGAAGGTATATAAAACGGGAGGAAAGTGACTAAATTTTGGACAAATGAAAAAACTCAAATAAGAGAATATGCTTAAAAAATTGTCAAATAAAGTAATTGTTAAGAAAAAAAGAAATGATTGACATTTAAAAAACAGGAGAGTAAAGTAATCACGAAATTTAAAGAAGAAAGGGAGGGAGTCATACGGAGAAATTAACAGAGAGTCTGTTGGAAGAGCTGAATTGTGATACAGCATTTACTATTCCGTTATTCGGGGGAATTAAGATTAGTGAGTCCGTGGCGGTTACATGGATCATTATGGCTGTAGTTGTACTGCTGTGTGTCATATTCGTAAGGAATCTCAGTGTAGAGAATCCGGGGAAAGCTCAGCTTTTATTGGAATCCGCAATCGGAAAAGGAGTGGACTTCTTTGAAGATGTTATGGGCAAAGAAAACCGAAGATATATCCCATATCTGATCACGGTGCTGATCTATATCGGAATTGCCAATATCATTGGATTGCTTGGGTTTAAACCGCCGACAAAGGATCTGAATGTCACAATAGCGCTGGCTGTTATGAGTATGTGTCTGATCGAGTATTCCGGAATACATAAAAACGGATTAAAACACTGGGTCAAACATTTTGCAAAGCCGGTTCCGTTCGTCGCACCGATCATGGTACTGGAGATTGTAATCCGTCCATTGTCCTTGTGCATGCGACTGTTCGGTAATGTACTGGGAGCATTTGTAATCATGGAGCTTTTAAAAATAGTAGCTCCGGCGATTATACCAATCCCGTTTAGTTTTTATTTTGATATATTTGATGGATTCTTACAGGCTTATGTATTTGTATTTCTGACGGCGCTGTTCATGAATGAGGAACAGGAGTAAAGCCGGAAGATAAGACGAACAGACTTAAAAGGGATTTAAGAAAACATTTTTAGACAAGAAGAAAAGGAGATTAAGATTATGTTAGTAGCAATTG
>ENA-OOWV01001690-OOWV01001690.1-human-gut-metagenome-genome-assembly--contig:-NODE-1690-length-13814-cov-6.274002_pt1 | contig 13814 bp, 9 predicted proteins | sample MGYA00241584_ERZ501337 | MGnify/ENA primary metagenome ERZ501337 (study PRJEB25962, sample SAMEA2042744) | human gut metagenome | biome: human gut; feature: human-associated habitat; material: faeces... | reverse complement strand
GTGTTTTGGCAAAAGGAGGAATTAAATATGGTTGAAGATAGCCAAATAAAAGCACAAGTATCACCATTTGCTATAAGAGAAGGTGAAATAAAAACATTTGATGGAAAAGATGGATATGTATCAATGAATCAAATAATACATAAAATAAACATTGGACATATAACAGATATTCATTTTGCAATACTAGAATTAGTAAATGAATTTGAATTTATAACATCAAGACAAATTTATCAAATGCTTGAATGGAAAGGAATTAACCCACAATCACAAGATAAATTAAATAATAAATTAGATCAATTAGTAAAATCAAAAATATTAACAAGATATTACTTTACGTCTGAAGAAGGAAAAGGAATATATAGAATATATTGTCTTGAAAAGATGGGAAAATATTTGTTAACATCAAAGGAAATAGAATGTAAGTGGCAACAAACAGATAATGTAAAACCAGTTGCAATGATAAAAAAGAGATTAGCAGGAAATCAAACAATTATAGCATATCTTAGAAAAGTAAAAGCATTTGATAGTTATGTTGTAAAACCAACGATTCAAGCAAAGATTTCTGGAAAAACATTTAAAGCAACAGGAGGATCTGTAAAATTAACCAAAAATAATAAATCAATAACATTTTTGTTTGAAGCGGTAAGAAGAGAACAAGATTGGCAAAAAAAATTAGTTGATAAAATGACAATGTACAAAGAATTTTATGAAAACTTCGTACCAGGGGATTCAGGATATTCTTCAATGCCACAATTAATTTTGATTTGTGAAGATGATAAACACACAGCAGAAGCATTTAGAGAAATAGTAACAAATAAAGTAGAAATACCACAAATAAAATTATATTTTACAACAGATTTAAGACAAAATGAAGAAACACTTGAAAATACATTAATTGAATTTAAAATAGATGAAAAGACAAATAAATATAAAATGTTTAATGTTGAAGCAAAAATTTTAGGAATTTAGTCAAAAACATAGACTTTTAAGAAAAGGAAGCAATGGATGTTTGGACATAGAGCCGATGGAAAAAAAGTAAAGAATTTAGAACCAATTTTTAGAATATTACCTTCTGTAATGATTGACAGAAGTGATGCACAAGTATATTTTAAACAAGATATACCATTAAGTAATATGGATGAATACATAGATAAGAAGGCACAAGATGGAATAAGAATGTCATATATGAATATTATATATGCAGGAATTGTAAGAATAATAAATGAAAGACCAAAATTAAATAGATTTGTAATGAATGGAACAACATATCAAAGAGATACAATATATGTATCTCTTTCAATAAAGAAAAGCTTGACAGATGATGGGCAAGAGACTGTAGTAAAAATACCATTTAAAGGAACAGAAACAATATTAGAAATTAAAGAAAAAGTTGATGCAACAATTGAGAAAAATAAAGATGTGCAAACAGCAAATAAAACAGATAATCTTGTAAAAATATTAAATTTAGTTCCAAATTTTCTGATATTATTTTCAGTAAAGATGTTAAAATTTCTAGATAAACATGGAATTATGCCTAAAGCGGTAATTAAGGCAAGCCCATTTCATACAAGTGTATTTCTAACAAACGTAGGTTCACTTGGAATTGATAGCATATATCATCATATATATAATTTTGGAACAACAAGTTTATTTTTCTCTATGGGAAAAAAGAAAAAAAGTTATATATATGAAGAAGATGAAATAAAAGAGGAAAAGTGCATAACAATTGCTTTTGTTGGTGATGAGAGAATATGTGATGGACATTATTATGCAACATCATTTAAGCAATTAAATAAATATTTAAAGAGACCAGAATTGTTAGAGAAACCACCCAAAAATATAGAAAATAATAATATTAGCGAAAAAATTGAAATTAACTAATAAAAATGTGTAAAAATTTTCAAAAAAATGTTGACTTAATACTTAAATTGTGATATTATATTTAAGTGTTAAGACACATGAGTCAGTAGCTCAGTTGGATAGAGCATTTGCCTTCTAAGCAAAGGGTCGGGGGTTCGAATCCCTTCTGGCTCACCATAACATTTATACAAGTTATTGGTATAATAAAAAAACACCTTAATTTACAGTATTGTATTTTAAGGTGTTTTTACTATAAAACGGAGATGAAAAAATGTATTATACATATATGATAAGATGTTCAGATAATTCAATTTATACAGGAATGACAAATAACTTAGAAAGAAGAATAGAAGAACATATAACTAAAGATAAAAGAGGTGCAAAATATACAAAATCACATAATGCTGTTAAATTAGAAGCGGCATGGAAAAGTAAAGACAAATCACTGGCATGTAAATTAGAATATCAAATAAAAAATCTAACAAAAAAACAAAAAGAAAATTTAATAAATGGAGAAAAACTATCAACATATTTACATGGAAAAATAGACTGTAGAAGATATAGAAAATGTCCTTTTTGGGACGGTTCTCAAAAGGACAAAAGGAATACATGGAAGGAGAAATAAAAAATGCCTAACTGGACAAAAGAACAAAAACAAGCAATATATGAAAAAAATTCAAATTTATTAGTAGCGGCAGCAGCAGGAAGCCGGAAAGACAGCTGTGCTAGTAGAAAGAATTATAAACAAAGCAATAAATGAAAATATTGATATAGACAAATTATTAGTTGTAACATTCACAAATGCGGCAGCATCAGAAATGAGAGAAAGAGTATTAGATGCAATATACAAAAAATTAGATGAGGATCCGGAAAATGAAAATCTACAAAGACAAATAACATTATTAAACATGGCAAGCATTTGTACAATAGACTCATTTTGTTTAGATGTTGTAAAAAACAATTTTTATGAATTAGAAAATGTATCACCCAATTTTAGAATTGCAGATACACCAGAGATAGAACTTTTAAAACAAGAGATTTTGGATGAATTGTTTGAAAATAAATATCTTTCAGAAGACAGAGATTTTACAAAACTTATAAATACATATACAAGTTACAGAGATGATACACCGCTAAAAGACTTGATTTTAAGCATTTATAGTTACATAAGCTCAAGTCCATATCCATTAAAATGGCTAAATGAGAAAATAGAAATGTTTAACATAAAAGAAGAATTAGACAAGGATTTTAGTCAAACTCCATGGGGCAAAGTATTGCTAGAAGAAATGGACGAAGAACTAACAGATGATTTAGTGATACTTGAAGATACTGTAAAAGGAATGGAATATGAAAAGGAACTAGAAATTTTTAAACAAATAATAGAGTCGGACATTAAGCAATTAACTACATTGAAAAAAAACTTAAATGATTGGAATAAAGCATATGAAATAGTCCAAAATATAAAATTTTTGTCATGGTCAAGAAAAAAAGTAGAATCAGAGATTAAAGAAGAAGCAAAAAAAATTAGAGATAGTGTAAAAGATAAATTCAAGAAAAAAGCAGGCAAAATATTTGTGTCAGATTCAAGACAGTCAAATCAAGATATATTTGATATGTATGATATTCTGAAAAAGCTAGAGAATTTGATTATAGAATTTGATGAAATATTTTCAAAAAGAAAAAGAGAAAAAAACATAGTAGATTTTACGGACATAGAACATTTTGCTTTAAATATATTAGTAAAAGATGTAGAAACAACAACTGATGAAAATGGGCAAAAACACGAAAAAATAATAAAAACAGAAGTTGCAAAAAAATACACAGAAAAATTCGAAGAAATTGCAATTGATGAATATCAAGACAGCAACCTTGTGCAAGAATTTATTCTTTCTTCAATTTCTAGAGAAAATAACATGTTTATGGTTGGAGATGTAAAACAAAGTATCTACAGATTCAGACAAGCAATGCCAAAACTCTTTTTAGAAAAATATGAGACATATGGGACAGTGCAAAATTGTTTCATAAATATGTCAAATAATGCCGAAAAACAGAATTCGACAAAAAAGGACTTTAAAGGTGAGACAAATTTGGACTGTCCCAACTGTCTTACTGGAAGAAAAATTCAGTTATTTAAAAACTTTAGAAGTAGAGATAATGTACTTGATTTTACAAACTTAATTTTTAAGGATATCATGAGCACAAAATTAGGAGAGGTTGATTATAACGAAGATGAGTATTTAAATTTTGGTGCAGAAGATTACAAAAAAATAGAACAAAATTTAAAAACAGAAATTGATATAATAGATGTAAAAACAGAGGAAGAAAACGAAGAAGATAGCCAAGAGTACTCAAATAAATATTATGAAAATTCAGATGATTTTGATGACGAAGATGTGGAAAATTTAGATGAATTAGAACACCTAGAAAATATTGAAATTGAAGCAAAATATGTTGCAAATAAAATTAAAAAATTAATAGATAGTAAATATCAAGTATATGACAGAAAAAAGGAAATATTTAGAGATATAACATACAAAGATATAGCGATTTTGCTAAGGTCCACAAAAGACAAGGCAAGTATATATGAACAAGAACTTATAAAACTTGATATGCCTGTATTTGCAGATAGTAACCAAGAATATCTAGACTCAATAGAGATTCAAACAATTATGAGTTTGCTAAAAATAATAGATAACCCAATGCAAGACATTCCACTTGTAACAGTTTTGAGGTCAAACATAGGTAAATTCACAGATAACGAACTTGTAGAAATTCGTTTATCAGATAAGTATGACAATTTCTATAATTGCATGCAAAAAGCAAAAGTTGATGTTAATGCACGATTAAAAGAAAAAATAGAAAAATTTTTAGATCAAATTGATACATGGAGAAAAGAACAAGAATATCTTGCATTAGACGAATTGATTTGGAAAATTTATTCAGATACGGGATATTACAATTATGTGGGACTGATGCCAAACGGTAATTTAAGACAAGCAAACTTGAAGATGCTATTTGAAAGAGCAAAAAAATATGAAACAGCTAGTTTTAAAGGCTTATATAACTTTATAAACTTTATAGAAAAATTAAAAATCAATTCAGGTGATTTAAGTTCAGCAAAAATAATAGGCGAAAATGACGATGTTATTAGAATAATGAGTATTCACAAGAGTAAAGGACTTGAATTTCCAATTGTATTTTTGGTAAATGCAAACAAACAATTCAATGAGCAAGACATTAGAAAAAATCCAGTCTTATTGCATCAAGACCTAGGAATAGGTGCTAAATATATTAATTATAATGCACAAGTTCAATATGATACTTTAACAAGAGAGGCAATAAAAAATGTCATTAGAAATGAAAATATTTCAGAAGAAATGAGAATTTTGTATGTTGCTTTAACAAGAGCGAAGGAAAAATTAATAATAACAGGAATTTCTAAAGATTATTCAAAACAATTAGAAGATATTGAACAACAAAAAAATATTTATGCAAGAAAAGATGGAAAAATAAATCCTATTTTAGTAAAAAAATACAAAGACTATTTAGACTGGATATTGCTTGTATATTTGTATGAACAGTCTAATACAGAAGATTTACTTGAATTGAATAGAATAGAACCAAGTAGTATTTTAGAAAATAAAAAACAAGAAAATGAGCAAGAAAATACATCTAAAAATGTAATTGAAATGTTAAATAAAAATTCTAATAAAAAGGATATAAAATCAATTAAAGAACAAATTGAATATGAATATCCTGATAAATTAGCTATTGACATTCCAACTAAAAGTTCTGTTACAAAAATCAAGCAAATGAAACAAAAACAATTAGGAGTTAATTTGGAGAGTTTAGATAATGAAGAATCTGAAGATGCAAATATGAAAACAACTGAAAACAAAGACAATATTAATACACAAAACATAACATTTGAAAAACCTAAGTTTTTACAAGATGAAAAAGAAACTAAAATAACATCAGCACAAAAAGGAACACTTACGCACTTATGCCTACAAAAATTAAATCCAAAAGAGGATTATGATTTAGAAAAAATAAAATCATTAATACAAAATTTGGAAATGAATAAAATAATAACAGAAAAAGAAAGCAAAGCAATAAATCCAAACAAAATATTACAATTTACAAAATCAGAGATTTGGAAACAATTAAAAAATGCCAAAGAATATTATCAAGAAAAGCCATTTTATATTAATGTTCCAGCAAGTCGAATTTATGATGAGGATATAAAGGAAAATATACTTGTTCAGGGTATTATAGATTTATATTTTGTAAATGAAAATGGGCAAATTGTTTTGGTTGATTATAAGACTGATTATGTTGAAAGTGGTAAGGAATTTAAACTTGTTGAAAAATATAAGAGTCAACTAGATTTGTACAAACAGGCTTTAGAGAGTGCTTTGGGTACAAAGGTGGAGAAGGTTTATATTTATTCTGTTTATTTGGGAAAAGAAATTGAAATTTGACATAATTGTTGAAATTACAATATTTTTCTGCTATAATAACAACATAAAGAAATAAAAGGAGAAGTAACATGGATAGAATGAAAACATTTTTAAAATATGCAATATGGATAATACTATTTTACATATTTTCAAACATAATGATAAACATAAATATAGAATCAACATATCAAAACATAGGAAGAAAAGACAACTTGCCACAAGTAACAGTATATCAGGCACAAGCAACCAAAATAAATGGAAGAATAAAAGGAAGTATATACAATAGTTCAGAACACAAAATTACAAATAAATACTTAAGAATAGACTTATATTCAGAAAGAGATGTATTCTTAGGAAGTAAATACATAGATGTGTCTACAATGAGAGATGATGAAACAAGGAATTTTGAAGAATATTTCAAAGTACAAGATGTAGACTATTATGAAATGAAATTTACAGACGAAAAAGAAGAAGGAGAATTACCAGAAATGTTAAAGGACTTGACAAAAGAACAAGTATTTTGGGGTACATTTTTAACATTTTTAATATTCTGGTAGAAAATAAAAGTTGTCAAGAGGGAATATTCCCTTTTGATAACTTTGATTATTTTAAACAAATTTTAAATATCTATTGCATATATAAACTTTTTATGTTAATATAATGACATTATATTTCAAACGATATTTTATTAATTCAATTTATGGCAAATCTGCCAAAGTTTCAAAAAAAAATTAAATATAGAAAGAAGGAATGCAACATAGTAAAATTATTAAATCCAAAAAATGATTATGTTTTCAAGAGAATATTTGGACAAATTGGAAACGAAGACATAACTGCTTCATTAATAAGTTCAATAGTTGGCAAAGAAATAACGAATGTTGAATTAGACAATAATACAATACTTGAAAAAGATTTATTTGATGACAAAGTAGGAATTTTGGACATTAAAGCAAAAATAAATAGTGCTATTAATTGTGATATAGAGATGCAGGTAGTTGATAAAAATGACATAGAAAGAAGATTATTGTTTTATTGGAGTAGATTATTTAGTAAAAGTATAAAAGCAGGAAAAGACTATTCAAAATTAGAAAAAACAATAGCAATACTAATAACAGATTATGAATTAGAATCATTAAAACAAATCCCCAAATATCAAACAAAATGGCAAATAAGAGAGGAAGAATACCGCCAGGTTATATTGACAGATGTCATGGAATTGTATATAATTGAGTTACCAAAGTTCATAAAATATAAAGAAAATAAAAAGAAACAAGTGGACTCTTGGTTAAAATTTATAGAAAATCCAGAGGTGGTAAATATGGATGAAAATGCAGCAATAAAAAAAGCACAAAAAGAATTAGAAAAAATAAGTAGTGATGAGCATGAAAGATATTTAGCAGAATTAAGAGAAAAATACATAATGGACCAAAAAGCAACAGAAGATGCAGGATATTACAAAGGGATAAAAGAAGGAATGATAAGTGTTGCAAAAAAATTATTACAACAAAAAATATCAATTGAAGTAATAAGTAAAGCAACAGGTCTTACAAAAGAAGAAATAGAAAAATTAAAAATCTAATTGAAAAATCGTTTGAAATATAAATGAATTTTGTAATAAAAATATTTGAATGTAAACAGGATAAAAGAGATAAAACTCTATGTCCTGTTTTTACGTTATTGTAACTTTTTAAGGTTACAGAATTCGTTACAAAAAATGTAACGAAAATGTAACAAAAGAAAAAAGCCTAGAGCCAAGCCGACAAAAAAATGCAAAAAAATCTTTTTCATAAAATGTTGCAATTGCAACAGAAAAACTTTCCGGATGATATATAATAAGTGCATACTTAAACAAGGGGAGGATATGGAAATGAAAATCATAAAAAGAGATGGATCAATAGTAGACTATAATCCAGAAAAAATCAGAATAGCAATAAAAAAGGCTAATAAAGAAGTATCAAGAAAAGAAAAAGCAACAGAAGCAGAAATTGAAGAAATAATAACTTATATTGAAGATCTAAAAAAATCAAGAATATTAGTTGAAGATATCCAAGACATAATAGAACAAAAATTAATGTCATTAGAAAAATATCAATTAGCAAAAACATATATCACATATAGATACACAAGAGCATTAGTTAGAAAAGCAAACACGACAGACCAATCAATAAAAGAATTAATTGAAGGTGAAAGCGAATACTGGAACAACGAAAACTCTAACAAAAATGCAACAGTTGTAACAACACAAAGAGATTATTTAGCAGGAATAACAAGTACAGATATTACAAGAAGATTTCTATTACCAGAAGATATAGTAAAAGCACATGACGAAGGAATAATTCATTTCCACGATGCAGACTATTTTGCACAAAATGCATTAACAAACTGTGAACTTATAAACTTAGAAGATATGCTACAAAATGGAACAATTATGAATGGAGTTATGATAGAAAAACCACACAGATTTATAACAGCATGTACAATAGCAACACAAATTATTTTAGCAGTTACATCATCAACATATGGTGGAGCAACAATATCATTATCACATTTAGCACCATTTGTAAAAAGCAGTTATGATAAATATTACAAAAAATATAAAGATAGAGGATTAACAGAAAAACAATGTGAAGAATATGCAAAACAAGATACAAGAAAAGAAGTATCAGACGGTGTACAAACATTCAATTATCAAGTTAATTCAATGACAAACACAAATGGACAAGCACCTTTCTTATCAGTATGTATGTATCTAGGTGAAACAGAAGAATATAAAGAAGAATTAGCAATGATTATAGAAGAATTCTTAAAACAAAGAATAGAAGGATTCAAAAATGAAAAAGGTGTATATGTTACACCAGCATTTCCAAAATTGTTATATGTATTAGAAGAAGACAATATTAACGAAAACAGTAAATACTGGTATTTAACAGAACTTGCAGCAAAATGTACAGCAAAAAGAATGGTACCAGACTACATATCTGAAAAGAAAATGAAAGAATTAAAAGTTGACAAAAATGGAGAAGGACATTGTTATCCATGTATGGGATGCCGTTCATTCTTAACACCATATGTAGACCCAGAAACAAACAAACCAAAATATTATGGAAGGTTTAACCAAGGTGTTGTAACAATAAATTTAGTTGATGTTGCACTAACATCTGGAAAAGATAAAAATAAATTCTGGAAAATATATGATGAAAGACTTGAATTATGCCATAGAGCATTACAAGCTAGACACGAGAGATTAAGCAAAGTGACAAGTGATGTAGCACCAATTTTATGGCAAAATGGAGCATTTGCAAGATTACCAAAAGGAGCACCAATTCATCCATTATTACATGGTGGATATTCAACAATATCACTTGGATATGCAGGTTTATACGAATGTGTTAAATACATGACAGACAAGAGCCACACAGACAATGGAGAAGGAAAAGAATTTGCAATTGAAGTAATGAAAAAATTAAATGAAAAATGCAAAGAGTGGAAAGAAAAAGAAGATATAGACTACAGTGTTTATGGTTCACCAATTGAGTCAACAACATATAAATTTGCAAAATGTTTAAAAGAAAGATTCGGAGTTGTAGAAGGAATAACAGACAAGAACTATATAACAAACTCATATCATGTACCAGTATTTGAAGAAATAGATGCATTTTCTAAATTGAAATTAGAAAGTCAATTCCAAGAATTAAGTCCAGGTGGAGCAATATCATATGTAGAAACTCCAAACCTACAAGATAACTTAGAAGTTGTTCTACAAATAATCAGATTTATTTATGACAATATTATGTATGCAGAATTAAACACAAAATCAGATTATTGCCAAAAATGTGGATATGATGGAGAAATTTTAATTGATGATAATCTAGAATGGTACTGCCCAAACTGTGGAAACAGAGACCATAACACATTAAATGTTGCAAGAAGAACATGTGGTTATATAGGAAGTAATTTCTGGAACAAAGGAAGAACTCAAGAAATAAAAGAAAGAGTTTTACACATTGATAATAAAGACGACGAATAAAAATGTCCTTTTGGGGACGGTTCTTTTTAGGACATTTTATTTAATTAAGTAACTTTAAAAATGCTTTATATTTTAGTATTTAGAAGTAATTACAAAAATTGGTAAAATGTCCCAAAAAGAACCGTCCCGAAATGGACAAAAAAGGATGATGAATAAAAATGGGGTATAATAAAATTAGAAAAATGGACATTTCAGATGGACCAGGAGTAAGAGTATCAATATTTATGCAAGGTTGTGCATTTAACTGCAAAAACTGCTTCAATCCAGAAACACATGATTTTAACGGTGGAAAAGAATTCACAGATGCAACAATAGATAGAATATTAGAATTATCAGACAACGACAACATTGAAGGGTTATCAATTTTAGGTGGTGAACCAATGCATCCTAGAAATATTGAAAATACTACAAAATTAGCAAAAGCTTTCAAAGAAAAATATCCTAACAAAAGTGTGTGGGCATGGTCAGGCTTTAAATTTGATAAAGATTTGAAAGATAAAGAAGTTACTAAATATTTGGATGTTTTAGTTGATGGACAATATGTTGATGAATTACATAATCCTACTTTGAAATGGAAGGGATCTTCAAACCAAAGAGTTATTGACGTTCAAAAAAGTTTAAAACAAAATCAAGTTGTATTATTTGAAAAATAATGTGCCATAATATAAAAAAGTAAGGTTGGAAAATTACAATTTTTCAACCTTTTAAAAAGAGAGGAATGTGATTTTTGATGGCAAATACTAAAGAAGATGTAGACATAAATAAAATGTATGCAAATGAAAGCAAAATAAGTAAAGAAGAATTTATACAAAAATATAGAATAAAAGAAAAAGGAATAACAAACGAAGAAGCAGAAGCAAAATTTCGAAGATTAGGACCAAATGAAATAAGACAAGCGAAACCTAAAAAGTGGTATAACTATTTTTGGGAAAGTTTGGTCACACCATTTAATTGCATATTAATTGGCATTGCACTTATATTAATTTATACAGACGTGATTTTGGCTGAAGCACCAAGTTATGCAAATATTATAGTAATAGCAATATTAGTAATAGCAAGTACTTTATTAGATTTCTTTGAAGAATATAGGTCAAACAAAGCAGCAGAAAAATTAAAGAAAATGGTTGAAACAAAAACAACAGTAATTAGAAATGGACAAAAGCTAGATATTCCAATTAAAGATGTAGTAATAGGTGATACTGTTGTATTATCTGCAGGAAGCATGATACCAGCAGATTTAAGAGTAATTGAAGCAAAAGACTTATATGTTGGGCAGTCATCTTTAACAGGTGAATCTGACAGTATTAAGAAAACTGTAGAATTAGAAGATAAAGAAGATGAAATAGATAACATATCAGATTTTGATAATATTTGTTTTATGGGAACAAATGTAGTATCCGGTTCAGCAAAAGGCGTTGTTATAAAAACAGCAGATTCAACATATTTTGGAAAAATAGCACACACAATAACTGCTGGAAAAGATAAAACAGCATTTCAAAAAGGAATTGAAAACATAAGTAGATTGTTAATAAAATTTATGTTGTTTATGATACCATTAGTATTTGTTATAAATGTAGAAAAACATGAATTTGTAACAGCATTTACATTTGCAGTTGCAATAGCAATATGTATAACACCACTATTATTGCCAGTAATTTTATCATCAAGTTTATCAAAAGGCGCAATAAGAATGTCAAAAAAGAAAACCATTGTTAAAAAACTTGATTCAATTCAAAACTTTGGAGCAATGAACATTTTATGTACAGATAAAACAGGAACATTGACTGAAGATAAAATTGTACTTGAAAGATATTTGGATATAAATGGTGATGAAGATATAAGAGTTTTGAAACACGCATTTCTAAATTCATATTTTCAAACTGGATTAAAAGGAAGCATTGATGAAGCGGTAATAAAAAGAGCTTCTGAAAACAATTTGATGGAACTTACAGAAAAATATAAAATAATTGATGAAATACCATTTGATTTTTCTAGAAGACGCTTATCAGTTATTGTATCAGATGGAGAAAAAAGACAATTAATTACAAAAGGCGCAGTAGAAGAAATTTTAAGCATTTGTACTATGGTTGATTATAAAGGACAAGTTAGCAAAATAACAAAAGAAATTAAAGACAATATCAAAAAAATTAGTAAACAATTAAACAAAGAAGGGTTAAGAGTTGTTGCTGTATGTCAAAAAAATGATATGGAAAATAAATCAAATTTTGAAGTATCAGACGAAAAAAATATGATATTGATTGGATTTATAGGATTTTTAGACCCACCAAAAGAAAGTGCAAAAGAATCTATCAAAAGACTAAATAATGCAGGAATTAGAGTTATAGTTCTTACAGGAGATAATGCAGATGTAACAAGATGTGTATGCGAAAAAGTAGGAATAAATTCTAGAAATATTGTATTAGGAAGTCAAATTGAAAAACTTCCAGATATGGGCGTAATGCGTTTATTAAAGAAGACAAATATATTTGCAAAACTTTCCCCAATACAAAAAGCCAGAATTGTAAGACTATTAAGACAAAATGGAAATGTAGTAGGATATATGGGAGATGGAATAAATGATAGTCCATCATTAACAAACTCAGATGTAGGTGTATCAGTAGATACAGCTGTTGATATTGCAAAAGAGTCTGCAGACATCATTTTACTTGAAAAAGATTTAAATGTTTTATTAGATGGTGTAGAAGAGCGGAAGACGTACATTTGTAAACTTAATGAAATATATCAAAATGGCAACGAGTTTCAACTTTGGAGAAGTTGTATCTGTAATTGTAGCAAGTATATTTTTACCATTTTTACCAGAAACACCAATTCAATTACTAGTTGAAGGTTTGATATACGACTTTGGTCAAATGACATTACCATTTGATCATGTTGACAAAGAGCAGTTAGAAAAACCAAAGAAACTAGATATCAAGAGTTTAAAAAGATTTATGCTATTTATGGGACCAGTAAGTTCAGCATTTGACATTGTTGTATTTTTAACATTATGGTTTGTATTTAAATTAAGAGATGTATCACATTTTCAAACTATTTGGTTTACTTACAGCATAGTTTCAAACTTAGTAGGAATGCATATAATAAGAACTGCGAAAGTTCCATTCATTCAAAGTAATGCTCATAAATATGTATATGCATCATCAATTTTATTGATATTAGTTGGTATTGTTGTGCCATTTACAACATTGGGTAATGCAATTGGACTTGTACCTATTGGTGCAAAATATTTGTTTATGATTTTTGTTGTTACATTTTTGTATTGTATTATTGCTTCTTTTGCGAAGAGAGTGTATATTAAAAAATATAAAGAGTGGATTTAATGAGATAAATGGGACAGACCTAATTTGTCTCATTTTTTTTGTTGTATTATGTTGAAAAATATTATTTATTTTTATGTCAATAGTTTTTGAAAATGTCTTAAAATTTTTTTAACATAAGCGGGAAAATTA
>ENA-OOWV01001689-OOWV01001689.1-human-gut-metagenome-genome-assembly--contig:-NODE-1689-length-13817-cov-4.486049_pt1 | contig 13817 bp, 11 predicted proteins | sample MGYA00241584_ERZ501337 | MGnify/ENA primary metagenome ERZ501337 (study PRJEB25962, sample SAMEA2042744) | human gut metagenome | biome: human gut; feature: human-associated habitat; material: faeces... | reverse complement strand
TCCGGTGTGTTCAGGAACTCCATCAGATCCTTTTGCTGTTCCGAGACGATCACATCCGCGTCCGCCGGGAAACAGCGGCGGACTTCCTCCGCGAAGGTCGGACCACAGACGATAAAAAACCGCTCGACACCATCGGCCTGCAACTTGTCGCCGACCCATGTGAGGATGGGGCAAAACAGCACGGCTTCCAGCATCAGCGGTTTGGAGTGCGCCGGGATGGAGGAGTCTTCTTCCAGAAAACAAACGGCGCGCTGCGGACAATTCATGTTCGCTTTCCTCCTTTTTAGCGTATAGCGGCACCGTTCCGTCCGGAACAGTGCATTCGTTCTTTTATTATAACAAAGGCCCGTAAAAAATCCAGTGTTTTCAGGAATTTTCTTTTTGAAATTTCCATCAGCCCGCTTTCGGCACCTTTTCCGCCCCCTTGCAGGAAAATCGTCGGGCCGAAAAGGTTGTGCCGAAAAATCCGTCATTTTTCGGCAAATTGCAGAAAAACCGCGTTTTTTGTCGTGATTCTATCCGAATTTTTACGTTTCTTCTCATATTGCTGTTGAATTTGCGCAGGCAAAGGATTACAATGTAGTTCGCTCGTATGGAAAAGGGAGGTTTTTCCGTTTTTATGCTCAATATTGTACTGGTAGAGCCGGAAATCCCGCAGAACTGCGGCAACATCGCCCGCACCTGCGCCGTCACCGGCACCAGCACCGTCACCGTCGGCCGAGTCCGGGTCGCCGGAATACGGCGCAGTACCGTTCACGCCGGACTGCGCGGCCACCGAAATTAGCTTGGGGATGACCTGATCGACGATCTGCTTCAGCTCGTCATCGCCCGGCAGCCCCTGAAGAATCGGCATTGGGCGGCCACCGATCAGCGCGAACAGCGCCGGTGCGCCCTGCACCTGGAACGCCTGCGCGATCGATGGGTAGCTTGCGATGTCGATGCGGGACAGCTGAATCTGCCCCTTGAGCTTGTTCACCGCGTCGCCGAGCGTACGGGCCATCGGGAACAGACGGTCATCGGTCGGGATCCACAGCAGCAGCAGGATCGGGAACGTGGCGGAGGTCTGCACCATCGCCTGGAACGTGTTCTCGGTCGTGTCGATGACATAGCCACCCGCGGCCGGCGCTCCCCCGGCCTGCCCCGGCTCCGCCTTCACCTGATGCTTCAACGATTCGAGATCCACCGCGCCCGCGAGTGACAATCCCGGATGAAACTCCTGCTGCTGTGCCATCATGCCTCCGTTTTCACGACTCATACCGGCCCGCGGTCTGCGCCGCACGCCGTTCCGTCACATCCATGCCGCGCGAAAATCGGCGCGGCCGCATACCTGCGACCACCGTCGATTCCGTCGCGAACATCGTTGACGCATACCACTATATAGGCCACGGCGTCTCACCGCCTCCGGTTACGCTGCAAGCGCCCGATTCCGGTGCTTGGCAAGTCCGCGCGCCGGCCCGCACGCCGGCCCGAGTCCGGCGTCTACTGCGCCTCGACCTTGACCGCCTGACGATCACCCGCCACCACGGTCACCTTCTGATCCGACCCGGCCAGCGGCACGAATATCGCCACGACGTTCACATAAGTGGCTTTCAGCGAACTGGTGGCCTTCTGATTCGTCATCTTGAACAGCGCATCCTCGTTCGGGGACCCCGGCAACGACTCACGGCCCTCGCTCATGGACCGTGTCCACTCCGAGTTGATCTGCGCGACGACCAGGTCACCGCCACGAGGGGAGCGCATCACGGCGATCTGGTCGACAACCGGCGCGAACACCTCCTGCTGCGTGCCCTTGTTCTGGGTCACACCCTTCTGGCTTTCTTCCTGCTGCTTGACTAGCGACTGGCGGAACTGGTCATCCTCGAAGCTTCCCGCGTATTTGCTGTTCGTGTTGTTCTGCAGCACATCGGCGTATCGCTGCACCGCTTGCTTGGGGGTCATGACCAGGTTGGAGTCGTTGGCATCGCCCATGACATTGCCCTGCTTAGCGGGCGCGAAGCCCGGCAGTGACACGTCCTCAAGCAGTCGGGCGACAGCCCACAGCTTGTAGTTCTGCCGGGCGGACTCCTGCCGCATCACCAGCAGACGCTTCGCCTGCTGGTCCTCGGTGGTGGTGGTGACGGTGAAAATATACCTCGGCCATGCGTTGTCGGTCGGGATGACCACCTGCGTCACATCACTGGGGATAGTCGCCAACGGCGTGACATCCTGCTGCGTGTATTGCGCAATGTTCAATTGGGCGGTGCGGATCTCCAGTTGCGAGCCGGACACGCGCGCGGCGAGCCCGTCGGCGCTTTTCGCCTCGTTCGCCTGGTTCAGCACGTCAAGGATCTTCCCGCGGATCTGCTTCTCCTGTGCGACGGTCACATCGATGATCTCGTTGTCCTTCACCGACGGCGCCACGGTCTGTGGCACCTGCCCCTCGCAGCCTGCAAGGCCGAGCGTCAGAGCGCAGACCATCGTCGCCGCCAGGGCGGTGGTTATGCGTTTATTCATTGGAGCTCCCCTTCGTGTCATCATCGGATTCCTGCGAAAGCCGCGCGAAATACGTCTGCAGCTCGCTGGCGGTGATTACCGACGTCGCCGAATCGTCGGGCTGGTCCATGGCCTGCGCGTTCTGCTGGTCGGCGACAAGGTTGCGGCTGCCGGGATCGACGACCTTCGGCTGGGAGATTTCCGGCTTTGCCGGCGTGCCCGCACCGGGTTTCCCACGATGCGCGGCATGACGGCGGCGCTTGGATTTCGGCTTGAAACTGACCGCCGCCTTGAGACTCGCGACACTGCCCGCCACCGCCTGCGAAACGGCGACCTCCTCTGCCTGCTTTTCGGCTGCGGAACCACTCACCACGCGCTTGCGACGCTTGTGCGGCGGCATGGCGAACAGGGATGCGGCCAGTACGGCCAGCAGCGCCAGCAGTCCTCCGGCGAAATAGAACGGCATGGCGAAATCAGGTAGAGTCTGACGCACCCAGTTCATGTGCACCGTCGCGTTCGAGGACTTGCCCAAGTCGATGATGGCTACGGTACCGCTGTCGGACGCGACCTTGGTCTCCGCTTTCACGGTGCCAGTCCCGCACGTCACGGAAGTCCACATATCGGAGTCCTTGAACGCCACTGCGTCATCGCCCGCATCGGCCGCAGACCCCTGCGCGGAGACCTTCGTCGTCGCGAGCGTCGTCCATTCGTTCAAGCCGGTGACGCGCACATATGGCTGCCTGGCGAGCCAACCGATCACATCTTTGTTCGACCCCAGAGCAAGGCATACTTCCCTGTCGGACGAACCGGCATCGGCGGAAACCGTCACCTGATTGTCCACCAGCGGCAGCACGCCGGGATCGGTAACGATATATTGCGTCCCCTTCACCGCGGCACTGGCCGCGATCTGAGAGCTGGGCTTCCAATATGTGGCGTTCATAATGCCCAGACCAATGCATGCCACAGCCAGAAGACCAAGGATGGGCGTCACCACGCCCCGCATGATGCGGGCATGGCGCGTCGGACGGGCGGCCGACTTGGACTTTCGCTCGTCACGCTTGCGCTCTTTTGATGTCTGTTTCTTCATAACTCACCCATTCTACAATGCAGGGCATAAAGCCCCGGCGAAAAAGACGTTTCCAAAGAAAAATCAGGGTTTTCCGCTAGTGTGGTGACCATGCGTAAGTTGACACAGACATCCACGTTCAAGCGCGTACTCGCGGCCGTGTGCACGGTCGGCCTGTGCGTCACACTCGCCGCGTGCGGCTCCGGCGATTCCGGCTCGTCGTCAAAGAAATCCGGCGACGACTCCTCGCAGTCCTCCGACTCCAGCGCATTGAAGAACATGAAGAAGATCGCCGGCATCACCGCCACGGGTACGCTGGGCGAGAAACCGAAGGTCTCCTTCAAGGCACCGAAGACCGTCGACAACAACAGCTATGCCGTGCTGCAGGAAGGCAACGGCGCCACCATCGCTGATGGCGACCGTCTGTGCTCGCAGGGCATCGCCATCAGCGTCAAGGACGGCACCGAGCTTGCGAGCAGCTGGGAGAAGAACACACCCGATTGCTCCCTGGTGCTGGAAAAGGGCACGGTGAGCGACGCCTACTATGAGCTGCTGAAGGGCCGCAAGCTCAACACGACGATCGCGTACGGCGTCAATGACTCCAACTCCAACGGCACGTCGTACATCATGGCGCTGACCTACGTTTCCAAGTCGAAGGATCTCACCAAGGCCACAGGCGACGAGGTCACCGACATCCCGTCCGATCTGCCGAAGGTCACGCGAGCGAAGAACGGCAAGCCGTCCATCAACATGAACGGGTACAAGGGAAGCAGCAAGCTGGTCTCGCAGGCGCTGATCAAGGGCAAGGGCAAAGAGGTCACGAACAACAACACCGTCAAGGTGAAGTACACCGGATGGCTGTTGGACGGCACCCAGTTCGACTCGTCATGGGACAAGAACACCACGCTTGAGGCCGACACGTACAGCGGCGGCAACCATCAGGTGATTGAGGGCTGGCAGCAGGCCATGGTCGGCCAGACGGTCGGCTCGCAGGTGCTAATGGTGATTCCGCCGAACTTGGGTTACGGCGACACCGTCCAGGGCTCCATCCCCGCGAACTCCACGCTGATCTTCGTGGTCGATATTCTGGCCGCCTACTGACAGGCGACCGCGACAGTAGCTGAAAGCCGCCCGGCGCATGTGTGTGCCGGGCGGCTTTTGTATATGCGACGGCAAGAACCACCCCCAGTCAGTCAAAGACTGACAGCCCCCGCCAGGCGGGCGGTTTACTTTGCCCCCCGCTGGCTGTCAAGCGCAGCGAAACTGGGGAGTCTAGTAGGGAATCGAAATACGACATAGGGGCTTCCCGCGCGTGCGGGAAGCCCCTATGAAGGTTGAGCCGATTGGCGTTGATCAGGCGAGAGCCACCGGATCGACCGGGACGCCGGGGTTCATCGTGGAGGTGATGGTCACCTTCGTGATGTAACGGCCCTTGACGGTGGCCGGCTTCAGACGCTTGACTTCGTCGGCAACGGCCTTGAAGTTCTCGTCCAGAGCGGTCTCGTCGAAGGAGAGCTTGCCGATGAGGAAGCTCAGGTTGCCGTTCTTGTCCACGCGGAACTCGATCTTGCCGCCCTTGATGTCCTTGACGGCCTTGGTGACGTCCATGGTCACGGTGCCGGTCTTCGGGTTCGGCATCAGGCCACGGGGGCCGAGCACGCGGCCCAGACGACCGACCTTGCCCATCATGTCCGGGGTGGCCACGACGGCGTCGAAGTCGAGGAAGCCGTTCTGAACCTTCTCGATCAGGTCGTCGTCACCGACGATGTCGGCGCCGGCCTCGACAGCCTCGGTGGCCTTCGGGCCACGGGCGAACACGGCGACCTTGGCGGTCTTACCAGTGCCGTGAGGCAGGTTGACGGTGCCACGGACCAGCTGGTCGGCCTTGCGCGGATCCACGCTCAGACGGTACACGGCTTCGACGGTCTGGTCGAAGTTGTAGGCCGGCATGGACTTGAGCAGAGCGATAGCCTCGTTGGCGGTGTAAAGGTTGTTGCGATCGACCTTCTCAGCCGCTTCGCGGTACTTCTTGGAACGCTTAACCATGTGTCCTTCTCCTCTCAGTCGATAACCGTGATGCCCATCGAGCGAGCGGTGCCCGCGATGATCTTCATGCCAGCCTCGACGTCGCGGGCGGACAGATCAGCCATCTTGATCTCGGCGATCTCGCGCAGCTGCGCCTTGGTGACGGAGCCGACCTTGTGGGTCAGCGGGTTTTCGGTGCCCTTCTGGATACCGGCGGCCTTGAGCAGCAGAGCCGCTGCAGGCGGGGTCTTCAGAATGAAGGTGAAGGAGCGATCCTCGTAAACGGTGATCTCAACAGGGATGACCTGACCCATCTTGTCCTGCGTCTGCGCATTGTACTGCTTGCAGAAGTCCATGATGTTCACGCCATGCGAACCCAGAGCCGGACCCAGCGGCGGGGCAGGATTGGCCTTGCCAGCCTGGATCTGGAGCTTGATCAGCGCCGAGACTTTCTTCTTGGGAGCCATTGTATGGTTCTTCTTTCTATGAAGCGGTGATGTCGGCACCCGTGGCGGTCGCCCGCAGCGGATTCCTCCCGCAACGTATATTGCTGTGCTGTGCTAGCGGATTCGCATACACGTATCCTCCAGACACAACTTTTCTATTATGCCTATGAGAGCGGACAATATCGCGGCATCGCGGGTGCGTGCGGCCGTTCATATTTCCCGGATTATCGGCAGGGTCATTGGGCTCGGATCCGTCGCATATGTGAAGAGCCGCTACGCATGTGCGCAGCGGCTCATTGGTCACGCTTCACGCCGATCAGGCGCGGAACGCGGAAGACCTAGAATCAGGCCTGCGGGGTCTGCCCCGGGTAGGAAGCGTCCGAATCGGGCTGCTGGTAAACCGGAGCGGCAGGCGCCGGCTGCTCATACGCAGTCGGGGCGACCGGCGCGGTCGGGGTCTGCGGTGCAACGGGAGCCTGCGGAACGCCGGCATCGGACACCGGGGCGGCAGGTGCCGGGACCGGAGCACCGGGGAATGCCGTCGGCACGTACTGCGGCTGGGCGGAAACACCCGGCACCGCGACCTTCGCGGCCTTCTTCTGATTGCCGAACGCAAGCACGGTGCCGACAATCAGGCCCAGCGCCGCGATGACGAGCAAGTATGCACCAATACCGAAAGCCACCGCATTCTTCGCGTAGCCGGACGCGAGACTTCCCAGACTGCCATAGTTGCTGCCGAACTCGTCCAAGCTACTGTTGATTTTGCTCTTGGAATACACCATCTCAAAGATGCTGAGTACCAGCACCAAGGCGGAAATGATCATTGCGGGGAGGTGCTTCTTGAAGAACGTGAGCGCCGCGATGGCAAGAACCGCAACGAGGACAATCCATCCGTCCCCGCCTTGGAACAGGCTGGCGCTGTATCCAAACGCCGACACGAACGGCACGATGCAGGCGATGATCGCCAGCACGCCGGCCACGTAGGTGATGATGGAAATGAAGTCGAATGACTGGCCTCCGACGGTCACGTTCTTGCCACCCAGGTTCTGGGCGAAACCGGCGACGGAGTTCTGGATGTTCGCCGCGTAATCGGGGGTTGCCGGCGCCTGATAGGGTGCCCCTGCAGGCGGCACGGGCTGGGCAGGCGGCACGGACTGGGCAGGCGGCACAGGTGCGGTGTACTGCGGCTGCTGATAGGCCGCGTTTGCGTCCGAAGCCGGCTGAGCGGGCTGCGGGGCTCCATAAGAGTTGTTTCCAGTGGGGAAACCGGCATTGGGATCTGTCATATGTGCCTTCTTTCGTTCGGTCAAGCGCCAACGCCCAACATTGACCAACATAGCATATAACCGATATCTAATACGGTTTTGCCCATTTTGCGCGATGCCGCCACCCCGAAAAGGCCCTACAGACGGCCGCAATCATGACACGCAGTCATACATACCGACTGTCGGTATGTATACTGATGACATATCGAAAGGAGGAACCATGGCACGCAACCCGCACCCCGAGGTGACGGAACGCCGCATCCTCGCCGCCGCGAAAAAGCTGTTCGCCGAGAAAGGCTACGACAAGACCTCCATCCAGGACATCATCGATAAGCTGGGAGACCTGTCGAGAGGCGCGATCTACCACCACTTCAAGTCCAAAGAGGCCATCCTCGAACGACTGAACACCGACGACTGGCACGCCAGCCAGGCCCTGTGCGACGAGATCGCGAAACGCGACGACATGAACGCGATGGAAAAGCTCCGCTCGCTGTTCGCCAACTCGCTGGGAGACGCCGCGCACCTGGCGCTCGTCAAGGCCACCGTGCCGTTCTTCGACGATCCCGCCACATTCACCGCCAACATGCGATTCTGGTCAACCGAGCTGCCGAAAAACTTCGAGCCATTGATCGAGGAAGGCCAGCTGGACGGCTCCATCCCCACCGAATACCCGCGCGAAGTGGCGCAACTGCTGGCCCTGCTATGCAACTATTGGCTGATGCCATGCTTCTTCCCCGCCACGCGCACGCAGCTGCGGTATCGTCTGCAATGCCTCGCCACCATGCTCGACGCGCTGCACGCGCCGGTCTTCGACCAGCATCTCATCGATCTCGCCACGGACGGCATGATGGCCTTCGCCGGCGACGGCAGCGGCAGCGCCACCGAGCAACAAGACGGAGGCGGCAGCAGTCCGGTAAGCGACGCACACTAGACGACGCTGACTCCGGGGCAGGACGCGGCACGAATGTTTCGCCCCGCTCCAGCACCGATTTACATACCGTCAGTCGGTATGAATGATTGCCGATGAACCACCAACTCCGGCGTCAAAATCGTCCGCCCCAATACATTGCCGTGCCATCCATCAAACTCACGCCAAATCCACCAACGCAAAACACCGAGACCAACTCGCCACCAGCAGCAAAGGAACCCACCATGCCCACCACACCGGCACAACCCTCCGAAACACAGCTTCCCGCGGCACAGCACGAAACAGAGCAACCCAACACTTCCCCCGAACTGCAACCGCAGCCGCAAGCGCAGCCAAAGGCCGCGCATCCGCTGCGCTCCCGCAATTTCATCCTGCTCGTCGCCGGGCAAGGCATCTCGCTGTTCGGCAACATGATGCTGCGCTTCGCCATGTCGATGTGGGTGCTGGACGAGACCGGCTCAGCCACCGCATTCGCATCCATCCTCGCCATATCGTTCGTGCCGATGATCCTCGGCGCCCCGTTCGGCGGCGTGTTAGCCGACCGGATGAACCGCCGCACGCTCATGGTCATCCTCGACGCGGCGTCCGCCGTGACGGTCGCGCTCGCGCTCGTCTGGTTCTCCGCCGCCGGATTCAGCATCATCGCCGTGGGCGTAATGCAGGTGGCGCTATCGCTGCTCGGTATCTTCGAGACGCCGACCGTCGAATCCGCGCTGCCGCAGATGCTGCGCCAATACGGGGATGCGACGCTGAACACCAGCGCCGCGATAGTCAGTCAGGTGCAGCAGGTCAGCGCACTGATACCCAGCTTCCTCGGAGGCGCCGTGTACTCGTTCTTCGGCATCCGGCCGATGATGGCCGTCTCCGTGGCGGCATTCGCCGGCGCGGCGGCCATCGAATGCTTCATCCGGCTTGGTATGCCCGAACGCGACGAGGAGATGCCGACGCCACTCGACGACCTCAAGGCCGCTCTGCGGTTCCTGACCCGGGAAAAACCGAACCTGCTGAAAATGGTCCTGCTCGCCTCCGCGCTGAACTTCGTCGTACTCGGCTATGGCGCCGTCGGATACGCGTTCGTCATCCGCACGCAATGGGGGTTCGACGCGACCGTCTACGGCATTGCCGACGGACTGATCAGCGTCGCGGCCCTGATGGGCATGCTCATCGTGACGATGATGGCCGGACGGCTGAAAATTGGCCATATGACGAAGATCCTGACATTGCTCGGACTGACCGTCATCCCCCAAGGCGTGGCCTGCATGCTGTCTGGCGGCAACTGGACGCGGCTGATGGCGCTCGTGGCCTTCGCCTGCATCGGCGATGTCATCTGCTCATGCGCGAATATCATCGCCGTGCCCGCAATCCAAATGCGCACGCCCGATGCGATGCTCGGTAAAGTGATGGCGCTGCTGTCTGCGCTGGCCATGTGCATGCAGCCGCTCGGGCAGATGGCGTACGGCTGGGCGTTCGATCATCTCCCCGCCGCCGCGATATTCATCGCGTCAGGCGCAGTGCTCATCGCTATGGCGTTGCTGTCCGCGTCGCTGTTCGCGCACTTCGACGACTGACGACGGCGGGGCATCCTTTTCATCGACCATAATCAGTCACAGAGAAGGCCCCGATTCCTTCAGCGGAAATCGGGGCCCTACAGGCTCTCTGTACCGTTACTCGAAATCGGCACCGAGCGCGGCGAGCTTGCCGCGGAAATCCGCGTAGCCGCGGTCAATCAGCGAAATGCCATGCACATTGGACGGGCCGGACGCGGCAAGCGCCGCAATCAGATGGCTGAAACCGCCACGCAGATCCGGCACGTCGATATCGCGGCCGGTCAACGGGGTCGGTCCGAAAATCACAGCGGAATGCTTGTAGTTGCGCTGCTGGAAACGGCACGGCAGCGAGCCGAGGCACTCACGATACAGCTGAATCGTCGCACCCATCTGCACAAGCGGCTTGGTGAAGCCGAATCGGTTCTCATACACGGTCTCGTGCACAATCGACAGGCCATTCGCCTGGGTGAGCGCCACGACCAGCGGCTGCTGCCAGTCGGTCATGAAACCGGGGTGCACATCCGTCTCGATGGCCACGGGCTTGAGGTCGCCGCCCGGATGCCAGAAACGGATGCCCCTGTCGGTCACCTCGAACTTGCCGCCGACCTTGCGGAACACGTTGAGGAACGTCATCATCTCCGGCTGCGTAGCACCCTTGACGAAAATGTCGCCGCGCGTGGCGAGCGCCGCCGACGCCCAGCTGGCGGCCTCGATGCGGTCGGTCAGCGACGTGTGCGTGAAGCCATTGAGCTCCTTGACGCCCTCGATGCGGAACGTGCGATCCACATCCACCGAAATGATCGCGCCCATCTTCTGCAGCACGGCCACCAGATCCATGATCTCGGGCTCGATTGCGGCACCCGACAGCTCGGTCTTGCCTTCGGCGAGCACGGCGGCCAGCAGCGTCTGCTCGGTCGCGCCCACGGACGGGTACGGCAGATGGATCTTCGCGCCGTGCAGGCCGTTCGGAGCGGTGATGTGAATGCCGTCCTTGTGCTCCTTGTCGACCGTGGCACCCAGCTTGCGCAGCGTTTCCAGATGGAAATCAATCGGACGGCCGCCGATCGCGCAACCTCCCAGCGCCGGGATGAACGCCTCGCCGAGACGATGCACCAGCGGGCCGGAGAACAGGATCGGAATGCGCGAAGAGCCGGACAGCGTGTCGACATCCGCCACATCGGCGAGCTGCACATGCGTCGCGTCGATGTTGACGATGCCGTTGGTGCCATCCACCTCCACATCCACGCCATGCAGGCGCAGCAGATCGGACACCACATGCACATCGCGAATCTCGGGCACGTTCTTCAGCACCGATTTGCCGGGGGCGAGCAGCGCCGCGACCATCGCCTTGCTCACGAAGTTCTTCGCGCCACGCACCTTGATCGTGCCGTTCAGCGGTTTGCCGCCGACCACATGCAGGACATCGTTCTCCGATTCCGCCATCCTCAACACTCCTATTCATTCGCCGGGCCACCCCGGACATCACATCCATTAGTTTGCCATACGGCATGTGGCGGGCACGTGAAATGCGCCGGAAGCCGATTACCATGTCGCAGCGAATGGTTCTCAATAAGAAACGTGCGAGTCCCGTCGTCGGCAAAACGAACATGATTGTATGCATATGACCGATATTCCAACGAGTAAGCCGATGTTCGTTTTGTTCGCAAATGTGAGGAGTACTCGCACAAACGCTATTGAGAACGATTTGCTGATACAGCGGATCAGTCATCCGCCTTGATCTTGCGGGCCAGCTCGGCATCCCACATCGCGCCGGTAGCGCTCATCACCGCATCGGCGCCGGCCGCGCGGTACGCCCGGTAATCCTCTGGCGCCACGACACCGCCCACGCCGATGATCGCATAGTCAAGCCCCAGCCGCTCGCGAATCGCCGCAAGACGCGACACCATGTCAAGGCCTGCCCCGCGAATCGCGCTGCCGCACACACCGCTGCGGTCGCGCCCCTTGCCGGGCAGCGCCTGCCCGCCGTTCGCGTCGACGAGCCGGGCCGAAATCGTATTGATCGTGCTGAACGCCTGCACCGTGCCGCGGGCGGCGGTCTGACGCACCATGAGCTCCAGAGCGGCATCGTCAATCACGCGGCGATCCGGCCCCCAGCCACCCTCGACCTCGGTCGGCGGGATATACGCCAGCTTGACGATCAGAGGCCGGTCGCCGATTTCGCCCTTGACGGCCTCGGTGATGCGGCCGACCAGATGCGGGTCATGGCACAGCAGGCGATTATGACCCTCGTTCGGGCAGCTCGTGTTCATCTCCATGAGGTCGGCGCCGGTCTCGCACACCAATCGTGCGGTTGCGACATGATCCGCGATATAGTCGTCGCCGCTCATGCCCTCCACACGCGATCCCTGGAAGCTCGGTAGCAGCACCTGCCCCGGGCCGGCCGCCGCGATGGCCCGGCGCATGTCCGGCTGCCACTCATCCGGGTCGCGGGACGGCACACCGAACGAATTCGAAATGGAAATCGGCAGGCGATAGTCCGTGTCCGCAAGCACGCCCTCATCCAGTTCGGCGCTGCCCGGCGTCAGTGAGCCGTCGGCACTGGTCGGGTGCACGGCCAACACGTTCGGGAACGGATTGCACCCCCACGCGCGCGAGCGCACGGTCTTGTACGTGGCGATGTCGAACCCCATGCGGAACGCGGCCGTGGTGAACCGCTCGTTGAGCAGCGGCCCGGCCGGAATGCCGAACGGCAGGTCAACGGGGATGCCAAAGAACGACGACTTCGCCGGCGAAGCGGCCTCGCCGGCCGGCACATCACCGCGCAGCGCCGCGGCGAACTCGCCGAACGGGCCGCGCGCATAATTATCCTCATAACTTAAGTCAACGTTGTAAAACGGCTCGAAATCACTCATGGCTCTCCAGACACTCAACCGACGCCGGACCGCTGCCGGCGCCACAAACACGACGATATATCCACTGTAAAAACAGCGGCAGACCCGCAACACCGGGAGCATTCGCCAGGCCGTCTGCCAGGCTGGTCAGACGCCCATCATCGCGGTGACGAACGACAGTATCGTGATCGCCACATTCACGATCACGAAAATTAGGAACGCAGGCGACGTCCACCCCCAATACGTTCCCGGCGCACTGCGGTTCACCCGCCGATAGGCGCGCAATCCCCCGCCGTATTTCACCAGCACGACGATCAGGCCGATGATCGAAACACCCAAAAGTCCCAGCGTATACGCCGTGTCCCCCGCGTCGCCGAACAGGCCCGCCAGCCACGGCAGCACGCCTCCGAGCACGGCGTTGTTGAACACGTGCAGCACAATCGACCACACCAGCGAATACTCCATCGCCACGAACCCGAACAGCAAACCGCAGCCGAACGCGAACAGGCCCTGCACCACATCGTCATGGAACAGGCCGAACATCAGCGCGCTGGTCACGATGGCGAAATTCCGGCCGAGCGGCTTCAGGCCGCGCATCAGCACGCCACGGAACACCAGCTCCTCGGCGACCGGCGCGGCAAGGCCGACATACAGCCACATCCAAATGTTGGTCGAGGCCTCGCTGATGTTGTCGGATGTGGGCGATTGCAACGTGGTGCCGAACATCGAGAAGCCGAGCTGGATCAGGACGATCGCCGTCTGGATCGCCATGACCAGGATGATGAACGTCAGCAGCCACGATGGTTTCATACGCGCATGGCCGGGCTCGCCGAGCCAGAAGTCGCGACGGAATATCATCCTGCGGCGCATCGGCAGTATGAAGCCCATGCCGCCGAGCACCGTGAGCAGCATGATCACGCCGGTCAGCTGCACGAGGACGGCGCTGAGCGACTCGGCCGTCAGCGTTCCTCGCCCCGCGGCTCCGCTCAGGCCCAGTATGATGCCGATGACGAACGAGGCCAGTACGTTCACGCCCATGAACACGCCCTGGTAGGCGAATATCAGGCCCGCGTGGCGGGTGACGGTGCCTCGCAGCCAGCGGCGGCGGGCCTTGACCGGGTCGATCGGGACGGGCTGGGCGACAGGGATGGGCGGCGCGACGGGTCGTTGCGCCGAGGAATATGGAGGATACGGAGGGTATGGCGGGTACAGCTGT
>ENA-OOWV01001688-OOWV01001688.1-human-gut-metagenome-genome-assembly--contig:-NODE-1688-length-13835-cov-4.599782_pt1 | contig 13835 bp, 12 predicted proteins | sample MGYA00241584_ERZ501337 | MGnify/ENA primary metagenome ERZ501337 (study PRJEB25962, sample SAMEA2042744) | human gut metagenome | biome: human gut; feature: human-associated habitat; material: faeces... | reverse complement strand
CAATACAACCGTTAAATAATTGATTTCCGGAATCTTGTATTCCATAAAATGCCCGATTGTGCTAACATAGAGCATAGTAGATTACGAAATATTTTCAGGAGGAAATTTAAATGGGTTGTACTACAATTTTAGTTGGAAAAAAGGCATCTTATGATGGTTCTACCATGATCGCAAGAAATGACGATTCCGGTTCCGGTCATTATATGCCAAAAAAATTTGTGGTGGTTCATCCGGAGGAACAGCCGCGGAAATATAAATCTGCGATTTCTCATGTGGAAATTGATCTTCCAGATGATCCAATGGGCTATACATCTGTGCCAAATGCAGTAGACGGCGAAGGAATCTGGGCAGCTAGCGGTGTAAATGAGGCAAATGTGGGAATGACTGCTACAGAAACGATTACCTCCAATCCCCGGGTACTTGGCGCGGATCCTCTGGTAACCTATCAGCCTGCAAAGGACGGTAAGGAGGAAGCAGCCGGTGGAATCGGAGAGGAAGATATTGTATCCATTGTTCTTCCATACATCCATAGCGCCCGCGAAGGGGTAATCCGTCTTGGAAGTATCCTGGAGAAATACGGAACCTATGAGATGAATGGAATTGCTTTCCAGGATCAAAACGAAATCTGGTGGCTGGAAACCATCGGCGGCCATCACTGGATGGCACGCCGTGTGCCCGATGACAGCTATGTGGTGATGCCGAACCAGCTGGGCATCGATGCCTTTGATCTGGACGATGCCTTTGGCGCGCAGGAAAACCATCTCTGCTCGGCTGACCTGAGGGAGTTCATTGCAAAGTATCACCTCGACCTGGCACAGGACGGCGTGTTCGACCCTCGTGCCGCCTTTGGCAGCCACACCGATTCCGACCACGTTTACAACACGCCCCGCGCCTGGTACATGCTGCGCACCCTGAACCCCACCACCTGGGTCTGGGATGGCCCCGATGCCGACTATACCCCGGCTTCCGACGACCTGCCCTGGTGCATGGTGCCTGAGAAGAAGATCACCCCCGAGGACGTGAAATATGTGCTGTCCAGCCATTATCAGGGCACGCCGTATGATCCGTATGCAAGCTACGGTGCCAGAGAGAACCGGGGCGTTTACCGCTCCATCGGCATCAACCGCAACGACTTTGTGGCGCTGATCCAGCTGCGGCCTGATCTGCCCGCCGACCTGCAGGCAGTGGAGTGGGTGGCCTACGCCTCCAATGCCCTGAACGCCATGGTGCCCTTCTACGCCAATGTGGAGACGACCCCGGCCTATCTGGCCGGCACCACCGGTGAGGTGTCCACCGACAGCTTCTACTGGGTCAGCCGGATGATTGCTGCGATGGCGGATGCTTCCTATGGCAAGTCGGTGTTCCATGTCGAGCGCTATGAGCTGGGGGTGCTCTCCGCCTGCCGTGTCCTGCTGAATCAGTATGACGCAAAGCAGCTGGCCGAGACCGACCCCGCCCGCCGCGCCGCCCTGCGCCAGGAGGCCAACGAGGCCCTGGCCGCTGAGGTCAAGGCCCGCGCCGCCGACACGCTGGATAAGGTGCTGTTTGAGTTGAGCAGCAATATGAAGAACGCATATTCTCGTTCGGATATGTGATCTTTGAACGATATAATCCATCTGGTAGAAATAAGAATGCCCTGTACCATGCAAAACGGTACAGGGCATTGTTGTTTTGAAAGATAATTTAAGCGGCCAGAGCGGTCTTGATGGCGTTCATCACGGCATCGCTGTTCTCACAGCACACCATGACCACTTCGCCGGTGGGGACAGTGGCCACCTTGGCGGAGGCGGCGATCTGATACTGGTCCTCAAGGTAGTGCTCCATCGTCTGCTGCTGGTTCTGGATATAGGCATCCATTGCGTCCACGACCTCCTGTGTCTTGCCCTCAGCAGGCTTGACGATGGCAACGCCATAGCTCTGCACCATCATGGCAGAGAGGGAAGCGGCAAGATCGGTGTAGCTGCCCTCGGGCAGGTCCAGCAGGGGGAGCAGCATGTTTTGGATCTCATCGTTCAGGTCATCCGCCGGATAGCTGGCGCTGTAGCCGTACTGGGCGGTGAACTTGCCGTCCTCTGCCGGGGAGAAGATCATATAATAATCATTGTCCTCGGCTTCCCGGGCATCGTGGATGATCTGGGTGTAGTCTTTTGGGGTGGTATCTTTTTTGCTGCCGCAGCCGGTGAACACCAGCAGGGCACAGCCAAGAGCCAGCAGAGCGGCAAGAATGCGTTTTTTCATGGTCGTAGTTCCTTTCGTCTGACAAAGGCAGGGTGATTGTGATCAGTCTGCCCGCCTTTGGGGGCGTTTATGCAGCCGCTGAACGGCGGCCTTGTATCAGGAATACGGCCCGGTCGGCCGGAAGATTGCACGGCAGTTGTAACAGTTCTGTGAACGGCTTACAGCTGCAGCGCTTCCAGATCACCATGGTTGACCGGAGTAGAAAGGATGATCTGGGTGCTGGTGGTGCCCAGCTTCTGGAACTGCAGGATCAGGTGCTCCAGCTGGGGCATGCTGCCACAGCTGACCTTGATGAGGAAGGTGTAGGCACCGGTGACATGGTAGCACTGCAGCACCTCCTTGCTGTTCTGCATCAGCTCCACCAGCTCGTCCCAGTGGCTGGGTGTGACGGACAGGCTGATGAGCGCGTCCACATAGACACGGTCTGCCGGGCGGTTCAGCACCACGGTGTAGCCGCTGATGATGCCGTCGGTCTCCAGCTTGTGGATGCGGCTGGAAACAGCCGGGCTGGTCAGTGCCACCTGCTCGGCGATCTCCTTGACGGGCATCCGGGCATTTTTTGCGAGAAGGGAGAGGATCTTGCGGTCTAAATCGTCCATGAGAAAGGTCTCCTTTTATGTTTTTGTTGAATTGTACAAAAATTTTTAAAAGTAAAGTTTTACTGTTGTCGCAATCGCATAAACTGCGGAAAAACTCGCTTTTGTGTTTTCTGTGTTAATTATATAAAGTTTCGGTCGAAATGTAAAGTGCTAAATTAAAGCAAATGCCAAAAATTCTGTTTGACAAGAAAAGAAAAAAGCGTATAATACATATCGCAGGGCACGGTAAGCGCAAAAACTGCGCAAACTATATTGTTTCTTTAGTGTCTGCATTTGAATTGCGATTCCCAACTTTATATACTTTCCCACCCCTCTATACACAAAAACCCGCTGCCAGGCGGGTTTTTGTGTTTGTTGGGGATTTTTTTATTTGTTCGAGACGATAGGACGGCGGGGAGTTTCCCAAAGCAAGTGTCCGGAGGGTGGGACCCGACTGCCGTCAGGCAGTTGGGCGGGGGATGGAATGCCCCGTATCACTTGCGGGGGAATGCCCCGCTGGCCCGACAGTACGCTGTACCCAAAAAATTCCCCCGCCCTGCGAACAGACAGGGCGAGGGGAAAGCTAAGGGTTGGCAGTGTTACAGGATGCGCACCCGGATAACGGCAGGGATGGCGGCCAGCTTCTCAGCCAGCCTGCCGTCCACGGCACCGGTCGCGTCCAGCATGGTGTAAGCCATGTTCTTTTTGCTCTTGTTCACCATGTTTTCAATGTTCAGGCCCGCTTCGGTGGTCAGGGCGGTGATCTGGCTGATCATGCCGGGCTCGTTCTTGTGGATGATACAGATGCGCTTGCCGCCTGCACGGGGCTGATGCACCTCGGGCATGTTCACCGAGTGGGTGATGTTGCCGTTCTTGAGGTAATCGCTGATCTCCTGCGCGGCCATTGCGGCACAGTTGTCCTCGGCTTCCGGCGTGGAAGCACCCAGATGCGGGGTGCAGACGATGCCGGGCTTGCCCAGAATGGCCTCAGTGGGGAAGTCGGTCATGTAGCCGGAGACCTTGCCCGTCTCCATGGCCTCCAGCAGGGCTGCGGTGTTCACCAGCTCACCGCGGGCGTAGTTCAGGATCTTCACGCCGTCCTTGCACAGGGCCAGGGTCTGGGTGTTGATGGTATCCTTGGTGGTGGGCAGGTAGGGAACATGGATGGTGATGTAGTCGCACAGAGGGAGCATGTCGTTCAGGTTCACGCAGTGGTGGACCTGGCTGGACAGGTTCCAGGCGGCATCAATGGAGATGTAGGGGTCGTAGCCGTAGACCTCCATGCCCAGCTCAATGGCGCAGTTGGCCACCCGGGAACCGATGGCCCCCAGACCGATGACACCCAGCGTCTTGCCCTTGATCTCGTTGCCCACAAACTTTTTCTTGCCCTTTTCCACGGTCTTGGCCATGGCGGGGTCGCCGGTCAGGCCCTGGCACCACTGGGCGGCGGCGGCCACATTGCGGCTGCCTGCGATCAGCATCCCAATGACCAGCTCAGCCACGGCGTTGGCGTTGGCACCGGGGGTATTGAACACCACGATGCCCTGCTCCGAGCAGCGATCCAGCGGGATGTTATTCACACCGGCACCGGCACGTCCAATTGCAAGAAGAGAATCAGGAAGTGTCATTTCATGCATAGAAGCACTGCGAAGAAGCACAGCATCAGCATTTTCAATCGAATCAGCGATGCAGTATGTATCATCAAAACGGCTCATTCCGGCATTAGAAATTGGATTTAATAAGATTGCTGATTTGATATCGAAATGTCCTATTGATGTCTACTCAACAGATAGCGATGCAATCAAAACTGAATATTGTTTAAACGTTAGACCAAACCCAAATGAGTTTGCAACTGATTTTTGGAAACAAGTTGTTATGAAAATGTGTACAAGTAGTGATGGATGTTTAGTTGTACAGATGAGTGATGGAAATATTTATAGAGCTGAAAACTTTACACAGTCAGATGATGTGCTATATCCTAGAACATTTTCAAATGTAGTTATTAGAAGCGGGGATAGGACTTATAAACTAGATAGGATATTTACATCGAATGATGCAGTCTTATTTAAGTATAAAAATGAAAAGTTGTTAGCTTATCTAAATGAAATCAATCAAGAAAATGCGATTGCTTGGAGTGTTGCTATAAAAGGGGTAAAGTCAAAACTTTCAAAATTTAAAATTCAAATGCCGGGAAATATGCAAGTGTATAGTGAAAAAACCCGACAACCAATAACTGAAAATGAGTATACAGAAAAAATTAGAAAGGACCTTTCAAGTGATGATATAAGAGTCATCTTTTCTAGAAACGGACTCGACGTAAGTGCGATTGATAGCAAGTCAACAATGACTGCAAGTGATGTCAAAGCATTAAAAGATGAAGTATTTACAAATGTAGCAATTGCTTTAGGAATTCCAAAAAGTGTTTTCTATGGTGAAGTTACTGAAAAAAGTGATGCTAACAATGAATTTATTACGTATGCTGCTGATCCAATTATTCAAGAGTTAAATGATGGGATGAATGGATGTTGGCTTTCTCAGCTAGAATGGGAAAGAGGGGATAGGATTTTAATCAATACGGATGCAATCAAGCATATTGATGTTATCGAGCAAGCATCTAATCTTGATAAATTATATTCTAATGGCTGGTCCCACAACGATATTTTAAAATTACGTGGTAAACCACCAATCGATGAAGATTGGGCAAATGCCAGAAGATTTACTAAAAACTATGCTACAGGCATGGATGGGAATACGAAAGGGGGTGATGAATAATGAAGAAAGGACATGAAAAGTTCTACGAATTCAAAAAATCAAATGAAGAAATGACTGATCTTTACATCTACGGAGACATCACCTCATACAAATGGGATGAAAGTGATGTAGGTGCCTATGACTTTTTAAAAGAATTAAATGATGTCGATACAGATAACTTAACAGTTCATATCAATTCATATGGTGGTTCTGTAAGTGAAGGTCTTGCAATTCATAATATGATTAAAGAATTCAAAGGAAATGTAACTACTGTATGTGATTCTTTTGCATGTTCGATTGCAAGTGTCATCTTTATGGCAGGAAAAGAAAGAGTCATGCATAAAGGTTCATTGCTGATGATTCATCATGCGTGGACTTGGGCAAGCGGTAATGCTAAAGAGTTAAGAAAGCAAGCAGATGATCTAGATAAAATCACAGAGCCATCGATTGTTATTTATGAAAAAAATTCAAATCTTTCAAGAGATGAAATAGTTGAATTAATGGACAATGAAACATGGATTACTGCAGAAGAAGCTTTAGAAATGGGATTTGCTACATCAATCAAAGAAGATGATGATGCACAGCAATCAATCAATGAAATGTACTTGAACCATCAAGTTATGTTGAATAAGGATTTAGAAAAAGAATTGAATGAGGTAAAAGAAGCATTGAAACTTGAAAAGGCTAAAAATGAAGAGCCATTAACGGGTTGGAATGCTTTTTTTTAATACAAAAAAATAGAAAGGAAAGAGAAAAAAATGAAATTTAATAAAGTAGATAAAGCTACATTAGAAAAAGCAAAAGAGATTTTAGAAAAAGCAGAAGATAAATCTCAAGCAATTTTAGAAGCAGTAGAATTAATCAATGAAACTGCTAATAAGGATTTGATTGAACAAATCTTAAAAGAATCAACAAATGCAAATGCAAAAGTTCAAAACTTCAATAAGTTAGGATTGAGACAATTAACTGATGAAGAAAATAAGTTCTATGATGCTTTAAAAACAGATGTTAAACAAGCTATCGATGGAAAACAAATTGACTTGATTCCAACAACAATCATTGATAACACTTTAGTTGATGTAAAAAAAGCAAGTGATTTATTATCATTAGCATCTTTTGCCCCATCGGATGTTAAAAAGTGGATTTCAGCATCAAAAACAGGTACTTATGCATGGGGTGAATTAACTGATAAAATCAAAAGTGAATTAAATATTGCATTTGAATCATTAAATCTTGAACTAGGTAAACTTAGTGCATTTTTAGTTATTCCAAAAGCAATCAGAGATTTAGCAAATGAATTCGTTGATAAATATTTTATGGCGGTTCTAGCTGAAACAATGAATGATGGATTAGAATATGCATTTTTATATGGAACAGGTATTAATCAACCTATTGGTGTTTTCCGTAAAGTCAGTGAAGTTGAATCAAATGGGGAACACAAAAAGAAAACTAAAGATTCAAAATTAACTGAATTTACTCCTAAAGGATTAGCAACTGCGAAGACTCAATTATCACATGACGGAAAAAGAAGTATTTCTGGTATTGCATTAGTATGTAATCCTAGTGATGAAGCTGCTTATGTAGATCCTGCATTATATGTACAAGCATTAACAGGTGGATATGTGCAAGTATCAAAAGATAAAATTAGAGTAATCCCTACAGCAAATTGTGAAAAAGGTGATGCAGGATTATTTATTGATAAACCGGATTATTACACAATGGGATTATCAGCAATTGAAGTTAAAGAATATGATCAAACAAAAGCAATGGATGATGCAGATGTCATTATTGCAAAAGCTTATGGAAATGGTAGAGCAGTAGATGATGATGTATGTTTCTACTTTGACCCAACAAAATTAGTTGAATATGTTCCTAAATATTTTACACTCTGTGTCACCTTTTTAATATCTTTTAAACATTCTCGTGTATTTTTCATCTCAAGATTTCCATCCATTTCAATAAAAAAGAAATATTCAAATGGTCGATTTTTGATAGGTCTTGACTGAATGCTTTGCATATTTAAACCATGCTGGGCAATCGTTTCAATGATACGAGCTAAAGCCCCACTTTGATGCTTGACAATCAAACATACGCTAAAACGATTCCCTTGTGTCTGTGGTTCTAATCCAATCACAATAAAACGAGTCGTATTCGAAATATTTTCTTCGATATTTTCTGCCAGGATCTTTAATCCATAAAGATCTGCATTTTCCTTGGCTCCGATTGCAGCCTTTCTCACATCATTTTGACTTGCTACATATTGAGCCGCCATAGCTGTATTAGGATAAGCTACAGTCTGAACATTCAACCCTTTTAAAAATACCTTGGATTGTGCTAAAGCCTGATCTTTAGAATAAACCCATTCCACATCTTTTAGTGTAGCATTTTCGACCCCTAACAAACATTGTTCTACTCTTTGATCGACCACCTGCTGTATATAAACCGGATATTCCAATAAAGCATCTAAAACTTCTCCAACAAGACCAGAATTGGTGTTTTCAAAAGGGATAATCCCATATTGAGCATCTTTATTTACGACCGCCTTAAAAACATCTTCAAAATTTGTATAATTCAATTTTTTCTCGGCCGGAAACATACGACTGGCAACAATTTGAGAAAACGCTCCTTTCACCCCGGCATACGCAACAACATCGCTTGACAATAAAGTTTGTTGAAAATCACGGGAATTGCTCATGACTTTTTTCATAAAGTCAATGTATGAATCGACATATTCTTTATTTTGAATATACTTCTGATTCTTTTCTATGATCGCATCTTCCCTGCCTGCATCCAAGATAGGAAGAGCATTTGCTTTTTTATACTCCAATACTTCTTTGACTGCATCTAAGCGTTTTTCATAGAGTCTGGCAATTTCTTTATCGACGCTATCAATTTCTAATCTAGCTTTTTCAATTTGATTCATTTTGTCATCTCCATGCGTATATAATACCATAAGAAACAGGTTTTCATCCGGTTTTCTGAAAATTTTTTCTTTTCGTGCTATTATAGTTCTATATCTAAAGGAGATCATCTATTATGCAATTAAATGTGAATTTAAAAGACTGCGCATATCCAATCACGATTCAACGAAATGCGCTTAACAATATTCAAGAAACGATCCAAACCAATCGTAAGGTCATGATCATCACAGACAGCGGTGTTCCTCAAAAATGGATCGATATCGTATCCCGTCAATGTTTAGATTCTTTTATCGTAACGATTCCAAATGGTGAACAATCAAAATGTTTTAAACAATATGAAGAATTATTGCTGGAAGCTATTGAACATGAAATGACCCGAAAAGACGCCATCATTGCCTTAGGTGGCGGAGTTGTTGGTGATTTAGCTGGATTTGTAGCCGCTACATATATGCGCGGTATTGATTTCTATAATATTCCTACAACATTACTTAGCCAGGTGGATTCAAGCGTAGGTGGTAAAGTCGCTATTGATGCTGGAAACTATAAAAATATCGTTGGCGCTTTCTGGCAGCCTAAAGCTGTCATCATCGACCCTAATGTGCTTTCAACCTTACCACAAAGACATATAAATAACGGACTGGTTGAAGCTTTAAAAACTGGATTGATCCAAGACAAAGAACTGATTGAACTATTCAAACAAGATGATTTAGATATCGATCAAATCATCTATCGTTCAATCAATGTAAAAAGAAAAGTAGTTGAACAAGATGAAAGAGAATCCAGCCTTAGAAAGATATTAAATTTCGGGCATACAATTGGGCATGCCATCGAAGGAGCCTACGGCTTGGATACTTATCTACATGGAGAATGTGTTGCGATGGGAATGTTATTCTTTATCGACAATAAAGAACTAAAAGAAGATGTATTAAAAATCTATGAAAAACTACATCTTCCTAAAGTACCCGATTATGATGTTGATACATTGATGAACTTTATTCAACATGATAAAAAAAGCAGCTCTTCATCCATAACGATCGTACTTGTCAAACAGGCAGGTACCTATGAATTACAGGAAGTATCGTATGATACTATCAAAACATACTTAGAAAGAGGACCTTATGAAAAATAACTTTGGAACAAATATATCCATGACGATCTTTGGGGAAAGTCATGGTCCCTGCATAGGAATCACCTTGGATGGACTTCCCGCTGGATTTAAGATCAATCTTGAAAGAATAAAAGAAGACATGGAAAAGCGAAAGGCAAAAGGAAGCATATCCACACAACGCCATGAAGACGATGAAGTTGAAATTGTCTCAGGATTTTTTAATGGATATACGACCGGAACCGCTTTAACGATCTTAATCCAGAATAAAAATACCCAGTCAAAAGACTATTCCGATATTCAATATCGCCTGCGACCTGGACACGCAGATTTTAGTGCATATGAAAAATACCATGGCTTTCAAGATTATCGCGGAGGCGGACATTTCTCAGGAAGATTAACAGCTCCTATTGTAGCGGCCGGTAGTATTTGTCGACAAATCTTAGAAACAAAAAACATATTAATTGGCTCACACATTGAGCAACTTTATGCCTTGCATGATGCTCCTTTTTCAAATAACATTGATGAATTAAAAAAGCAAATCCAAACCTTAAACAAAAAAGAATTTTCAACCTTAGATGAACAAGTAGCTCAAAACATGGAACAAGCCATCCTGGAAGCTAAAAATGAGCAGGATTCCATTGGAGGGATCCTTGAAAGTGCCATCATCAATCTTCCCGCTGGAATTGGCGAGCCTTTCTTTGATTCCATCGAAAGCATCCTGGCCCATCTATTATTCAGCATTCCAGCAGTAAAAGGCGTTTCTTTTGGAGCTGGTTTTCAAATGGCTTCTAAAAAAGGCAGCGAAGCCAATGATGCCTTTATCATGAATGATACCATTCAAACAAAGACCAACAATAATGGTGGAATCAATGGTGGTATCTCGAATGGAATGCCTATCATCATTCACACTTGTATCAAACCTACACCATCCATATATAAAACTCAGGAGACGGTGGATTACAAGACTAAAGAAAGCCAAACATTAAATATAAAAGGAAGACACGACCCATGTATCCTTCATAGAGCTCGTATTGTCGTTGACTCTATGATTGCCTTTGGCATTTTAGATCTATTGATGTCTAGCAATGCCAATAATATCTTAGAAAAGGAGATCCAACATGAAAGTTAAGATCACACCATCTAAAGTAAGTGGAACCATAGCCATTCCCGCCAGCAAATCCATCAGTCATCGTGCGATTATCTGTGCATCTTTAGCACAGGGAAAATCAACAATTACAAATTTAACATTTTCCAAAGATATTGAAGCTACGATCAGCTGTATGAGATCCTTTGGAGCTAAGATTGAAGTACAGAAAAACAGCTGTATCATTGAAGGCTGTAATTTATTTGATTTACAAGATGGAATTTGCTGCGACTGTAACGAATCAGGATCTACCCTGCGCTTTTTAATTCCAGCAGGTGCTTTATCCAATAAGAAAGTTACATATCTAGGAAAAGGCAGATTATTAGAAAGGCCTATGGGAATCTATCAAAAAATATTTGATGAGCAAAAGCTGTTATTTGAACAATCACAAGATGCAATCCGAATTCAAGGGAAACTGCAGTCTGGTCATTATCAAATCGACGGAAACATTTCCAGCCAGTTTATCAGTGGCCTGCTCTTTGTTCTTCCTCTTTTAGATTCAGACAGTACGCTTACAATTAATGAACCCTATGAATCAAGATCTTATGTTGATCTAACGCTGGATATGTTGAAATGCTTCGGCATTGAGATCAAACAAGATAAAAATACTTACTATATCAAAGGAAACCAGAAATATATCGCTCATGATGTAAAGATCGAAGGAGATTATTCTCAAATGGCATTCTTTGGTGTTCTTGCAGGCTTGAACAGCTCTTTGACCTGCTCAAACATGAACTTAAATTCCGTTCAAGGTGACAAGGCCATCCTTGATATCTTAGCCAGTGCTGGATGTAGTATTAATTCTAAAAAAGACTTTATTACGATTCATCCATCAAAGTTGCAACCAAAAACCATTGATCTATCCGATTGTCCAGATCTTGGACCTATTTTATGTGTACTAGCCAGCTATTGTGAGCAAACAACGACGATCATTAACGCACAAAGGCTTCGCATGAAAGAAAGCGACCGTATCGAAGCTATGGAAGTAGAACTTAAAAAATGGAATGTCGATATTCAAACTACTTTTGATACGAAAGAGTGGATATGCCTTAGATGATATTCCAATCATTGATTCACATAACGATCATCGTATCGTAATGGCTATGTGTGTCTTTGGTTTATGTGCCAATACACCATGTATAATTGAAAATGCGCAGGCCATCACAAAATCATATCCAGATTTCTTTGAAGATATCCAACGTATTGGTGGAAAGGTAGAAATTTTATGAATATAGGTATTATCGGACTAGGTTTAATGGGTGCCAGCTTTGCGAAAAGACTCAGTCCTCAAGAAGATAAAACGATTTATGGCATTGACCAAAATAAGCAAACAATACAAACCGCTCTTGAATTAAACATTATCAAGGAAGGTAGTACCGATCCAGACAAGCTTATCAAAAAATGTAACTTGATCATCCTTGCCTTATATCCAACTATGATCAAACCTTGGATCGTAGAAAACCAGCAATATCTTGAGTCTGGAACGATACTAATGGATATCAGTGGAGTAAAAACAAACATTGTAGAACCTGTTCAGGCAATTTTAAGAGAAGATCTTGAACTCATCAGCATCCATCCAATGTGTGGTCGTGAATCTAGAGGGATTGATTTTGCCCAGGCAGATATTTTTGATAATGCCAACTATATTATCGTGCCTACTAACAAAAACACGCCAAAAGCCATCGAAGCCGCTAAACAGTTAGGAAAAGATCTTCGCGTTAAAAATATTTCCATCCTATCTTGCGAAGAACATGATCGCATGATTGGCTTTTTATCCCAGCTTACCCATGTTATTGCGGTTAGCTTGATGAATACTCATGATAATTCCCATCTTGTCGAATATACAGGCGACAGCTTTCGTGACCTTACTCGCATCGCTACCATTAATGAAGATCTATGGAGCGAGCTCTTCTTATTAAATAAAGATATCTTATTAGATGAAATCGATCAGTTTTTAGATGCAACCAAACATTTTAGAGATTCTTTAGAAAAAGAAGATATTGATGAAATGAAGCGTTTGTTCATTCAATCGACAAACCGAAGAAAATTATTTAACAAATAACTCTAGAGAAATCTAGAGTTTTTTTATCAAATATCGCTAAATTATGGAAAGTTATGTGAAATTAGCACTCTTCTTGAAAAACTGCTAATTTGATGTATAATCTTCCTATAAAAATACTTTAGGAGGTTAAATAATTTCATGAATAAACAAAAGAAACCTTTGTATTGGTACTATTTCATCGTACTGATCATTCTTTTATTATTAGACTTTGTATTCATACCTATGTATACCAATAGCCGCATTGAAGAAACCAGCTATTCTTCTTTCTTAAATCAAATTGAAGAGAAGAAAGTGGATGAAGTACAAATTGAAAATACCGATATCTATTACACGCTCAAAAATGATGATAATGATAAAACGTATCAAACCGGTGTCATGAATGATCCTGATCTTGTAAATCGATTACAAGATGCAAACGTTGAATTCACTCAAGTCTACACAGAAGCAACCAACCCACTTCTTTACTGGTTTGCGACATTTGCAATCTTTGCCTTCTTTATATGGCTGGGTAACCGCATGTTTAAAAGAGCTCAAAAAGCCGGTGGTAATGATTCCATGTCATTTAATCAAGGTGGATTTGGCTTAGGAAATCTAGGTAAGAGCAATGCTAAAGTTTATGTTGGCCAACAAACAGGAAAAACATTTAAAGATGTTGCCGGACAGGAAGAGGCCAAAAACAGCCTAAAAGAAATCGTAGACTTTTTAAATGATCCTAAAAAATATCAGGCAATTGGTGCTAAGATGCCAAAAGGAGCTTTATTAGTAGGTCCTCCTGGTACTGGTAAAACTTTATTAGCTAAAGCTGTAGCTGGTGAAGCCGGGGTTCCTTTCTTCTCTATTTCTGGTAGTGAATTTGTTGAAATGTTTGTCGGACGTGGTGCTGCCAAAGTTCGTGATTTGTTCAAACAAGCCAGAGAAAAAGCACCATGTATCGTATTTATTGATGAGATCGATACCATTGGTAAAAAACGTGATGGCCAAGGATTAAGCGGTAATGATGAACGTGAACAAACATTGAACCAGTTATTGGCAG
>ENA-OOWV01001684-OOWV01001684.1-human-gut-metagenome-genome-assembly--contig:-NODE-1684-length-13844-cov-1.832838_pt1 | contig 13844 bp, 10 predicted proteins | sample MGYA00241584_ERZ501337 | MGnify/ENA primary metagenome ERZ501337 (study PRJEB25962, sample SAMEA2042744) | human gut metagenome | biome: human gut; feature: human-associated habitat; material: faeces... | reverse complement strand
GATAATTCCAAATATTGTGGTTGATATAAATCGTCATGATCGCAAAAAGCAATATACTTTCCCTTGGCAACAGCCAATCCCGCATTGCGAGCCTTACAGATACCACCATTTGCTTGATGTATTAATACAATGCGTTTATCCATAGATGCATAAGTATCACAAACTTCGCCACTTCCATCCGTTGCGCCATCATCAATTAAAATCAATTCAAAATCTGTAAATGTTTGATTTAAGACACTCTCTATTGTAGATTCTATATACTTTCGCGCATTATACACTGGCATAATGACGCTTACCATTGGGGTATTATTCATGCTTTTCTCCTATATCATAACCCCATAATTTGCGAATTTTCCAATGCATCTTCTAGTGCACGGAAGGTGTAAAAATCTGATGGAGTTGTAATTTTAATGTTTTCGGTTTTCCCTTCAATCGTATATAATTTATAACCATAGTGTCTCATTAGACAGGCTGAATCAATAAAATCTCCAAGCCCTTCTTTTCGGGCGTGTATATGTGCATCTAATAGAGAACTCAAGATAAAACTTTGAGGTGCCTTGGCTAATTGGCAGCGACTGCGTTCAAGAATATTATCTACCTCATTGCTTGTCCCTTTAAGAACAATCGTTTCTATTGCTGGGGCGACAGTGATTGCTGTTCCGTTCTTCTTTACACAGGCAATATTATTAGAAATAGTTTGTTCATCAATAATTGGCCGCACTCCATCATGTACTAATACAACACTATCAGAGGGATAAAGTTCACTAGCTTTGAGCACTCCGTTGTAAATCGATTCCTGTCCTGTTTGTCCTCCGGGCACAATTGCGGATACTTTAGTCAAATGATATTCTGCAATGAGTTTTTCGCAATATGTAATCCAATCAGAGAGAACAACTAACACAATGCCATCAATTTTTTCATGTTGCTGAAATTGTTGTAAGGTATATACTAAAATAGGCTTTCCATGCAGTTTAAGAAATTGTTTAGGTACAGCTTTGGTATTCATTCGCTGTCCAGTTCCTCCAGCAAATATTATTGCAATATTCATTAATATATCTTCCTTTTATCATAAATCATATATAGCTATATGTTATGACTACTATAGTTTTAGTTCGAGTAAAAGGTGACGCTCGCGTTTTTCCACAGGTGGAATTTGCCAATAATCGTTATATAATTGTCTTAAATAGTTATCGTAATCTGATGTAATTGGCCAGCAATATTGATCAAAACTAGCTTTTTCTGTATTCAAGTATGTTGCTCTCGAATATAATTCTCCAAAATATCGTTTGCGGCCAGTGGGAATAACTACATATTTCGATAAATTATTTTTGCATAATTTATTCCAATTATTAGCAATATGTGTCCATGCATCTAATGGTAAAAGGCTTAAAAGCTTTCCGATACGAGCTTTTAGTTTTACTGTTTTATAAACTTTATTGTCTTTCTCAAATAAAGGAATAATTTGTGAAGAGTCTCTGTAAAATCTTCTACAAGATACTAAACCACTTAGAACAATACATCCATAGCCATGGATTTTACGAAGGATTGCATTGTCAAACGAATTCTCAACAACAAAAATGTCTACAAATGCACCACATTCTTGATTGTTTATATCTTCATATTTTCGCACAACAGTATTTTTGAGCAGTACTTTTGCCATCAAAGAACCATAATTGCTAGTTTTTTCGGGAGTGTGAATCCAATATTTTTCGCCATATTCCTGTTGGAATAATTTTATAAAAATATCATAATCTCTTCTTGGTATGTTTAAATCCATATCATCATCCCATGGAATAAAGCCGCGATGACGCACAGCTCCTAAACAACTACCACCACCTAAAAAAATAGTTAGGTTATGATGTTCGCAAAAATCAAAAATGTCTTTAGCAATCCCAAGAACAGTCTGCTGCAATTCTTTCAGTTGAACATCATTCAGTTCAATCCATCCTTTTGATGCGTCCACATTCATTGTTTTGAGCATCTCAAAAGTTGATAAATTCATAAAGGGCTACCCTCACTTCAATAAACTGTCTTTCAAACGCCAAAACGCTTTCAAACTTCTTTTTAAATCTTCAGGATCACGCAAGCCTCGCAACAGTCGATGCCCAATATACCATGGACGCATGTAATATTTCTTTCTTGCGTAGGTACAGAAATCCACCAATTCTTTTGCTGAAAGCTCAGGTGTATTAATGATGCAGTTCAAAGTACCATCTTCATGGATATATTCATTATAATTCCCGCTTATATATCCATTGCGTTTGGCCCAGTTGTATGCCCCGGTACCTGGGTAAGGAATAAGAGGGAAGAACTGGGCTGTATCGGTTTTGAATTTCATTGCAGCTGCTAAAGTTTCCTGCATGGTTTCATGAGTTTCTCCTTGATTTCCGACCATATAACAAGCATGAATCATTAAACCTGCTTTTCTGGCATTTGAAACATAGCTTTTTATTTGCTGAACAGTCGTTCCCTTATGAATATTATTAAGAATCTGCTGATTAACACTTTCGATTCCTGGAATAATTAAATGACAGCCTGCTTTTTTCATCAAACACATGGTTTCGTAATCAAGATTTACTCGCGCATTACATAACCAACGAATTTTTTTATTTATTCCTTTTTGAATTATCAAATTGCAGATTTCTGTTACACGCTGTTTATTAATCGTGAACGTATCATCTTCAAAAACTATTTCTTTTACAGCTGGGAAATTTTTTACAATATACTCAATTTCACCGATCACATTCTCTGGACTTCTTAAGCGGTAACGATGTCCATGAAGTGTCTGTGGATAAACGCAAAAATTACACTGTGCAGGACAACCTCTTCCTGTAAAAATCTGTATAGAGGGAAATGCAGCAGCTGGGAATACATAATCTGTTACGCAAAGTCTACGTTTAATAAACTCTGCAGCATAAGGGATTTCATCCAAATCTGTAATATGTTCTGCATCTGGATTGTGAATTATTGTTTCTCCATCGCGATAGGTCAGACCACGAACGGATTTTAAGTCTGCATTATCGCGTAATGCAATCGCTGTATCACGGACAATATAGTCGTACTCATGTCTTGCAAGTCCATCAATAAGATTACTAATACCCATTGTTTCGTCAGGAGTTGCAGATGGATGCGTTCCAACTAACATAATGAATGCATCTGGATATGATTTTTTCACTCGACCGGCAAATTCAATATCACTATAAATAGACGGTGTACTTGTATCAAATACAAATAATTTTGCATCGGCGGCGTCCTGCTTAACTTTCTTCAAAGTTTGCTCAGCGTTCATCTGTTTAGCCGGTGCATCAATAAATGATACATCAAACTGATTTTTTTCAGCGACACAGGCTGCATATATTAACCACAACGGATAGTACAATACTCCGCTATGTCCAATTGAAGGACTTCTTGATTCGCGAGAAAATTTACCATATTCAGCTTTAAATGGCGGGTTAATAAAGCATACTTTCATAATCGTACTCCTGTTTTACTTTAAATTTTTATATTTCAATAGTCCCTTTATCACATACCAACATTCATAATAAAAAGCAGCAAAAATATTCAAACCAACATACCGATATGTATTCCAATTCATCTTTGCTGCTTTAAACTTATTGCCCGATTTAGAAGATGAAGTAATTCTATAAATAAGTAATGGTTCATCAACACCATATGCATTTCTTCCATCTTTTAATATTTGAAGCCATGTTGCAAAGTCCTCATGCATATGATCTCCAACTACATAGTATTTTTCATATAATTCCTTGCGGACCAATGCAGAAGAATTTGATAGAACATTTTGTTTTAGCAACTGCTTGTAGGATACTTTCACTGGAGCATGTAAGTACCAGGCGATTGGTTGCCCAGATACATCCATAAATGCTGAACCGGTGAAAATCAAATCAGCATTCGTTTGTTTCTGAAGTTTGAATTGCTTTTCTAATTTGTTCGGTGCCCACATATCATCACTATCAAGAATTGCAATCCATGAACCTTTTGCCTCCCTAAGACCATGCATTCTTGTATATGACACACCACTATTTGTTGCGTTTGAAATAAGTCGAACTCTTTCGTCATGTGAGGCAAACTCATTTACAATATTTCCTGTGGAATCTTTTGAGCAATCATTAATGACCAGAAGTTCAAAATTTGGATATGTTTGTTTTAAGACAGAGTCAATAGCCTGTGATATAGTTTGTTCCGCATTATAAGCAGCCATAATAACGCTTACTAAACCGAAATCTTCGCATACCATATTATCTAATAACCTCATTACATGGTTTTGTCTTGTTCCATTGCAGTGGTGGAACCTTCCGTAACACCTTCTGTACTTTCTGGTAAAAACAGAATTTTTACTGTAGCCAACATAATCTTTAAATCCTCAACAATACTCGGATGTGCAATGTACATCAGATCCATCGTCAGCTTATCATACGGCGTAGTGTTATACTTCCCATAAACCTGCGCATAACCCGTAAGTCCTGCTTTTGCCTGTAAGCGAAGTGCAAACTCCGGCATCTCCTCGCAGTACTGGGATGCAATCTCTGGACGCTCCGGACGCGGTCCTACAATACTTAAATCACCTTTTAAGATATTGAAGAGCTGTGGAAGTTCATCAACCCTGCACGCACGGATGATCTTTCCGACCGGTGTAATTCGGCTGTCGTTCTCACCTGTTGATAAGCGTGCAACTCCGTCTTTTTCTGCATCGACGCGCATACTGCGGAATTTCAGAATTTTAAACTCTTTTCCATCCTTTGTGAGACGAACCTGCTTGTAAAATACTGGGCCGTGGTCAGTTGCCTTGATTGCAATCGCAGTAATCAGAAATACCGGGCTTAAAATAATTGCTGCAATCAATGACACTACGATATCAATTGCACGTTTCATAAACAGAAACTCCGGCTGTGCAGAATAACGGCTGACCTGCAGCATCGGAAGATGGAACATATGTATTGATCTTGCACCAGAAAGAATCGTGTCTCCGATTCTCGGAATAACAAAAACGTTGATGCTGTTTGCAATGCAGTATTTCAAAATAATGTTTCGATCATGGCTGTGGATTCCGCTTAAAAATACCACCTTGATTCCATTCAGCATTGAAAGATCGTTTAGACACTCTTCCGCACTGGCTGTTAAAACCACTTTGTATTTGTTATCCATGCCGTACTGGCTGATCAGCTTTTCCATTCCGTGACGGACATCGTAGATAACGGCTGTCTCCTGCGGTGGGAATGTTGAAAAGTACCATTTATTTGCTCCAAATGCCCATACCACCGCAAGCAGAATCTGTCCAATAAGAGCTGCTACTCCTGGAAGGATATTCGGTAAATGCTTTGTGAGGAGCCAAATCACAACATACATAAGAAGGTCGCTGGCACCTGCAGCAAGAAACTGGGCGTAGATTACTTCTGATACCCGCTGCATGCTCATCCGAAACGCATCGTAGATCCGGCCAAATGTGATATATGCCACGAAGAACAGGGCAACCACGAGGATATTTCCTTTGGAATAAAACGGCGAGTATACACGTTTTGCATAATAGAGATACCAGCACAGTGCAAACGGTATCGTAATTAATACTGCATCCAGAACCTTTACGATTCGCAGCAACAGGTCATGCTTGAATTTTGTCATTTCGTTCATCCTTCATCTTTTGGCTAATAAAGTCGTGCCTGTTAGCAGTTAAAATCCAAGCACATAAAAATACAGCGTTCTGTTTTTCCAAGCCTGCGAACGCCTTAAGTCAAAGCTGTAACTGCGTATAATGATCCTTATCGGAAGTTCACTCCCATAAGAATGCCATGCGCAATCTTCGACTGCGCATGACAAATTCAGCTTAACCCATTATAACATCTCTCTTTCGTTTTTACAATCCTTTACTCTGATTATCCTGATCTTGCCAAATTTCTGCCAGATTTCCAGACGTTAATTTTTTAACAGGCTATATTCGCTTTATTTTCTCTGCTATTCTCGCCTAATTCTCACTGAATACCCATAATATCGACTAACGATAAACTCTAATGCCGGAAAGGAATAGGTCTCATAACTGAAGCTTTCCTCTTTATATTGTTCTCTGACAAACTGGATCTGTTTTTTGAGACTTTCAAAATCATCCTCGACTTCAAAGCAAGTTCCATCTCCCGCCAAATTCATCGCATAAGCATCGTAGAGTTTTAGTTCTTCCTCCGCCCTTAAAAACCATACGCACTTTGTCACATCCTTAAAGTCTTCCTGAAGATTCCATTTGCACTTCTCGTATAGCTCCCCCTGATCCATGAGGACCATCCATTGCAGCATTCCACCCCAAAGGCCTGAGCAATTATAATCATTCTCCTGATTCTGATAAATGCTCAACGCTTCTTCAAACGTATCTGAAGGTGCCGGATAGCGTTTGTGCATTCTGTATTCCATAACCAGTCTTGTACACTGTTGATCCATAAGATATCGGATATCATTCTGGTTTCCGACATGGTCCATAAGCCGGTACAGCATGCTAATAATCCCGATATGCTCATCGTATGGCGGATACAAGAACTGCGGATGATTCCGGATCAGATTCATAACGCTGTTATATACATTTGCCCCCTTTGCCCATGAATCTCTGTCTTTTTCATTCTTACAACACTGATAATATGCATACGTTGTCAGATATCCTATCATTTCATACAAGATCATTCTTTGCTCCACAGAATGATATAGCGGGAGCTGATTCTCATCTTCACAGCAGGGTCGAACTGCATCATAATACTGTTCATTCCACTTTTCATATGCCTTTAGAAATTTTATCAGCCACTCTGTATATGCTTTCTTTTCAAAGAGTTGATGTTCCAGCAGATATTTCCAGTAACGAATGATCAGATATTCCGTAACCATGATGGCAATTTTATTAATATGTGCATCTGAAGCATACTGTGCAATCATCTGTGTCGCCATATAAAGACCTGCAAGCTTTTTATCCCGAATTTTAGGCTTGTCTGCCGTACTTATCCCGGAAAGATATCCATCGATAATCCGCTCGAAGTAGTAATTCCGGTAATCACTTTCTTCAATAAAATATAGTGCTTTTCTCAATAACGACTGCCATTCTGCCCCAAACAGATTTTCCTCGAAAAGATATTTCTGAACATCGTCAACCAGCTTATCGATATTCCAGAATTCCATCGTGATATTTTTTCTGCCCCATTTCGCATTTTCATCCACGTAACTATCCCATGCAATCCGTACAGCCTCATCCATCATATCATTTGTGATCACAACAATTCGGATCTGTTTTTTCTGATCATCCTCTGTCATCTGCCTGATGTAAGTATCCCGAATCTCGTTGACACTTTGTCGTACGGCATTCGGACCTGAATCCCAGTTTGCCCGGTTTAATCTTCCCTGCTTGATAACCCCGAGTAGGATCTCCCTCCCTTTACGTGCCCGGATATCAACACCATATTGCCGATTTCCTGTCTCTGGCCGGTTATCTGTAATATAGCCCATCTGAAGCAGAAGATCACATATCAGGAAATCAAGCTCATCCTTTTCTTTTAACTGTGACAGATAATCTTTAATTACCAGACGCATCTGATTCCACCTCCCTCTCAAACCGTTGTCTCATTAGTTCATATCCGACCGGATCTTCAATATATAAATTTGGCAATTCCACACTATGTTCAAATTTCATAAATGGATTTGCCTGATACATCAATTCCTGCTTACGCCCAGTTATAACTGTTCCGCTCCGCGCCCCATATTTTAATGTCCTTGATTGAAAAAGTAATCCGGTCAGGGAAGCTTTATCTGCGTTTTTATTGACCTTACGATTAAATTCACACTCTGCATACCTGATCATCATCTGGTCTTTCTCAGATGGCCTTAAGTCTTTTATTTCATAAATTCTTTCTCGAATTGCACGCGCTTTTTCGGAATGTTCTAAAACTCTTTCAGCAAGCTTTACCTGCTGTTTGTATTCAGATTTTCTATAATTCTCTGCAGTTTTGCGCATCGTATCTGGATAATTGCCATATATCTCATACATACAGACCTCTATATATTCATCCCCTGCCATTTCTGCCTTTAAAAGGTGAAACGCTGTACTGCAGGCAAGTTCTCCCTGATATGTATAATAGAGGATTGCTCTTACAACACGGATCCAGTCTTTTTCTGAATATATTTCTTTCCCTCTTTCCGCCTCGCAGTTCTCTGTAATTTTCGCAAAGCTGCCAGCCTCCGAAAGAAGACCAATGCCAAAAAAGAGTTCCTTCATCCCGCCGCCGACTATATATGAAATTGCCGCAGCCGTCACCTTCTCTTCATCTTTTCGAAGAATACTGTGTACCATTGGCATTTGTCTAAAAAATGTCATGTAATCATTTCCCCTATATCCATTAGCAATAAAAATATGACGTAGATTTTCTAAAACTGTTACTATGTCATTTCCATTTTTCTGCACTCTTGCATAGTACATATCTAACGTCGTAAGCATGGAACTATCTTTATGGAAATCCGAAAAAATCATCGTTTTAAATACTTGTTCGATATTGTCCGGAACCTCTACCAGATCTGCTATTATCCCCGCAAACCGCAGCTTTTCGCTCATTACTCCACTCGGAATCTCATTAAGTCGCTTCAGAATTTCCTCATCAATAGTTTTTTCCTTCTCGCCATATCGCGTTTCATACTGTACCAGCAATGGGATTTCATACTCTTCTATTTCGCTGGATGCATGCGCCAGCTCACACAATCTTTGAAAATTTTTCCGGAATATCGTTTCTCCATAGTTTAAACCTGTTTCCAGAAAATCAATCGCAGTCATTGCGTTCCACTTTCCTCCCAAAGCCAGTAATTTCTCACTTACCGCTTCCGCCTCATCTCTGTTTTTCTGATACCATGATCCTCGAAAAAGTCCTAACAATCTATACTCTGTCTGACATCTTACTTCTCCAATTTCATCGAAAACCACCGCATATGTTTCCATTTTCATGACAAAACATCTATATGCCCAAAGTATTCCATCGCCCCATTCTTCACCTTTGTGCCGCTCCAATAGACCAATAAGCTTTGTTACCTGTTCTCTGCGAAATGTTTTTGCATAATAAATATTCGGGCGCACAAATGAAATGATCCGATCGATCACTCCTTTTTCTCCAGCCAGAAACAGCAATTCGATCAAATCGACTCCATATTCCTGCTGTAGCAGATAACCGGCATATTCACATGTAAGCGTTTTCCTGCCGCAGAACTCTACTTCCTTTGCAAGCCCATCTACAAGATCTGTCAGATTTGTAACATTCATATTTTCGGCAAGCATCCGCGCTGTGACTCCCCACCTGTTATGAATCATTTCACGCGTGCCATCATCCAGAATATTTAACACTTCCTGATATGTTTTCTCGTACATTTCCGGGTGTTCATTCAGAATTTCTTTTCCGCGTTTTAATACATGCTCGATTTCATTTTTTCTCTCGTCTTCGTACATAAAACCACCTCTTTAAAAGTATGAATGTTATATGGTTTCCTGTTTCAGCTTATATTTAGAAAAATCCCAACAGTCTTTTACTAACCGTTGGGATATTTTCTATGTTCGTATCATTTATAAGTTTCTATAATTCTATATTTTATCTCTTCTCATACGTCTCCGGCGTATAATGGATCACTCTCGTACCGCTGTTCTCAAACTCAAACGGAACATATAAGAGTTCTTCCATCGCCTTATGAACCGCTTCCTGCTTATCCGGCTCTACGTAGAAGAGAAGGAATCCGCCGCCGCCCGCGCCGAGAAGCTTTCCGCCGAGAGCGCCTGCTGCCATTCCCTTTGCGTAAAGTCCATCAATGGAATCTGTGGAGATTCTATTAGAAATTCCGCGTTTCAGCTTCCATGTATAATCGAGAAGTCTTCCAAATTCATTGAGATCTGTCTTGGATGTGAGAACCTTCTCCGCGTCATCCACCAGAGACAGCATCTCAAGAAGCTGCTTCTGTTTATCTACCAGTGCTTTTTCCGTTGTCTGCTGGATATCGGAAGAAAATCTGGAAAATCCGGTGAAGAACAGCATCAGATTCTGGTTTAACTGTGCCTTTCTCTCCGGAGAGATAATGACCGGATTTACCTCGTATCCGTCAGCACTAAAGTTGATCCTGTTTAATCCGCCAAACGCCGCCGCAATCTGATCCTGAACGCCGCCACTCTCGTTGCAGAGAACTCGCTCCAGATAGATCGCATCATCCGCAAGCTTTCTCTTATCCGCGTATTTTCCTTTTAACGCATAGAAAGCATTTAACATTCCAACCGCAAAAGAGCTGCTCGTTCCAAGTCCGGATCTTGCTGGAAGGTCTGCCTCATAAGTAAGACGGATTTCCTGCATATCGAGATATTTCATCGCCTCCCGGATTGCCGGATGATTGATATCGTTGACATCCGTCACGCGCTCGATCTTAGAATAGGAAAGCTCTGTGGAATAATCGAAAAAGCGCGGTAAATGGCGCACATTTACATAGCAGTATTTATCAAAGGTTGTTGAGATTACGGCTCCGCCGTGTTCCTTATAAAAGTCCGGGAAGTCTGTTCCGCCTCCGAAGAAGGACATTCTAAAGGGGGTCTGTGTAATGATCATAATTGTTCTCCTAATATGTTAATCTACCTGTAAAATCTTCTCTACCGCGTCCAAAAGGTCCCTGCAGACAAGATCCGGCTTCACGTCATATTTCTTATCGTTTCCAGCCTCACCGGTCTGTACCAACGCCGTGCGCATTCCTGCGTTGATCCCGGTCTGGATATCCATCGTCGTATCACCGATCATCCAGGATCCCGCAAGATCGATATTGTACCGCTCTGCTGCCTTTTGGATCATACCTGTTTTCGGTTTTCTGCACTCACACGGGGTCTTGTAAGCCGGATTCTCCTCCGGGTATCCCTTATCCGGGTGATGTGGACAGTAAAATACATCATCCAGGAACACTCCCTCTTTTCCAAGAAGCGTTTCCATCTTTTTATGAATATTTTCTACATCTTCGATCTCGCAGAGTCCACGCGCAACCACCGGCTGGTTTGTGATAACGATTCCAAGTCTTCCCGACTGATTGATCTTCCGGATCGCGTCGACTGCACAATCCTCCAGCGTAAAGTCCTCTCCCTTGTATACAAGGCCTTTATACTGGTTGATCGTGCCGTCCCGATCCATAAAGATACAACGCTGCTTATTTTTAAGACATTTTCCCGCGATCACACCGCGCTCAATATCCGCCAGCGTCTGGTTTACTCGTTCCACAGTTCCGACATCCTTTACGTACTCCGGAGAACAATACCCGTAGATCGGTTCTCCAGCCTCTAACATGCCCTTGATCACATCGTTCTCAAGGTTCCGCTTCACCGGCTCCGGCACATAGTCACAGATCTTCTTTTCAAATACAAAAATTCCTGCGTTTACACAGTTCTCATACCAGTAATTCCGCACATTATGCTTGGAATCAAACGCCGTGATCTTATCATCATGGTCCAACACGAGAAGGTCTGAATCAAACGGATGTCCATTCGGATGTACAAACAGTGTCGCGACTGCGCCCTTTTCTTCATGAAAATGGATCATCCGCTGAAAATCAATATCAAAGAACAGATCTCCGGACATCATGACAAACCGATCCCCGTGGATCATATCCTTTAAATAATAGAAAGATCCCGCTGTTCCAAGCGGCTCTGTCTCCTCAAAATACCGGATCGCAACACCGAATTTTTCTCCATCACCAAAGTATTCCCTGATCTTATTACCAAGATGTCCGATTACCATGATAATATCTGTAATTCCGTTCTCCTTCAGCCGCTCCACCTGCCATAAAAGCAGTGGCTTTCCGGCAACCGGGACCATCGGCTTCGGAATCTCATCCTTTGTAAGTGCTACCAGTCTTGTTCCCTTTCCACCGGCCATGATGACTGCCTGCATCATAATATTCCCTCCCTGACGCAAGCGTCTCTGCGCTCACGCGATCAAATTTATTTTTCAGTTTTTGTCTCTTCTGCCGGAATCTTCTTTCTTCCTACACCCATCGCTAAGAGCTGTATAATAATCGGCATGGCAATCGGGAGATTGATATTAACAACCGCCTGAATCATATATGCAAGAACAGCAATCATAATCGCCACAACTTCCGGCTGCTCTTTCATTTTTCTTGTCATCGATGCGACTGAGGCCAGCATAAACGCAATATAAGAACCTGTTCCAAAGAGTCCGATCGTAATTAGATAGTGAAGGTACTCATTGTGAGCACTATCATAAATTATGATGGTTCCGCCGCTCTGTGCCGGTGGAAAATAATACTGCATGATCAAGGCAAAGGTATCTGCACCGTATCCAAAGAGCTTCTGGACAGGAGTCAGCTTATCTGTAAAGATCTCCATCGCGCGTTTCCAGATATATCCTCGATGCGTACCCCATGCATCGTTGAATACTACATAATTACTGATCGCGCTGTATTTATCCGCATGTCCTGCTACATTTGCATCATATAATACAAATGCTGCTGCTGCACATACAACAGCAATTACCGCTATCCAGATATAGATCAGGATTTTATTTGTTTCTTCTGTATAAGTTCTGCTTACCTTGCTCTTTTTATCAAGGAATACCAGGACTCCGCTGATGATCCAAAGTGCCGCAATAAGTACCGGAAGGAATTTATGGCCCGCGATCAGATCAAACGCACTGCTGATTCCAAGTACGCTTGAAGCATAAGCGTTGTTGATCCACTCAATACACCAGATAACAGTAAAGAAGGAAGCCAGCGAAATCATGTATTTACGAATGCCTGTTTTCGTTTTAAAGAGCCACAATGGGGACAGGCCAAAGATCGCTGCCAAAGACAGATATGCGTTATCACTGTTTCCCATGATCAGCGCAAATGTTGACAGGATCATATTCCCGTAATACCACATCATTCGTTTCTGGTTCTTCTCCTGCGTAAACAGGATCATGGAAATCGCCATCAGGGCCGCAACATAAATCGTATACGTATTGATATTGCCAAAGGTTGAGGTATATGATGACTTCTGGGTATCCATCATATTTACCTTAAATCCAAGAACATCCATCTGGAAATAATCCGTAATTCCGAAAACGCATACGAAGATTCCAACCGCAAGGAACGCGTCCAGATACCATCTCTTCAGTTTAAAAAAACGCGTCACAAGAAAATATACCGCCATATAGATCGTCATAAGGAAAACACCATTATAACGGCCCGACGTTCCCCAGAACGCTTCCCATTTCCAGTCTTTGCTCAGCGCCCAGGAAATCACATTCGCAAGCCAGAATGCGATCATTGCCCAATCGCCAAAGCTCATCCCTTTTCGCCATGTCTTAAAATCGAATTTTGAAAACCATTCGATCATTTTTCCGCTTGCAAGCCCATAGCCGCCCATAACAACGAGCGCCGCAATCGAGACGATACAGTAAAACTGGTATTTTGTCTCCAGAATATTAAAATAATAGTCCCGGAACACCAGCGGCAGCACACATAAAACCGCTAAGGTGAACACTCCCATGATCAGTGCCACATTATCCTGATAGCTGCTCTTCGTCTCCTCTTTTTTCTTTATCCTATTTGCCATGAATGTATTCTTCCTTTCACATGTCATAAAAAATCGAGTTTATTATACCATTGTTCCCATTTTCCTGCAACTTACCCCGCCCTGTTTTTCCTTCCTTTTTCATGAATTTATTCTTAATTCTGCACTTTCCGATCCCCGCTTCTTAAATTTCCCATCCTGTCTTTCCAATTTAAGCCCCTCTCCCACCCCGTTTCCCAACTTGCGATAATTTTACTTATCGGAAGTATAATGGCTTCGTAATGCAATTAGGAATTTC
>ENA-OOWV01001675-OOWV01001675.1-human-gut-metagenome-genome-assembly--contig:-NODE-1675-length-13896-cov-6.716061_pt1 | contig 13896 bp, 17 predicted proteins | sample MGYA00241584_ERZ501337 | MGnify/ENA primary metagenome ERZ501337 (study PRJEB25962, sample SAMEA2042744) | human gut metagenome | biome: human gut; feature: human-associated habitat; material: faeces... | reverse complement strand
TAGTATTGTATCATAAATTTATAGCGTATAAGATATTATACTAATTTAATCTAAATATTATATTTAAATCATAGTAAAGAAATATTTAATATAAAAGTCTTTCAAAAATATTAATACTTTTATATTAATTTAAAGAGCATTGGAGGGAATAAAATGTATAGATATTATACAAATGGAGTATGTGCAAAATCGATATTACTCGATATAGAGGATGATGTGGTGCTTGATGTGGCATTTGAAGGTGGATGTGAAGGAGCATTAATAGCTATAAAAAATTTAGTCAGGGGGCAAAATATAGATTATATTATAGATACACTTGAACAAGTACCTTGTAAAATGAGAGGAACTTCATGTCCAGACCAACTGGCTAATGCACTTAAAATATATAAGGAGTTTGTATATAATAAAAATATATATGAAGTTGTTGAAAATATGATTTCATTTCAAAAAATATTATTTTTTAAGGAGGACAAATTTATGAGAAGAACATCGGAAATGAAAATCGAAATCCCTGAAGTAAATGGTGGACGGTGTATTTCTGAGAATGAACTGGAGTGTAGAATAGATCCAAACACTTTTGCAGGTGTATGGTTAGAACACGAGCCAACTACATTGTGGCAGAAAAATATACTGGATGTATATCAAGATGCCAAGGCTAAAGGTAGGTTACATGCTTTTACATGTATGACAATTGATGCATCCGTTGTAGATGGAAAATTGGTGTATCAGAAAGGTTTGCCAATAGAAACAGGATTTTATCCGATGGAGTGGGCAGAGATGTTGAAAGCCTATAATCCAAGTCGGAATAGTCGAATGATGACACGAATAGAATATGTGTGTAGAAACCTGTATCTCATTCAAAAACTTGTTAAAGCTGGCTGTGAAATCGCAAAAGCATATGAAATGGTATGTGATGATTCCAGAGAGATAGGGCATTATTATAATTCTTCTAATCATAAAAACGATTTTGAGCCAACAGGTAGCAGAGAAATTTGTGGTTTTTACGATTTAGGAAATGCTCGTAAGTTCATTGCTGAAGATCCATGGGAGGAAGAGTCTTTCTTTTTGGTCGCTGGTGGTGACTACGGTTGTTATAGTGCATTAAATCAGGTGGCTTACTTCAAGAACTATGGCTTAGGAGACGAAGGTTATTATAGTGTTGGTATGATTGCACTTGATTAGTAACACTAACCACTATTTTTTTAGAACAAGATGGAATCTGCTTTACAGGTTCCATCTTTAAAATATATAAAAAGAAGAATATAAAAATGAAAATTATAGATTAATTTTAGGCTGATATTGTAGGAAAATGTAAAAAAACATAATGTACAAAAAATAATATAAGATATGTGATTACTGAAATAAAGTGATAGTTAATAGCTCTTTAATATCAAAAAGTAGATTAATTTTGGAATATCTATCTATAACCTATTGACAAGTTGTGTAATATAAAATGCAAACAAAAGTTTAGATACAAAAATAAAGGTTGTGATCAAAGTTGAATAATATAGAAAATTTAAAAGATTTAATTATTTACCAAAGCCAAAATAATGAAAATATATCAGTAGAAGTTTTATATAATGAAGAAGATTTCTGGCTAACTTAAAAGTCAATGTCTAAATTATTTAATGTAGCAGAAAATAATATTACATATCATTTACGAAACATTTTTAAAACAGAGGAATTAGAACAAGAAGCAGTTACTCAAAAAATTAGAGTAACTGCTTCAGACGGGAAAAAATATAATACAAATTTTTATAGTTTAGACGCAATTATAGCTGTAGGATACAGAGTAAATTCAAAAGAAGCAACAGATTTTAGAATATGGGCAACCAAAACATTGAAAGAATATATAAAAAAAGGTTTTGTTGTTAATAGTGAAATGCTAAAAAATGGACCTAAATTTGGGAAAGATTACTTTGATGAGCTAGTAATTGAAACAAAGAATTTAAATAACACATAAAAAGCAAAAAAGATGTTCTTCAAACAGAGCCTCTACTTGATTTATAATTCTATTTTAGGCTGATACCTCTCAAGCTACATATTAACCTGGCACAAATAAGCCATAAGTTGAGGTCCAGTCCTTGGGTGTTAAAAAACAACACGAACAGATAGCTGTTGATACTGTAAGAAAAGGTGGAAAAAACATAAAAATGAAGTTTTTTATAAAAATAACGAAAAAATAATATAAAACATGTTATTACTAAAAGAAAAAGATAATAATGTAAATTTTGAATATTAATTTTATTAAGAGATATAATAATAATATTCATTTCGCAAAAATGCAAATATTTACTTTTTGCGAAATGAATGATATAATATATTTGAGGTGAATAATTATTATGAAATTAATAAAGAGAGAATATTTAAAAGAATTAATAGAAGTCATAGGAACACCAGACATTAAGGTTATAACAGGTGTTAGACGTAGAGGAAAGTCAAAATTATTGGAAATGTTTAAAAATTACATTATAGAAAATATAAATGATTATAATATAATTGATATTAATTTTAATTTAGTCAAATTTGATAATTTAAGAGATTATATATCTTTAAATAATTATATAGAAAAACATTATATAGTAGGAAAAAATAATTTTGTATTAATAGATGAAGTTCAAATGTGTAAAGAATTTGAAAGAACAATAAATAGTTTACATGCAGAAGAAAAATATGATATATATATAACTGGTTCGAATGCTTTTTTATTAAGTAGTGATTTAGCAACATTATTTACAGGTAGAACATATGAAATACAAGTATACCCATTTTCTTTTAAGGAATTTATGAAATACTTTAATTATGAGAGTGCACAAGATGCTTTTGAAAAATATGTTCTTGAAGGAGGAATGGCTGGCTCATATATTTATAATGATGTGAATAAAAAATATAATTATATAAACGAAGTGTATAATGCTTTAATTGTTAGAGATATACAACAAAAATATAATATTCAAAATATTAGTCTAATGGATAGTTTAACTGAATTTATGGTGGATAATGTTTCAAATTTAACATCGTATAGAAAAATTGCAAATATTTTAAATCAAGCAAGTATAAATACGAATGATAAAACAATAGCAAACTATATAAATTATTTGTGTGATGCTTTTGCATTTTATAAAATAAGAAGATATGATATTCAAGGAAAAAGATACTTGTCATCTGTTGATAAATATTATTTGGTAGATCAAACTTTTAAATATGCAAGACTTGGAACTAAAAATATGAATTATGGAAGAATATACGAAAATATAGTTGCAATTGAATTATTAAGGAGAGGGTATGAAATTTATGTTGGAGAACTCTACAATGCTGAAGTAGATTTTGTTGCAATGAAAATGAATGAAAAAATATATGTTCAAGTTTCTGATAACATAAGTGACGATAAAACTTTTGAGAGAGAAGTAAGACCATTACTAAAAATAAAAGATGCATATCCAAAGATATTAATTGCAAGAACTAGACATGATGATTATCAGTACGAAGGCATTCAAATATATGATTTAGCTAATTGGCTTTTAAAATAGAAAATATTAAAAATTTAATTTATACTATTAGGGGAAAGCAAGTAATAATAGTAATTGACAACAAAGAACTATATCATTGTGGAGCACCACTTAAAGATTTAGGAAAGAAATAATATTTAAAAATATATTAGATAGGAGATTTTAATTGATTACATAGATGGAAAAAGTTTCTATGATCTAGGCAAAATGCCAAATCAAGATGAAATAAACGAAATAATAAGACAAATGGCTATAATACATAAAGCAACATTACAATCAGATTTTATTTATGATAAGTGGACTATTATCAATTTTGTAAAAGAATTTCAAAATAAAAAACAATATTTGAACGGAAATGATTACAAAAAATTAGAAGAACTATATAATGGATTTTTACAGGTAGATATAGAAAAATTACCAAAAGCATTTGTTCATGGAGATATTATAAGTACAAATGTTATGAAAGATAAAAATAATAAATTGTGGATTATAGATTTTGCAGTTTCTAATTATATTCCTAGAATTATTGACTTAGCAGTAAGTTCTTGTAATTTATGTTTAGATGCAGAAAACAAAGAAAACACAAAGAAAACACAAAGAAAAAAGTAAAAATGATTTTAGAAGAATATCAAAAATATAATAAATTAACAGATTATGAATTAGAACAATTTCCATTATTTTTTGATATTGCAAATGCAATGGGAATTTTGCAAATTAGTCATTTGAATACCCTAGGAGAATTATCTGAAGAAGATAAATTTTGGTATGATGAAAGTGAAAAAGGATTAGAATTTAGCAATGAAGAATTTTGGAAAGATATTTATGTAAAAAATGATGCGAAAGACAATTTATAAATTATGAGGTGAAATAATGAAAATATTAATAGCAGGATTTAAAGGAGATGATAACTCCGCAAAAATATTATTAGACCATATAAAAAAAATATGTAATGAAGATATTTTATATTTGGAAAATGATTTTGAAATAAGTAGTAAACAAATAGAAGAAAAATTATTAGAAAATTATGATAATGTTTTGATTTTTGGTCAAAAACCAAATACTACAAATATTTACTTTGAAAATAATGCTATCCTAGAAGGAAAAAAATTAGTAACAGATTACTATTATGGTGCTTTAAAAGAAAAGTTAGAACAACATGCTTACAAAGTAATGAGTTCATATGATGCTGGAAAATATTTATGTAACAATGTATTCTTTAGAGCATTAAATTTTAAACAAAAAAATAATTTAAAATCAAAAATTGCTTTTATACATATTCCAACTATTGATAATATTGAAGATATGAATCGTTTATTAAGTTCTATAAAAGATTATATTGAAACTTTATGTGAGGAGGAAAAATAATATAAAACATATAATGATAACTACAACATTTGATAATAAAGAAGAAGCAAATAAGATAATTGAAATATTATTAGAAAGAAGATGGATATAAAGAATATTTAGATTGGATAGGAGAGGAAACAAAATAATGAAATTATATGTAATTAGACATGGTGAAACTGAAATGGGCAAAAATGAAATAATTGCTACTGAAGATGAACCGTTAAATGAATTTGGGATTCAGCAAGCCAAAAAAATTGGAGAAAATTTGAGAAAATTAGACATAGATGTAATTTACTGTTCTCCAATAGAACGAGCAAAACATACATTAGAACTATTTGATTTAGATAATGATATTCCTGTTATAATAGATGAAAGAATAAAAGAAAGAAATATGGGAATATATGAAAAAGTTACTTTTAAGGACCTAGATTGGGATATATTTTGGAATTACAATTCTGATATAAAATATCCAGAATTAGAAACAATGAAAAGTGTTTACGAAAGAATTAAAGATTTTATAGATAAAATAAAATTACAAGATAAAAATGTTTTAATAGTTACTCATGGCGGAGTATCAAGAGCAATATATTGGTATTTTAATGGAATACCTGAAAATGGTAATTCATCAAACATTAATGAAAATTGTAAAATATATGAATATGAATCACTATAGATTTATAGTAATTGATAATAAAGAACTATATCATTGTGGAGCATCACTTAAAGATTTAGGAAAGAAATAAAAAACTTTGTGAAATATAGTGACAGAAAATCGAACTACTCAAAAAATTAGAGTAGTTCAAATAGCTTTTAAAAGTCTTATCGTTCATATAAAATTTCATTCCTTTCTCACTTCATTCAGAGGTCGCAGTTCGCGACTTCAAAACTTTTCAGATATCTATATTTGGTCTATATCTCTCAAGCCACATATTAACCTGGCATAGATAAGCCATCAATTGTGGACCAGTCCTTGGGTGTCAGAAAACAACACGAACAGCTAACCGTTTAAGCTGTAAGAAAAGAAGAAAAAGTACAATCTGCAAAAATGAGTTTTTTTATAAGAATAACGAAAAAATAGCATAAAACATGTGATTACTGAAATAAAGTGTTAGTTAATAGCACTTTATTTTAATATTATAAAAAAGTTGAAAAATGTCGTAGAACATGCTAAAATATAGGTAGATATTGTAAAATAGTAAAATAAACGAAAGTTTATGACACAAAACCAAAGGTCTAAAAGTATATATGCTTATGATGGCTAGGTTGCACAAATGAAAAGGGGGAATTTATATGAAAATGAAAAAAATATTTAAAATTATTGGAATTATAATATTATCATTATTATTAATTACATTAATTTATTTTACAATTTTACACTTTAATGGAATTTTAAAGAAAGACAATACAATGACAAGAGAGGAAGTTATTACATTATTAAAAAAAGGAGAAGAATGTTCAAATTATTATTATTCTTCTGAAGAATATATATTGTTTAAAAAAGTAAATGAAATTAAAACAGAATATTATATAAAAGATGGTGTTATAAAATGTGTAAACAATGGTAATATTTTAAGATGGGAAAATTATAATACAGATGAAGTAATTAGTATAATGGGAAAAAATGCAGGTGTTTCATCTTTAAAAAGTTATTATAATTATGGTGATGAAACAGTTTTATATAATCAAAAAGGTTTTGACTATTCAATAATTGCTGATGAAAAAACTTTTAATACTAATTTTGAATATTTAGGTGAAAAGCAGTATAATGGAAGAATGACTATACTTGTGCAAGTATGGAATAAAGATAATACTAAAGTAAATCCAACAATCTTTTACATTGATAAGGATACAGGCTTAATAATGAAAAGAATTGATTATAGTGCTATGGGATTAATAAAATTAGATTGCAATAGAAATGTAAAATTAGATGTAGTAACAGATAAAGATGTAGAAAGACCAAATTTAGATAATTATGAAGTATTAAATAGTGAAAAATAAAGAAATGTTATATTGTAAAATTTAAGAGAATAATAAAATTTTTAGCAAGTGATTATTGATAACCACTTGCTTTTATAATACATAGGAAAATTATTTTAGTTATGAGGTGAATATTATAATTCAATTTTAGGCTGATACCTCTCAAGCCACATATTGACCTGGCACAAATAAGCCATAAGTTGAGGACCAGTCATAAGTTGCCCAAACCAAGGACGAGAAAAAGCAGAACCATCAGTATTCAAAATATCCAAAATATAATCACGATTAAGAATGGTGTTAATAGGAGCATTTTTATCCTTCATAATATCAGAAAGCATACCCTTAACCTTAGCCAAATAAGTAGGATTATGAGTCTTAGGATAAGGAGATTTTTTTCTATCAACTATTTCATCAGGCAAGAAATCTTTACAAATATATCTAAGAAGACCTTTTTCACGACCATTCAAAGCCTTGATTTCCCAAGGGATATTCCACACATATTGAGCTAAACGATAATCGCAAAAAGGAACACGAAGCTCAAAACCATTATACATAGCCATTCTATCAGAACGGTCCAAAAGAGTTTGCATAAACCAATTCAAAGTAAGGTGCGAAATCTTTCTTTTTTCAGCAGTTTCAGGTGAGTCTGAATCCAAAATTTCAACCTTAGATAAACTCTCGTTATATCTATAATCAATATAACTTTTTAAATTAACCTTTTGACCAATAGAAGGATTCAAAAGTTTTTGCCTTTCATCAATTGCAATAGACCAAGGAAAAGTACCACTGTTCAAAGCATCTTCACGGAAAAACCATGGATATCCACCAAAAATTTCGTCGGCACATTCACCAGTAAGAGAAACAGTCATCTCTTTTTTAACATTTTTACAGAACAACAACAAAGAAGAATCAATATCAGCCATACCAGGCATATCACGAGCTATCATTGCATCTTCCAGATATTCGGCAAGTTCAGGTGTATCAATAACAATTTGATGATGGTTTGTGTGTAAATTTCTATTCATTAAATTGATGTAGTAATTATCCGAATTTGGCTGAAAATCACTTTTAACAAAATTTTTATCATTATCCACATAATCAATAGAGTAAGTATCTAAAGGTGGTAATCCATTATCCTTACAATAATCAGATGCAAATTTAGTTATAATACTTGAATCGAGCCCACCAGAAAGAAATGTACATAATGGAACGTCAGAAACAAGCTGCCTAGTAATAGCATCATTCAATAAAAATTTAACCTTTTGGCAAGTGGTTCCAAAACTATCCGTATGTTTTTCAGACTTCAATTTCCAATATCTTTCAATATGCAAACCATAACTGTTAAAAGTAGCACAATGAGCAGGTTTTAGCTCATGAATATCTTTAAAAACAGTGGTTCCAGGAGTATGAGCTGGACCAATTCCAAATAATTCGCAAATACCTTGATTATCCAAAACTTTTTCAATTCCGGGATATTCAAATAAAGCTTTAATTTCAGAGCCAAAAATTATGCTACCATTTTTTATTGTATAAAATAGTGGCTTTACTCCAAAGTGGTCACGAGCCATAAAAAGTTCCTTTTTTCTACTATTCCAGATAGCAAAAGCAAAAATTCCATTAAGGTGATGAACAACATCATTTCCATAATGAATATAAGATTTTAGTAAAATTTCAGTGTCACAATGACCATTAAAGGTAAAACCTTTTTTTGATAAAATTTCTCTTAATTCTTTGGTATTATAAATTTGACCATTATAGACAATAACATATTCACCATAAGAATATTTTTCAATCATTGGTTGTTTTCCACCGTTCAGGGTCAATAACAATTAAACGTTTATGACCTAATGCAACATTTTTATTTATGTAATATCCATCTTCATCTGGACCTCTTTTTGATAAAGTGGAATTCATATTTAATAAGATATTTTTTTTAGAAGAAACATCATTTTTGAAATCAACAATTCCTACAAAACCACACATATATAAACCTCCTATTTTACAATTCAATAAAGATAATGCATGAAATACTCTAACAATACCAGAAAACAGGACCCTTTAGAGCATTTACTTAAGAATTTGTAACACTATTTTGGTCGCATTCGAAATATATTCAAAATATCATTCACAGGTATTTCGAGCATTATCTTTATTGAATTGTAACTCTACTATTTTTATAGTATATGCAATTATTTGAAAAAGTTGCTTTTCAAAAGAAAATATGATAAACTAACAACAGAAATAAGGAGATGAAAAAAAGATGTACTTAAAAAACATAATAGGACATTTTATGGTAATAACAAGACATAGATGGGTGGTATTTAAATTATGTTGTAAAGTTGGACAACCATGGAGAGGCCTAGTTCATGACCTTTCAAAATACTCACCAACAGAATTTTGGGAAGGGGTAAAATATTTTAATGGAAAACATTCGCCAATAACAGACTGTAAAAAAGATAAAGGATACTCACAAGCTTGGCTACATCATAAAGGAAAAAACAAGCATCACACTGATTATTGGGTGGATTTAAGTGCACCAGATAAAACGCCAATAATTCCATACCCATATGTTGCAGAAATGTTATGTGATAAATTAGCTGCAGGAATTATTTATAAGGGAAAAGATTGGACAAAAGAATATGAGTTAGAATATTGGTTGAATGAAAGAGACAAGACACTTGTAAATGACCAAGTTGAAGCTTTAATAACAGACGCATTTACTCAAGTAAGCAAAGTTGGAATAAATAAAACACTTACAAAAGAAAATGTGAAAAAATTATACAAAAAATATTGTATTGATTACAAAAAAGAAAATGATAAAATAAAAGTATAAAAAGAAGTAGAAAAATTTATTTGAATGTAATAAAAAATTCGGTATAAAAAGAAGAAAAATAAAGGTAAAAAAGGTTGACAAAACAAAAAAATACTTGTATAATTTTATAGTGCAAATAAAATCGATAAAATTTCAAATAGATATAAACACATATATCTTTAAGCAAGGGGGGAATAGAAATGGCACAACCAAAAAGAAGATGGTCTAAAGCAAGAACACATGCAAAAAGATCAACATGGAAAAAAGAAGAACCAAAATTCGCTACATGCCCAAATTGTCATGAACCAGTAATGCCACACAGAGTTTGTTCAAACTGTGGATATTATGATGGAAAACAAGTAGTAGCAAAAAAAGAAACTGAAAATGCATAATTATTTATGTTAATAGCTAAGGTGGAGACTAATGAAGATTCTACTTTAGTTTTTTTTATTGGAGGAATAATGCAAGGTTTAATAATAGAAAATATATCAAACTTATATCAAATAAAAACTGAAAATGGAATATATGAAGCAAATGCACGAGGAAAATTCAAAAAAGAAGAAATAACCCCAGTAGTAGGAGATAAAGTAGAAATACAAATACTAGATGAAGAGAATAAAAAAGCAGTAATAGAAAAAATAGAACAAAGAAAAACATATATAAAAAGACCTAAGATGAGCAATATAACTCAATTAATATTAGTAGTATCAAGCAAAAATCCAAAACCGGATTTATTACTTCTAGACAAGCAATTGGCATTTGCTGAATATTTAGGAATAAAACCAATTATAGTATTAAACAAAACTGACTTAGACAAAAAGAAGGAATTTGAACATATAAGAGAAGTATATCAAAATATAGGATATACAGTAATAGAAACAATAGCAAAAGAACTATCAGAAACAATAAAAGATACCAATAATATAAAATTTAACAATGTAAATAAAAACGGAGTACATGAACTAGAAAAAAAATTAAAAGGAAACATAAATGCATTTTCAGGAAATTCAGGAGTTGGAAAATCAACATTAATTAATGCAATATTTAAAGATACAATAACACAAGAAGGAGAAATAAGCCAAAGAAATAAAAAGGGAAAAAACACGACAACATCAACAAAATTGTACGAAATAGATAACAAAACATATATTGCAGATACTCCAGGATTTTCAACATTTGACATATCAGAAATAGAATATAGAGAATTAGACAAATATTTTAAAGAATTTAAACCACTTATAGAAAAATGTGAGTTTGTTGGATGCACTCACATAAAAGAAGAAAATTGTGGAATAAAACAGGCTTTACAGCAAGGAAAATTAGACAGTGATAGATATGAAAGATTTTGCAAAATTTATGAGGAATTAAAAGAAAAAGATAAATACAAGTATTAAAAATGTCCTTTTGGGGACGGTTCTTTTTGGGACATTTTCTGAAAAAAATAATATTGTTGAAAGCCTTTATATATAAGAAAATTGAGAAATGTCTTGAATAAAATTAATGTCCCAAAAAGAACCGTCCCCAAAAGGACAAAAAAATAGAAATGGAGGAAAGAAAATGGTAGAAATTTCAACATCAATACTTTCAGTAAAAAAAGGAGAGGAATCACAAACATTTTTTGCTTTAGAAAAAGCACATACAGATTATTTTCATATAGATGTTATGGATGGAAAATTTGTAGAAAAAGATACATATAAAAAAATGTTAGAATATGCATCATATATAAAAAGAATATCAAACTTACCATTAGATATTCACCTAATGGTTGAAGATGTAAATTCAGCAATAGATGATTTTTTGGCAGTTGAGCCTAATATAATTACATTTCATTATGAAGCTTTTAAAAATAAAGAAGAAGTTATGCAAATAATTAATAAAATAAAAGATAATCATTGTAGGGTTGGATTAAGCATAAAACCAGAAACAAAAATTGAGGAGATATATGAATTTTTGCCATATATTCATATGTGTCTTGTTATGACAGTAGAGCCAGGTAAAGGTGGTCAAACACTTTTAACAGATATGGTGGATAAAATTTCAACTTTAAAAGGTTTTATTGATAAAAATAATATTGAAATTGATATAGAAGCAGATGGTGGAATTAATTTGAAAACAGCAGATGCGGTAAAAAAAGCGGGGGCTAATATTTTGGTTTCTGGAACTGCAATTTTAATTGCCAAAGATTATAAAGTTATTATTGATGAATTAAGAAAGTAAAGAATCAAATGTATTTCAAGCATTATACTTACTGAAATATAACAAAAATAAGGATTGAAGTTTTTAATTTATTCAATCCTTATTTTATGATTATAGAAAATTTTTTAAAATTTAATGTAATCAGTTTATTTTTCTTCTTTTTTAGAATTATCTTTTATTTTTTTCTCATCTTTTTTTGTTTCTTTATTTTTTTCATTTTTTTCTGATTTTTTAGGAAGAATAGAAGAAACTAAAACTCCTAAACCTAAAACAGAAATTACAAATGAAACGATACCACCAATATATGGAAGTTCAGAAATTACCCAAACTATAATTCCAGAAACAATCAACATACCAAATATACCAGTATTTTTATTGATATTCATTTTAGAACAAATGTAATTATTAGCAACAATTGTAAATATAGATTTAGCAACAATCAATGCCAAAACATATATAGCAATTGTTATTAAAGAAATACCAGCTGTTAATTGTAACAATATAAGAATTATACAAGCAACAGGAACAGCAACTAATGTAAGTAAACCAGTTCCTAAAACATTTAAAGTTTTCTTTCCTACAAATTTATTTGTATCACCTAAGAATTTTGGAGCAAGCCATAAGCAAACTAACCAAATGATAGCAACAAATGCAAGGAATGCACCTAAATCCAAAATGTAATTAGCTACAATTTCTCTAACAGATGTTTTATTTGAAACATTTGATGATTTATAATTTACATTTCCATTTACAACACTATTTTCAAAATTTGATTCTGAAGGTGCTGAATAATTTAAATCACCATAAATAGTACCTTTAGTATTTCCATCAGTATTAAAATTAATATTTGAACAGCTTACAAAAGCATTTCTACCAATAGCACCATTTACATTTAAAGTTTGACATGCTAATTTTGCATCTCTATAAATGTAACCACCAGAAATAGTAACATCTTTTGCTAGTGCAAATACATCAAAAACTACACCTTTAACTTCAATTGAATCAGCTATAGCAAAAAGGTTGTTGAAAACATATCCTTGTTCATCAACTATAATTTTTTTTGCTATTATGAAAGCATCTCCACCAATTTGAGAGTTGATTGTAACTGTATTAGCCATAACAAATAAATTTCCATCAACTATATAGTCTATTGTTACATTGTCTCCCGTAAGATAAACATCACTTTTTTTGTAAGAATTATCTTGAGATGATGTTGCTGTAGAAGTAGTGTTTCCATCACTTGTTTCTACAGAATTTGATTCAGATGTATCAGAAATAGGTACAACTGTATTTTCTGAATTATCTGACATAATTGTTGTGTTGTTTTCAGTACTTGTTTCATTGTCTGCAAATGTTAAAGGTGTTGTTAAAAGCATGAATAAAACAAGTAAAAACGCAATAATTTTTGTTTTGTTTTTTGACATAAAAAAATCCTCCTTTTTAAATTTTTTGTATGTCAAAATCATATATCTTTAGTAATTTTTTGTCAATTATTTTTAATAAATTTTGACAATATTTTATTCTTGCATTTTTGCAGAAATTATGTTAATATAAAGTATAGTTAGATATAATAAATATATAATTATATATAGTATTATTAATGTATAAATTTTAGTAAATACAAAATTTTAAAGGATGTTGATGATTATGAATAAAAAAATAAAATGTATGGAATATTATTTTGATTCTAATAAATACAATGAATCAGAGGTTCTTGAAAATATGGTAAAGAAAAAACTTGAGTTTCCTAAAAAGAAAATGGAGATGACGGTTTCTTTAAATAAATATGGAACTTATGTTGTTAAATTATCTTTTATAAATAATGAGATTGCTATTATAAAACATATAAAAAGGAATAACAAAAACAAAGTTAAAAAGCAAAAAATTTATGGTCAATATAGAGAAACAAAAAAATATGCACCAATTTAAAATTTTGCTATAATTCACAGGTATTTCATACATTATCACTTCGGATTATAACAAAATTATTTATAAAAAACTGTCAATAACTTTTAAAAATGTCATAAAAAATGTTAAAATTATTTTTTTATTATG
>ENA-OOWV01001662-OOWV01001662.1-human-gut-metagenome-genome-assembly--contig:-NODE-1662-length-13970-cov-1.590083_pt1 | contig 13970 bp, 10 predicted proteins | sample MGYA00241584_ERZ501337 | MGnify/ENA primary metagenome ERZ501337 (study PRJEB25962, sample SAMEA2042744) | human gut metagenome | biome: human gut; feature: human-associated habitat; material: faeces... | reverse complement strand
AGAGGAAGGGGATTGCGCTCCTATTTTTGTTCAATTTTTTCATCATTTGAGGAATTTGGTCAATTACTTTTGAAGCAACAACCGTATAATTTTCTTTATAGACTTCATCACCACATAAACCATGTAAATACGTTCCTAAAATAGCCGCATCTTTTGGCAAATAACCTTGTCCTAAAAAGCTACTAATAATTCCAGCAAGTGTATCCCCCATACCTGCAGATGACATTCCTTTATTTCCTGACATAATACGATATGTTTCATTTCCATCACTAATAAGAGTATGTGGACCTTTTAAAACTAAGGTAACATGATATTTTTTTGCAAATGCATTCGCTTGATCTACCATTTCACTTGTTTGCTTAAAATCCACAAATCTTTTAAATTCTCCATGATGTGGTGTTAAAATCCAAGAGGAATGATGATTTTCTAATAACTCTGGATGTTTTGCAAGAATGGTCAAGGCATCACCATCAATCACAACTGGAACTTGTGTATGACTTAAAAGTTCACAGACAAAACGTTCACTATCTTCATTTAAACCAAGTCCACTTCCTATAAGAATTGCATCTTTTCCTTGTAATAAATGTTCATCAAAATAATGTCTTTGACATGATGTTGCCTCTGGACAAAATAAACTTAAAGAATCAATTACTTTTTCATTAGACCAAACCGTAACCAATCCACTTCCAGCATAAACAGCTGCTTTAGCTGCTAAAAGTGCAGCTCCTCGATAATGATAGCACCCTGTTACATGCATAATTCTTCCATAAGTTCCTTTGTGTCCATCATATAAACGTTCTTTTATATGATATTTAGCCCATTTAAAATCAATTGGTTGTGAAAACAGCATTTCTTCATGAAAAGATTTAGCATCTAATAATTCTAAAATCACTTTCCCTGTATACATTTCACTTTCTGGATTTAAAAAAGCAAGCTTATAAGCTGTTAACGTTATTGTTTGATACGCACAAATACAGCTATTATAAGGTTTTCCTGTATCAGGATTTAAACCTGTAGGAATATCTATCGCAATAACATCTACCTCTATATTATTTATAAGATCAACAACATATTTAACAATTCCTCTTAAATCACTATTAAGTCCAAAGCCAAATAATGCATCAACTACCACATCAAAATGTGGAACACTTTTTTGAAATTCTTCAAGTGTTTCTTCACTTACAAATAAACACTCTATCGATAAAGATTGTGCTTGGTCAAGATAATATCTATTTGCTTGACTGAGTTTTTCTTCTTTTCCAGTTAAGCAAAGTAATACCTCTTTACCTTCTTGGTGTAATTTAATTCCTAATGAAATCCCATCAGCACCATTATTCCCTGGCCCACAAACAATCATAATACATTGATACTCATCAAAATGTTTCAATAAACAATCACTGGCTTTATCTACTAATTGCTCAATTGAATAGCCATAATCCAACAATGCTTGATCATATCTTTTTAATTGACTACTTGTTGCAATATACAAAAAAATCACCCTCTTTAGATATATTATATCGTTTTTAAAAGCAAAAAAAAGGTTTCAAATCGAAACCTTTATTGATATCTAAGTCCACATGTAAATTTACCTACACCAGAAGAAACTTTAACAACATCTCCTGTATGTGGTGCATGAACATATTGTCCATTTCCAATATAAATTCCTACATGTCCTGAACGCCATAAAATATCTCCAACTTCAAGTTCAGATAAACTTACTACTTTTTTAGCAGCAGCTTTTTGTTCTGATGAAGTTCTTGGAATATAAATACCATTTTGTCTATATACCCATTGTGTAAATCCTGAACAATCGAATGAATTAGGACCAGTTGATCCCCATACATATGGACATCCTGTTTTAGAAAGACCTGTATTAACAATTCTTTCTCCAGAGAATGTTACTTCCACTTGTAATTGTACTTCTGATTTATTACCTGCTGAATCCACACCTGTATATGTGACTGTCTTTACTCCTGTTGTAGAAGTATCAATTGTATTGAATGAAATCTTATCTTTCATATCACCATCTAAGTTATCTACGGCAGATGCAATATATGATTTTAAATCAACATTGCTTCCTTTATCAACAGATACTTTATTTGTTGATAAAACGATATTTGGTCCAGTAATATCTCTAACAGTAGCATTCAATGTTACTTTTGATGAATTACCAGCGCCATCAGTAGCAATAATTGTCATTTCTTTTTGTTGATTTAATTGTTTAGTATCAATTGTTCCTTCTACTTTAGGTTCAATATTTGTATCTAAGTTATCACTAATTGATACATAGTCTTGCCATTTAAATTCACTACCATAATCTACTGTAATATCACTTCCTGATTTTAAAGTAATTTCTGGAGTTTGCATATCAGCAATAAAGAACTTAAACGCTTCTTCAGTTGTATTACCACTATTATCACTTACTGAAACATTAATTGTTTGTGTTCCTTGTTTTGAAGTATCTAATTGTTTATCACTTTCGATAAATGGTGTCACATCTCCATCTACATTATCCACTGCTTTAATATATGAAGATAAATCTTGACTACCATAAACTGGTACTTCAATATAATATCCATCATTTGCACCTAACATTTTTAATTTTGGTGCTTCTTCGTCAACAACATCTACTTGAATTGTTTTAACATCAGTATTATTAAACTGATCTGTTGCACGCACTTCAACTTGATATGTTCCTAATTGTTTAACATCTAAGGAATCATCATCAGCTTCTACTAACAGCTCACTTCTACTATCATGATTATCAACAACATCAATTGCATCCGTATCAAACTTTTCACCGTAAGGAATTTGAATATGACTTGATACAATCTCAGGCTTTTCATGATCCACACCAGCATAACCTACTAACATAAATGCAGCTACCCCAGCGATTGGAATAAACATTGCTTTTCTATTTTTAATTTTCTCATCAAACAATGTTTTGAGCTTGGTCTGTATGTCTGTTTTCATAATGTTCTCCTTTTGAATTTTTTTAACCGTCTATTATCATAACACATTTTATTTAAAAATGCAAATTTGTAGAATTTATCAATCTTTTTTCAATTTTATTATACCCAAACAATCAATAATTAGTTTCATTCATTATTAAAAACATATTCTTTTAAAGTACAAAAAAAGCCGTGATTTTTCCACGACTTTTTAATATTAAGGTCTAATTGCACATGTAAAGCTACTTACACCAGATGAAACTTTTACAACATCTCCAGTTTGTGGAGCATGAATGTATTGGTTACCACCAATATAAATTGCTACATGTCCTGGTCTCCATAAGATATCCCCAGGTTGTGCACTCGAAATACTGATTACAGTACCAGATGATTTCATCGCACTTGATGAATGTGGTAAAGATTTACCAGCTTTAGCATAACACCATTTTACTAGACCAGAGCAGTCAAATGTATTTGGTCCTTCAGCACCCCATACGTAAGGGCACCCAAGTCTTGAATAGGCAGCACCTACAACTGATGTTCCGTAATAATTTGGTCTAGAAGTAGTACCAATAGCTACAGAACCTTTCTTAGAAGAAGTACGTACCGCATTAACTTTTACAGTTAATGACGCACTACCTTGATTTCCAGCAGCATCACTTACTGTATAAGTAGCTGTATAAGAACCAGCTTTTGAAGTACTTACAGAAGGAATTGATACTTTTCCTTTTACATCTCCATCTTTATTATCAGTTGAACTTGATAAGTAGTTAGATAAATCTAAACTTGCTCCTACGTTTACAGAAACTTCTGATTTTGATAAAGAAATTTTTGGTGCTTCTGTATCTTTTACAGCAACATTCAATTGAGCAGAAGATTCATTACCAGATGAATCAGTTGCTTTAATTGTTAAAGTTTGTACACCATCTTCTTTATGGTTATCAATGCTTCCTTCTACTTGAGGTTGAATGACACCATCAAAGTTATCTGTAACATCTACATAATCAGATAAGTTAAAATCTGACCCATAATTTAATGTAACATCTGCACCATTTTTCAATGTAACCACTGGTGCATCATCATCAGTCACAGCAAAATCAATTGTTTTTTCTGTTTCATTTCCTGAAACATCTGTGGCTTTTAATGTAATTGTTTGTGTCCCTAATTTAGAAGTATCTAAAGTTTTATCTGCTTCAATAAATGGAGTTACATCACCATCTACATTATCAGTTGCTTTTACATAACTTGATAAATCACTACTTCCATTAACAGGAACTTCAACTACATAACCTTCATTTGAACCTAAAGTTTCAAATTTTGGACCTTCTTGATCCACTACTTTTACTGTAACTTCTTTTGTTGTTTCATTATTAAATGAATCAGTAGATGTTACAGTAACCTTATAATCTCCTAATTGTTCAACATTTAATGATGCAAGATCGGCACTTACTTGAATGTCTTCTCTGCTATCACGATTGTCAGTTACATCTACAGTATCAACATCAAATTTTTCTCCATAAGGAACCTCAATTTGATCAGATGTGATTTCTGGTGCTTTTGTATCAGCAGCAGCGTATCCTACTAACATAAATGTTGCAACACCTGTAATAGGTATAAACATCGCTTTTCTATTGACAATTTTTTCTTGGAAAAACTGAGTTAACTTCTCTTTGACTTTGTTTTCATCTACATATTGACTAACTCTTTCCTTAATATTTCTCTCCATTCGTCTCCTCCTTTCAACAAATACAAATGTATTATAACGTAAAATCAACTAAAAATCCACCCTTTGCCCTGTCTATACAAGTAGTAAATCCCTTGAATGTCAACCATAGTAAAGGATTTAGAAGATTCAATTTTTTTTAATTTTTTTTGAAAAAATCCTTAATTTTACGTAATCCTAAATAATATTTATGATTACTCTATGCTTTTCAAAGACTCAACCATGTCTATTTTTTTAAGAACTCTTCGCATATAAAGATTAATTAAGAATGTAAATGCCATTGTTAAAATAATAGCAATCATATAGCATATGATATTAACTGTTCTAATAAACATCGCCATATCTACTTCAACCGTTCTAATCAAATAAGTATGAATAATCTTACCAAGACCAAGTCCAACAATCGAACCAATAAAGGCTAAAATAATGTTTTCTCTAAAGACATAATCATAGACTTCTTTTGGATAGAAACCTAAAACCTTAATCGTTGCAATTTCACTTTTTCTTTCTTGAATATTAATATTTGTTAGATTATATAAAACAATAAATGCAAGTGCACCTGCACAAACAATTAAAATAAAGACAACACTATCTAAACTTTCCATTTGACTATAGAATCCTTCTGAAATACCACTGACATATTGAATAGAAGTAATATTTTCATGATGATCACAATAATTTGTAAGTTTCTTTTCACTTGCTTTTTTATTTAATTTAAAATATTGGCTATTATAATGAACTTCATCTTTGGTTAAGTTTTCATAGTATTTTGGAGACATATAAATATAATGTCTAAAATAAAGCTTATAAATACCTGCAATTTTTACTTTATAATCTTTATTATCTAATGATAATGTAAGTTGATCACCAACTTTTAAATCTAATATTTCGGCAAGTTTTGCATTGATGTAAACACCATCATCTTTAAGATTTAAAGTCTTGCCTGTTTGATAATCACTCATATGAATATATTGATCAAAATCTTTTGTTTCACTTGGAATTTCAACTGTTACCATTTGTTGATCAATCGTGATCGTTTTATTGTAAATACCCATTGTCGATTTCACTTGAGATTGCCCTTTAAAATCATCTTGTGCTTGTTTTTTTGTCGTTGCTGTTAAATCATCTTTATAATTTACAACACCATCATAAATCCACATATTGCCATATTGTTCGCTTGCTAGTGGAGAAACAGAATACTTGATTCCAAAACCAATAACGATCAATGCTGTACAACCTGCTATTCCAATAACAGACATAAAGAATCTCTTTTTATATCTAAAGATATTTCTCATTGTTACCTTTTGATTAAATGATAATCTCTTCCAAATAAAAGTAATTCTTTCAAGTAATATCCTTTTCCCTAGCTTAGGCGCTTTCGGTCTTAAAATTTGCGCTGGAACAGCTTGTAATTCTTTATAACAGACCATAAAAGTGACAAATAAAATAATCACGACTGAAATAATATATGTTTGTATACATGTTGCTAGTTCAAAAATAATACGTGTTGGTGCTCCTATATCAAACATCATAATACGATATAAATAGTAAATAATACTTGGGAAGAAATATGTTCCAAAAACAATTCCAATACTACTAGCAAAGAATGTTGCTAGAAAAGCATAGATCAAATATTGCACAATCACATCTTTTTTCTTATAGCCCAACGCTCTTAATGTTCCATTTTGTACTCTTAGTTCTTCAACCATTCTTGTCATTGTTGTCATTGAAACAAGAGCTGCTACTAAGAAAAAGAGCACTGGGAACAGAATTGATAAAGCTGATATTGAATCACAGTTACCACTATAACTTAAGATTGCTGCGCTTTCATTTTTAGTTAAGGTAATGATTTTTCCTTTTTGTAAATCAGCTACTTGTTGTTTAGCTTCATTTAAATCACTTTGTGCTTGATCTAATTTTACTTTAGCTTCTTCTAATTGTGGTAAGTTACTATCTAAAGTATTTTTAGCTTCGTCTAATTGTTTTTTAGAATCAGCAAGTTTGATTCCTGTTTGATCTAAAAGAGCTTTAGAAGCCTTTATTTTTTGATTTGAGGCATCTAATTGTTGTTTACTTTGTACAAGTTGAGCATTTGTTTGATCTAAAACCGTTTTATTTTGATCTAGTTCTTGTTTAATAACAGGTAATTGTGTTTTTAAAGTAGTGATTTGTGATTCATTTTGTTTTAATTGATCATAGCTTACAATCAAAGTTTGCGCTTGTTGATAATAAGGTGAATCACTTGGAATATTTTTAGCTTGTTCATAACCACCAAATTGACTTAACGCAGCTTCAACAGTTTGGATAGATGTATCATATTGATCAACTTTTTCTACATAATCTAAATAAGTCTGGTAACCTGCTTGGTATTGTTTAAGTCCTTCTTGGTATTTTTGATACCCTGTTTGATATTGACTTAAACCAGCTTGATATTGTTTTAAACCACTTTGGTATTCTTTTAAACCTTGTTGATATTGAAGATATCCTTGATCATATTGTTTTTTACCATCAAGATATTGATTCATACCATTTTGATAAGCATCCATTCCCTCTTGATATTGTTTTAGACCATCTTGATACTCTTTTTCACCATCAGCTATTTTATTCAAAGCATCTTCTTTTGTTTGATTGTAAAAATCAAGATTATAATCTTTTAAAATTGCTTTGATTTTTTTATTGATTGGTTTTACATACTCATCATAATCATCATCAAATTCATATAAATGATTTTCATTTTTTAAATGAATACGCAAATCATTATAAAAAGGCTTTTGATCATGTAAATTAAACAATTCATCAGGAACAGCCATATGTTCATTTCCTTGATTTAAAACAAGAATAAACCCACTATTATTCCCATCACCTAAACTGTTTGTACCTCTTTCTAAATTACTTACATAACGACTATCATTAATGATTCCTACAATTTTATATTCTTTTTTACCATAATCATTTTCTAAAGTAATTTGATTATTTAATTTCAAAGATGATTTTTTTATATACTGATAATCCATCAAACATTCATTATCTTTTTGAGGGTATCTTCCCTTTAATAATTCAGGTAGGTCTACCCCCTTTGAAAAATCATCATCACTATAAACTGTCATCCCGATATTTGCTTTTTCATCATATGACATTAAAGCATCAAAGCGAAAACCATAATCAACAGCTTCTACTCCTTTTACTTTTTCAACTTTTTGAATAATAGATTCATCAAAACCATATGTTGCAATATAGTTCAAATCATTCCATTTATATGTTTGTAAATAATTGTGCATTGATTCTTTCATAATCAAAGGACTTTGTCGAAGTCCTGCAAAAAATGAAGCTCCTAAAAAAACAATACAAAAAATAGATAAAAATCGTGCTTTGGTTTTTTTAATAATTCTTATTTGATTTTTAACATAAGCATTTCTTTTCATTATTACCACTCAATTTCTTGAATAGGTTGAGGATGTTCATTTAAAAACATTTGATCAACCTTTCCATTTTTTAAGTGAATCACACGATCTGCCATTGGAGCTAAAGCACTATTATGAGTAATCACAATAACTGTCATTTTATACTTATCACACATTTCTCTAAGCAAAGCTAAAATAGCTTTCCCTGTTAAATAATCTAAAGCTCCCGTTGGTTCATCACATAAAAGTAATTTAGGATTTTTCGCAATCGCTCTAGCAATTGCTACACGTTGTTGTTCTCCACCTGATAATTGCGCAGGAAAGTTATTCATACGATTTTCTAGCTCTACCCTTTTTAAAACCATTTTTTCATCTAAAGGATCTTTAGATATTTGTGAAGCAAGTTCAACATTTTCTAAAGCTGTTAAGTTTTGCACAAGATTATAAAATTGAAACACAAAACCAATATCATCTCTTCGATATTGTGTTAATTTCTTTTCATCATATAAAGCCACATCTTGACCATCAACCATAATAGATCCACTTGTTGCTTGATCCATTCCTCCAAGAAGATTTAAAATCGTTGTTTTTCCAGCCCCACTAGGACCTACAATAACTACAAATTCTCCTTTATTAACTTCAAAATTCACACCATTACTTGCATGAATTTCAATATCTCCTACTTTATATGTCTTTTTGACATCTTTAAACTGAATAAAAGAATCCATAAAATACCTCTCTTTCTTATTTTATGATAAAATAATTATAGCATATTTAACGGAGGTACATTTATGAAAATTATGATTTTATCCGATAGCCATTCAATGACAAAACAAACTCTTTTAAACTTCATCAACCAACATCCAGCTGATTATTACATTCACTGTGGTGATATTTATATGCCTTATTCTCCTTTAGAAATAGATAATTTCTATAATGTAAGAGGAAATAATGATTTTGCGGATATTCCCAAAGATTTAACCCTTACAATCGACGGTTTAAATTTTTTTATTTGTCATGGTCATCTTTTTCATATAGATGAATCTATGTATGATTTAGAACAATATGCATTAAATCATATAATAGATGTTGTTTGTTTTGGTCACAGTCATAATCCTACTTGTTATAAAAAAGAAAATACTCTTTTTATTAATCCAGGAAGTGTAACTTTTCCTAGAGGAAATTATCCTCATCCTACTTATTGTATTTTTGATACGGAAAATCACGAAGTTCAATTCTATGATTTAAAAGAAAATCAGCCATGTAATCCTTTTGAAGTAAAGAAAAAAGAATCCTTTTTTAAAAGATTCTTTAAATAATTATTTTTCCATAATGATAGATGTTGGTAAAATACTCTTATAAAGTTTGATACTTAATAAATAGCTTATTAATAATGGAACAATTTGAATTAATAAAATAATTAAAAATAAATAGAACGTAATTTTAGCTTTAATAAGTAAATTACATAAGATAATGATTTGATAGGATAGCGGCAGTAAAAGAATAACTCCATAGAAACAAATCATTTCTTTTTTTATGATCTTTTTTAATTGTTCAATAGAAAATCCTAAACAGCAAAGATTTTCAAAGTTTCCTTTTCTTTTATAAAGTTCCATTCCTATTTTAAAGACAATCGTTAAAGCCATTAAAATCATCACGGAAACATAAGACATTAAAGCAACCATTGAAACAAGTGGCTGTTTTAATGTATAGACTGTAATACACGTAAGTAAAACAGAAGATAATAAAGAAATAAGTAAAAGGCTAAAAATCTTTTGTAGATCACTATGAAAGAAACCATAAGCAATCAAATCTACAGAATTTTCTAATGATTGATTCTTTTGCCTTTTTCGAATATATTCTGGTAATACTTTTTTAATAAGCCCTGATATTCCTATTAAACCAAATAAAGCTATAAACATATAAGAAGTTGAATCTTTCACAAATAAGAATAAAACCATTGGCACAAAATAAAGAATAATAAAAACTTTACTCGTAATTTGTGGACCTTTTAAACCACTTAAATCTATTTTATTTTTATCATGAATCATAGAATTAATCGTACTTCTAACACAATACCCCAAATTCAACATAGAACACCACATAACTTCAAAAGCAAGAATCATAAATGTTGCTGGAAAAGTTTGGCTTGATAAATAGAAAAGCTGTCCATTATATTTAAATGTCATCATAAACAAAGAATTGATTGTTGGAATGAGTAAATAACCTAAAACAAGACCTAAAGGAATCGCACAAAGCATAATCGTAAAGACTTGTAAGAATAAGTAGAAACCTAATTGATAAATACTTGCTCCTGACATCAAAATAATCGAAATTTCTTTTCCTTTATTAGAAACATAAAAGTTATTTGCGAGAAAAACACAAAGCATAGCAATGACAATCACAAAGACTGCAATCGGTGTCACAAAGGTTGTATCATCTTTTCCTAAATGAATACCTGAATAAGGATTAAATGTAAGATTAAAAAAAGAGAATATAAAAATAGTTGTAAGTAAGAATGTCAAAAAGTAGAAAATACTTTTTGACATATCTTTTTTTAATGAAATCAAAGATAACTTAAAAATACCCATTATTCAAACAACTCTTGTGATTCACTTGAATTAATATCAACTATTTTATAAAAATATTCTTTTTGAGATAAACCTTCTCTTTCAATTGTACGATCAATAATGCCATCTTTAATATAAAGAAGTTTTGATGAATAAGATGCAATCTTACTATCATGTGTAACCATTAAAATAGAAACCCCTTCTTTTTCATTTAATTCTTTAAAAAGCGATAAAATCTCATGAGAATTTTTACTATCTAGATTTCCTGTTGGTTCATCAGCAACAATCAATTTAGGATTAGTAACTAAAGCACGACAAATAGCTACTCTTTGTCTTTGACCACCAGAACATTCATTAGGAAATTTATCTAATGTTTGTTCAACATTTAATTTTTTAGCAACTTCCTGAACTCTTTGCGTAATTTCTTTTTTATTGACATTTGCAAGAGTTAGAGGAACAGCAATATTTTCAAAAATCGTTAAACTATCTAATAAATTAAATTCTTGGAAAATAAAACCTAAATTTTCATATCTAAATTTACCAATTTCTCCTTCAGACATCACACGTACTTCTTTTCCATTAATAAAGACTTTTCCTTTTGTAGGAATATCAATAGTTGAAAGATTATTAATAAAAGTTGATTTTCCCGCTCCAGAAGGACCCATAATACATACGAATTCCCCTTCATACATCGTAAGTGAAACTTCATGTAAAGCTTCAAATAACGTTTTTGTCCCTATTCCATATATCTTAGTAATTTTATCAGCAACAAGTATTTCTTTTCTTTCCATTTTATTTTCCTCCTTTAATTGGTTTAACAACTGCATTTATATATTGAACATAAGTAATAAATCCTGAAACAATAATTGGAATAATATAAGATAAAATATAAATATAAGCAAATTGTAATGACATATCTCCATAGTAAATAAACCGACCTGAAATAAACATAATATAAACAAGCGGTATAAGTATTAAAACAAAGTAATAACTGATAACTTCTTGTCTTACTATTTTTCTAAGTTCTTTTCTGGTATATCCAATCTTCCATAAATTCACAAATAAAGTTTTTCTCGTTAATGCTTCCATTGATAGCTTATAAATGATTGAAACGACTAATAAAACAACCACTACAATATAACCAATAACGCCTGTAGTAAATTCTCGTGGAGAATTTTGGTTTGCTGCAAGTACTGCTAACATTCCAGTTACAGCAACGGTCATTAATGAAAACAATAACAAAGATCTTTGAATCGAATAATTTAAGTTAGAAATAGAAATTAAAACATATCTTTTAGTAAGAAAAATCCCTCTTTTAAGATTTCTTACAAAATCAGGTAAAACATAGCGAATCACTCCTATTGCTCCACCTAAGCCAACAATCGTTGGAGCAATATAAGCTGTTGGTTCATGGGGATTCATAAACATCATCACAATCCCAAAAACATATATTCCAAAAAATAAAACAGCTTTACTTTTCTTTGTATTTCTTTTTACTTTCATTTCTTTTTCTTGCGAAAGTAACGTTTGAATATCATTTTTATGTAAAAATCCTGCTGTTAAAACACAAATCATTGATAAAACAATCGCTACAAGAATAAATGAATAAAGATATGCTTCTTGAGGAATATAAGAAGGATCTTTATGTACACCTAACATTTGATACATATAGGCATTAGAAAAGGGAACAACACATCTTCCTATTAAAATACCTAGTGGTGTTGCTAGAAGCAACAAAGTGAATGTTTGATACAAGACATACATTGTTGAATTAATATAGCCAGAACCTGACATTGCCATAATAGCCAGTTCTGTCGTCTTTCTTGATAAAAAGAAATTATTTGCAAAGAAGACCATAAAACAACAAAAACAAATAATCAAAAACGATAACACAGATGAAAATGGCATTTGTACGTCACTCCATGTCCCACCACTTCGAGCAATCGCTTGATCAGCTAAATCCGGATTATTAATAATATTGAAAAACACAAAACATACGGCAACCGCAAATATCAGAGTAATTCCATAAAATAAACTCTTTTTATAGTCTTTGACAAGCATTCTCATTGAAAATTTAAAAATTCCCATAACAACCTCCTATTTAAATAATTCTTTAATTTTATCTATTGAATGAATACAACTTTCTATTTCTTCTTCAGATAAAATCATTTTCATTTTATTCATGATATCTTGATAGATATCTTCTGTTTCCTGAATCAAATTTTTTCCTTTATCCGTAATAACAATACGTGTATGACGTTTATCAAAATGACTATTTCCCATTAAAAGCCAACCTTTATCTTCTAAACGAAAAACAATTCCCACAACTGTCGAATGAGGCAATTGAAAATTTTGACAAATCGTTTTTTGATAAACCGATTCATTTGTTTGAGCTACAAAACGAATAATATTTAATTCATTGAATTTAAGCCCATAAGGTTTTAGCTTCTTATTGGCATACTTATTCATCTGTGTCGTCAACAAATCTAACACCACCAGTGCTTGATATTCTTGGTCCATACATATCCCCCTTTTCCAATTATAATAGCGCTTACATACAAGCACAATAAAAATATGTCGAATTCGACATTTTTTTAAAACTCGGTTAAGATCCATATTTTTTTACATGCTATCCCTTAAATTTTAATTTTTTCATAAAATAAAAGACATTCTAGAATAAGTTCTAAAATGTCTTTAAAGTATTTCATCAGTTCCCCATAAATAATAAGTCACAACTGTAATTAATTCTTTAGCTATATCTTTTACATATTTATCAGAGGTTTCTTTATTGCCATGAACAATAAAGAAAATATCTTTGCTTTCATTTGTGACTTTTATTTTATCTACTTGTCTTATTTCACTATAACAAATAATGTCATTGGCATCATCTATATAACTATAAATACCTGCCTTGACCTCTTTAGCTTCTTCACTCCCTAAAGGAATATAGTTTTCATTTCCTTGAGTTAGTCTTAAAGTAATATTTCCCTCTATTTTATCTAAATCATGGGCCCCTAAAGCTAATTTAGTATCCATAGAAATTAAATTATAGAGATCAACTAAGGGGTTGATTTTATGAAATTCTTGTTTCTTTAATAGATTTTTTAAAAGACGTTTAACATGAACATCTATATAATCATTTAAAGAGGAAGAATACACAGTTATTATTAATTTCTTGTATTCTTACACCTTTAATTTTAACTCTTAAATCAAGTACTTCTGGTTGTACTTTAAATTCAAATTTTCGATTCATCCCCTATTTTCCTTTTAAAAAAGGAAAAATAATTTCCCTAATCTTGAATTAAAGGTGTTGATAAATAACGAT
>ENA-OOWV01001645-OOWV01001645.1-human-gut-metagenome-genome-assembly--contig:-NODE-1645-length-14064-cov-1.908345_pt1 | contig 14064 bp, 12 predicted proteins | sample MGYA00241584_ERZ501337 | MGnify/ENA primary metagenome ERZ501337 (study PRJEB25962, sample SAMEA2042744) | human gut metagenome | biome: human gut; feature: human-associated habitat; material: faeces... | reverse complement strand
GCCAAGCAGAAATGTAAATCCACCGCATGCCAATGCTGCTGCCATTCCCAATGCAGTTGGAGAATAGAGTCCATGAATCTCTTCAATCTGATCTAGCAGCTTATGCAGTTCTTCTCCGGACATTTCCTGTTCTCGCTGTTTCCATTCTTCTTGGATGTGCTCATTGATCTCCTTCGCGATCTCCTCTTTCATTTTTTCCTTGGCATCCAGAACCGCCTGACGCTTCATGGCTTCGATCTGTTCCAGCGTGAACTGGTATGTAGTCCTGCTGCCTGATTCCCGCTCCATCCGCCGTCTCTCCGCTCTGGTCATCATCACCACCGCCGCCCTTTCTTATCTACCAGAGTTACTTTTCCCAATACTCTCACATGACAGATCACGCTCAATGCTTTAATCATCTTCCGGAACATAATGATCTTCTCCGGTGGCCGATCTGCTGCCTTGATTGCTCTGGCCGCCGTTGGACCCGGATAACCCTCTGCATTTCTACCTTTCATCCTCATCATTCCTTCTCATAATTTAAGATTTGCCCAGCTTCATATGATTCTTTTAGCTTTTCATAGCCTCCAAAATCTTAATAGTTATTTCAACCGCTTGCATCGTTCATATTCTTGACCATATCCGCCATGAGCCACATAAAAAGCCGGACACTGCTCTTTCAAACACGCTTCAAAACTTGTTCTCGTAATATCTCCATTCCCCACATACATTGCAGGAAATGTTTCTGTTACCACCCTAAAAGGGCAATATTTTATTTCTTCATCTCTCATGGAACAATTACGTTTATGGGAGTCATGCAGTTAAGACAACTTAAATCTTTAAGTTTTCAAGATTTAAAATTTAATATCCCTTTATTAGCATTCTTAACAACAATTGCGATGGGAGTGAATTATTTTCTTCATTCTGATTATCTTTTTGTGGGTTTTCCTTCATCCATTCCTATTATTCAAATGATTTATAATTTTGTTGGAATATTATTTTATTTACCCGTTGCCATTCTCATATTCTCTATTCTGGAAATTCTCATGTTATTCATATTAAAAAATATTCTTCAATTTATATATCATAGACAACGCAATATTATTCTTAATTAATCTTGACACTCTAATTCTATAATATCCTGTGTTCTATCTACATATTAAGCGTTAAAAGCAAATAAAAAGCCTTTAAATAAAGGCTTAATAGACAGATGGTAGCGCGTACGGGACTCGAACCCGTGATACAGCCTTGAGAGTTACAGAAACCTAAATTCTTTCGCTATAGAAATGAGCGTTATATAAAGCCTAAAAAGACTTTATATAACGCTCAGTTTTTTGTGTTTTAATAATTTGGCACATATTTGTCACAATGTATTTTAAATCTAATTCTTTAACTTTACCGTTATCAAAGGTATTTTTAATAGCTCCCTCAAGATCCTCTTGATTCATTGAGGCATAAATATCAAGTGTAGTTGACACTTGTGAATGCCGGGTCAGCTGACTTGTGATTTTAGGTGAAACGTTATTCCGAATTAGTTCCGTTACATATGACCTTCTCAACATGTGCGAATGGAATTTGAAACCAAGTTTCAATGAATGCTTATTCACAACTCTATCAAATCCCTCATATCGAATGTATTGTCCCTTACTATTACAGCATACTAATTCGTATTCATTATATTCAAACCATTCCAATAAAATATCTTTCAATGCCTCACAAACAGGTAGTATTGATTTACTAGCTGACGTTTTCATTCTAGAAGTTACATATAACCCTTTTCCAGTATCTTTACTCTCTAGTCTTTTGTTCACTAAAACTTGCATGTTTAAGAAATCGAAATCCTTTTTCTCAAGAGCAAGACTTTCACTTATACGCAAACCAAGATAATACCCTAAATACAATGCAATCGCATAAGATCTATATAAAAAAATGTCTTTTGCTTCTTCCGAATTCCATAAAGAATTTACTAATGATTCTAATTCAGATTTTGTTAAAGTCTTTTTTTTAGGCTTCGGTTCTTCTCCAATAATTTTTATATATTTCATAGGGTCTTGATTGATATATTCAAGCTTTATTGCATATCTAAAAACATTACAAAATATTTTTCGAATATCGTTATTTAACGATTTTGAATTTGACTCTAACGTATAAAAATAAGCTTGAATATCTTTATATTTAAGGTTTGCCAATTTATATTTTCCAATAGTGTCTGCAATATGAGTTCTATGTTTAGAGATATAAGCTTTTTTTGTTGAAACAGCATATCTTTTTCCTTCTAACAACATATATTCATCAAAAACCTCATTAAATGTTTTTGATGTTTTCACAATCTCTTTACCTTCTGCAATTTCATTTAGAATTTTTATCTCATGTGCTCTTGCATCTTTTTTGTGCACAAAGCCACTTTTAGAATATGATCTTTTAACTCCAAAACAATCACGATAACGAATATAAACCTGGTAAGTAGTTGCTTTTTTACCTACTCGTTTTCTAATCATTTTGTGTCCCTCCTTCTAGAAATCTTTGAACCATGAATGAAACTCCATTCATGGTTCAACTATTAACTTTTTTCAATATTGATAAGATATCCTTTAGTATCTTCTGAGATGTATATAGGCAGATTCAATTCACTACATACTTGTTTTATTTTCTTCATGCTATACGGTCTTCCACTACGTTCATGAACTGAATCTTTTCCAAAAAATTTTATTTTGTTGTGAGTAAAAACCTTCCTAAATTCCAATATTTTTTCTTTCTCTTTTCTTAAAAAATAACAATTAGAAAATGGAAACAAATCTAATAAGAAAACTTTAGCATCTTGTTCTTTTGCATATACCACTTGAGGGACACATGCAAATTTTTTTCTTATTATCTCAACCTTATAATCTATAGGATGATCGTATTCCAAATATTTATAGAGTTCATCTATTTCGTTACTAGTCTCTATTTTAAATAGATTGTTCAATTTGATCCTGGATTGAATATCGTTCCAAAAGACTTTATAACGTTCTGGATCATATTCTTTCCCAGGTTTTATCCATCTTGGATCAAAGATACCTGAATTCAACATTTTTTCTGTCTGATTTAATTGATTCTTTCTACCCATCCTATCACATATGGTTGCTTTTAATGTTCTGTAGTCTTCTTCGTACAAATAAATATCAAACCAATCGTTTGGAGATTGACATCGCTTCCTACCAATAATCTGGACTAACTCAACAGAATCCCAGAGTAATATTGCCATTCCCTTTAAAGACGGCATAACTACGTCAACTCCATTATCCAGCAAAATAGTTGTTATCAGCACCTTCGAAGAAAAAGATTTAGTTTTTATTAATTTTTCAAGTATGTTTTTTTCTTCTTCACTCAATTCATCATCAATTGATTTTCGACATAAAAAATCTACAGAAATCCCTTTTTTTAATAAATCTTTTTTTATTTCATTCCCCTGTGCAATGTTTTTTACATAAATCATCCACTGATGATCAGACTTTTGAATCTCATAATAGAGGGAAGCCAGCTGAGAAAAAGCAACGATTTTACGAATATTTGATTTTCTATTAATACATTCGTACTGCAGAAATTTCTGCATTACTTGCATTTGGTTCCACTTTGCATCTCTCAACATTTTTTCTAAAATCTGAGGAACTATGCGCTCACTCGTCGCTGTCATAAAAATTTTTATCGGAAATGTTGCATTCATTATACTTTGAAAATGAATATTAGTATCTGGATTGAAGCTGGAGTCACTTAGATAATAATGTGCCTCGTCAGCCACCAAGAATGAATATCGATTCAAAAATGATATTGATCCAGAAATAGTCTTTAGCGACTGGTAATTCATTATGTCAAGGTTATTAAGACCACCTTCGCAATTTACATAATGTTCCACTTGTTTTCTGTTTGTCACTCGGTTTGTTAACAGTAAAATTTTTTCTCCTGTAAATTTTGCTAGCTCCCGAATAAACGTGGATTTTCCCGTTCCGGTACCCGTACTGATTGTAATTGTCATTCCTTGAATTCTATGCCAAAACGGAATTTGTTTTAACATAAAATCACTGATATATTCTACATTCTCCGGAATTTCAATTTTCCTTTGAGTGATGATAAAATTGATTAAATCTTTTTTTGGTACGTATCCATCGAATGTATAATTATTTTCATGCACTGGATTTGGAACAACATCAGGTATCTCCGGATAAGATATGTTTTCTCTCTTCTGGCTATCAAACTCCTGTTTAGGAATTCTAGTCACAACTGTTCGATCTAATCTCTTAACTGGATTTAATAACTCGTTCATTTTTTTCCTCCTTTTTTATAGCTAGAGTGTATAATTTTTTTAAACGAAAATAACCTGGGTTTTAAAGCAGATAAAAACTCTCTAAAAAGCCATATAACCCAAAGGAGGAAAGATAAGATGAACCTAATTCCAAGCACAAAAATAATTGCAAAATCCATAGAAACTGAAGAAGATCTTTTTACACTCATTTCTGAAGTTTCTAGCAATTTGGAACATCACCTTTGTGATATCATGAACAATATTATTGATATTTATTCTCATAAGATCAAACTTTATGAATTATCCCATGTAAATCCAAAAGAAAAGTTAAATAAAAATATGAATCTTAATTTGTTTGAAAGTTTGGTTGTTCAAACAAAAACATTTTTGCTAAATCAGATACTTTTATACTCATCTTTTGAGCTAAAAGAAGATGCAAATAATAAAGATACACTTTCGTCAAAACTGGCAAATGCTCATCTTCTATATATTGAAAAATGTATCCAAGACCAACAATTAGAAACATATGGTTATACTCAAAAAAGTGCACAGTTAATAAAAAAAGATTTGAACTATTATTCTCTTACAGATATAGAAATAAATAAACTTTTTGAATATAAAACTTCATCAGCTATACTAGTAAAAAATGGATTGACAGATAAAGAAAAAACTATTTTGTCACATAAAAAATCCATTGGAATTAAATCTTCTTCATTTAATGATTATCCTAAAACTTATACCTTATCGAATACGAATATCGATCATCAATATAAAGCCATCTATATTGTATTCTCTAATTTATACAATAAAAGATTTGACAAAAATTTCTTTTATAAGAATTTTATATTTAGTAATTGTTGTCTACATGCATTTGATAAAGAGTCATCGAAATCCGTGATTACATGGGATGATATAGCAAATGCATGCCCACATGAAAATTTGTATTATCTTAATTTTCTAAACTTTAAATTTATAATATCTGATAATATATTCACTCGTGCAGATACTTCATTATCTTCCTTAATAAAAAACGAGAAAAACAACTCAAATTCTAGGTCTGGAATGTTTATTAAATATACCAAAGACATAAATATCATCAATGGAATACTCCAAATTATTATGCACAAAAATATTAAATCCACTGAATTCTATGTCACAAAACACTTATTTGAAAAAATATATCATACTACTTTTTTTTCTTCCTTTAATTCTGATTTTATACAAAAACTGTGTAATCAAATCAATTTAAACAGTGTATATGATTTCGTAAAACAATATTTTGAGAGCAACAAAAAGGATTCACTTGATATATTAAAAAATTATTCTCCAACCAAGACAGATTTATTTTATTTGTCATTGCTTCAGCTACTGCTTTTCTTCAACATAGATGCGACAGATTTTTTAAGCTCTGATAACCCACCATTCACTTTAAAAATTGAAAACAAAGTTCATACATTTACAAACAAATATGGAGAGCAAATCCAATTACAAAATAAAGACTCTACCGTAAGTTCAGATTCTCACGATTACCTACTGGAAGAACCTTATATTCATTTGATAATTATCCCTCACATTATTCATGATTTTTTATCAGAATGCATCTCTTATGATTTCAGAGAAGATATTGCAAATTTCATAACCAAAAAAGAATCAAATAGCATACAAAAAATGATAGAATACAATTTCTTTCATAAAAGCAAACAAACATCCAATCATTATATATGTACACTTTTTGACTCTTATTATCAAATCAATAAAAAGCTAGATTTATCGCCATTTATTTCTGGTCTAACAGAAGAAATAGAAAAAAACTCTCTTTCAAAAAACAGTTTACTTAAACAATTGGATTGGGATGCTATGACTTCAAATTTATCTAAAAATAATTTTAACTTGATTCCATATTTGATTAAAACTAGCGCAAGACTACTTTAATTTTTTGCCCACTTTCCTTATATATATAATGTGTGATAATTAATATTTTAGATATAACAAACAAAGCAAACTATTTTGAAGATCCTATTCTAGAATGAAATCCTCACTTATATAAATCACTGTACTATTTTTGGCATACCATATATTAAAATTAAGATTATTATATTAATTGTCAGGACTTTGTAAGATTTACTTAGTATGATTGAGTTAAAGGTAGGTGATAAATAATGCATAATGCAAAAATCAATGTCTGTTCTTTGTGTGTCGGTTTTCTTTTGACATTAGATGAGGATTTTGTGTGTAAACATTGTTCAGATCGACACAATTTTAAATGTCCTCTACAAAATGATTTGCTTTGCAAAGAGGCAATTAGTGAATTCGATTCTTTTATTGAAGTACAAACAAAACTAGTCAAATCATTAATCAATAACCAAATAATTACACCAGGAGAAACTATTACTTTACATTATGAAATTTCTTCTAAACTTTTAAATAATCCCAACTATTTCAAAATATAAAAACTTCCAGACTTTTTTGCTTTTGTTCAAACAAATATAAATCCACAATAATTGGAAATCAATATTAATATAGTTTTCATCTAATCAAATCTTCACTTATTCCAAATCACTTTCTAAAAAATCCACAATCAAGGTCTCTCTCTTGTCTGACAAAAACATGGCGTTCTAGTTATGCAATACTGAATCTAGAGCAAATAGGGCTAGAATTACAGCATCTACAAAAGTTTCTTTACAACCCAAAATGATTTTTACTCTATTTAATTCCTTTAACACACTCTTATTAAACAAATCAGATATGTAAAAATGATATTTGCCCACATTCTGATCATCTCAGTCTAACATAGATAAATCAATATCAATTTCTTCGAAAATATTTTAAATGATTTTAACTAAATCAAAATATTTATCTTTAAAATATTTATCTTTGTAATAAAGTAAATATTTAACAAAAGCTTTATAAAAAATCTGTCCAATCAAAATATTCGATTATGTGTCCTCAACTTATCTCCCTATAAAAAATATTGTAGTGATTAAAAATACTATTTGTTTAAAACAACATCATGCGTCCACGATAATTTATTTTCAACCCATCACATTCAAAACCTAGACCTTCGCAGATTCCTTGATACAACCAGCAACGGAAGCCATGATACAATGGAGTTCCACTCATTATAAACGGCATGACAAGATCACCTTCTGAAATAAGCTTCAATCCGTTTTGTCGCTCCACATCAGAAAAACCTGGCTTATCTTTACTCAGCCCATTGCAATATGCAATATCGATTTTCCCAGGTTCCTTTTGCATATACTTATATACACAAGCATAAAAATCTGGAGTATAGCTAGAACTTTCATATAATTCATACTGTACTTTGCAAGAATACTTATATTTTTCTGATTGAAATATTTTCTTATACCCTTTCTCATATATTTCTGGCAGCTGTAGAAACCAGTTCTTACAAATTTCTCTCATCTTTTCTAAATTTATTTTTTGATTAAATATATCGTCAACACTTACATCAATTGTTGGATTTATATATATTTCCCCACGGTCCATGAGTTCTGCACACATTAGAAAATATTCAATATCCGATTGATTAATAATCTTAAATACATCATTCACATCGAAACGTTCTATATTATTTCTTTGATTTTGGAAACTCTCAATCATATTTTCCTTTAAGTCTTTCCACAAGAATGGATTATATAGATGAATGCTAGCCTTTCGATAACTGTTATTTTTGATAAAACGATTACGGAAAATTTTTTCTTTATCTTTTAAATTTATGTCTAAAATAATTCGATTCAAGTATTGAAGTAAAAAAACGCATTGTTTAAATGCCGATTCAATCGTAAGGGGTTCAGGATCATTTAACAATTTGTTTATTTCTTGGCTTCGTTTGTATATCCGTTCTATCAATATTTCTGATGGCAAAAGATTTATTGATGGTTTGTTACAAAATTGTCTTACAATTTTTTGTAAAGTTTTTTTCGTATACTGCTGAACAGACGTTTTTCCAGTAAGATCAAAATTACCGAAGTACTGTTCCGCCATCCCATTATATTCCCGAAAGCCATAATCCAATCGTCCTTTATACTGCGGATATAATGCAAACAATCCTGTATTACTAGGTGTTATTGTTTTACGTGTTTTTCCTTCTGGTGTCAGAATTGAAAGTTGTAACTGATCTGTATTAGAACAGGCAACTCCAAATCTCCATACATTGGGAAACATCATCTCCTTAATTTTTTTTAAGTCATGATTCATCAAATCATTCATATAATCTACAGCATCTTGGATTTCAGCTATCTCTTCTGGGGATTTTCTAATAAATTTTTGATTTCGCTCCATTGATATCTTTTCCATAATTTGATAAAACTGATCGATATCTCTCAAAATATCTTGATTGGTAAATTCATACTGTACTTTAAATTGACCTTCAAAATCCAAATCCATTAAGCATTCATCAGACAAGTATAAATAAAAAATATTATTTGTCCCAATATCTACCACAAAATAAATTGCAGGACTCTCCGTCACTTTCTCCTTCACATAATATAAGAATGCAGTGTCTAATTGATATATATACTTTCCTGCATGTTTGCCTCTCTCTTTAGGAACCAGATTTTCTACCTTTTTAATCTGTACGATAAACTGCTTCTTAGGCGTTCCTTGTTCGCCTACTAATTCAAAAGTGCCATCATAATTAGGTGTCCTATCATTCTCTTTGAAAAATGTTTTTATAGTTTTTTTCTCTTCTAATTTTGCTGATAATATCTTTACCGCATTAGCTTCATTAAATGAACTTTCAGAATGTATTGCCATCCCTGGATTTTTCATGTCTTTATCCTCCCATGTAAATCTACATTTTATTATCATTTTTAAGAAAAAAATCTATACTACTAACTTCCCCGCTCCATATGGACCTGTCAATACAAATTTTTGAGATTTCTTAAAATCCAGTTTAGAGTTTTTATGCATTCTTTGCCATTTTATAATCATTTACTGGAGATAGATTATATTTTTATAGTTCTTTTATCTCATTTGTTTCTACATAAAACTGATTAATAGTATTTAATTCAACTTTTCTTTTCGAGTAAAACTTCAATCGTACTTCGCTCAAAAAGTTTTATTCTTATAATACTGAATTCATTTTACTTAAATTTTATTCTTTTATTTAATTCTATCAAATTCAATTGTTTTTCGCTATCTCTTGTTTAAATCCATCTCCAGATTCTCACAGTTTTTTTACTACCTTATTTTTTAAAATTAACTCTTTATGACACTACAAAACAAATTCCTTATATGAATCTATCTAAGAAGATATCATACTACCAATCACCCAAATCTATGAGTCAAAGATTATTATACGCACCGTGTGGAATCATCACGATGTGTTTCTTTTAAGATGAAAATTATATCTATTAAATTTAAATATATTCAATGTAATTCATCTTGTTCAGCGAAACTAAAATAATCAGTATCACCTATGATAAGGTGATCCATAAGAGGAATACCAAGAAGTTCTCCCACTGATTTAATTCGTCTCGTAATCAAAAAATCTTCCGGGCTAGGATCTACACATCCAGATGGATGAGTATGAACCAATATGATAGAATTTGCATTTGAAATTATTCCAGACTTGAAGATCTCTCTAGGATGGATTACAGCTTCGGATAGACTCCCAATCCCACAGATTTCAATGGAATTTGGTTCAAGTCTTGTATTTAGATTCAATACTACTACATACTCTCTATCTGTATTCCCAATCACTCCTTTAACAAGTTCAACCACTTTCCTTGGGTCTTTTGCAGAACTGAAACTGTATTCAATGCTTTTATCTTTAACTAACTTTAAAGAAATAATATTAATTGATCTTTTCATCGTTTATCTTCCTTTCTTTCACCCTTCTATAAAATGTAGATTTGCTCCAGGATAATTTCTTCATAGCCTGTGTAGCGGTAATCTTTCCTTCAAGCCATTGGGCATAAATTCGATCAAACTCAGAATTTACCATTCTCTTTCGTCCTGTATATCGCCCCATATTCTGAGCTATAATAATTCCTTCTTTTTGTCTTTGTAGGATCTGTTCACGTTCAAGCTCTGCCAATGCTCCAAAAACAGTCAACATAAATTTTCCTGATGGTGTGGAAGTGTCCAATGATTCTTTCTTAGAAACAAAGTTCACATCCTTCTTTGTTAGAATATCTATAAGCTGGAGAAGATCTCGGGTACTCCTGGCAAATCTTGATATGGACTCAACGATAACAACATCTCCTGACCTGACGAAAGATATCATTTTATTCAATTCAGAACGATTGGTGTTTTTTCCACTGCATCGATCAATGAAAAGCTTGTCTACGTCTTCCAACAATATTTCTTGTCGTTCTGTGTGCTGTTGCTCAGTGCTGACTCGAACATAACCTATACGCATATTTATTTACCTCTCTTTCTAGCTATTTTGTCTCAATAGGGTATCCGTTTATTTTGGGACGTTTCAAAAATAAAAAAATAACCCATATGAGACTGTTTTAGTGTGTCTCATATGGGTATACTCTATTGATACGCTTATTCTTCTACTTGTTCATTGATGACTGTTAAGACAGCTATCGCAATTGCCAAGATCGACTTAATTCCTATTGCGCATTCCTCCTTTCATAAAAGGAGGCTGAATCAGCCTCCTGAATTAATTTCTTCTTAATTATCAACCTCCAGTCTAGATGAGACAAATTGAATCACTTCCATTTCAAAAGACGGTTTGTCTAATATGTAAATTGAAATCTTTTCATAATAACTGGTTTCTGAAATGCAGAATATAATTCTGCATGTTTTCTTCGAAACAAAGAACTATTAAATTTCTGTACAGTCACATCTTTATATAAAACACGCTGAGAGTTATGACCATATAAAGTATCTAATTTAGCTTTGGACATATAGTCCTTAACTTGCATTTGAATTCGCTTAATTTCCGTATCCAAATCTTCTTTCATCATCATTAAATCTTGTAGATCATCAAGAATACTAACAATATCCTTTTTCATTTTTCTTTTCCTCCATTTTTTTATAATAAATTGGCTTTACGGTATCGATAATTTCTTCAGCTTTTGATTGGATTTTTTTCAGCATATCCTTTAGTTCTTCATTTGAAACATTCGTGCTCCAAGTAGTGATGTAACCAAAGGAATATTCAGAAGTGTCCAAACCAAAAGCATGACAAACAACAAAAGCTGTAGACTCTGCTTCTATTTCCTTCTGTTTCTTCGAAGAATCACTCTCTTTATGTAAAACAATATGAGCATATTCATGGATCATAGTCTTTAGCTGATGATTTACCGACATATCTTTCTTAATTACGATCTTATTGTTTTTTGGATCAGCATATCCCTTTGCTCCAGAATACAGTACACAATCTTCTTTTGAATTTACAAAACCTACGTCTATATCTTGTTCTTTTGTCAGTTCTAAAAATGAATCCAATAATACTTGTCCATTTTCACTATATCCTTGAATCTCAGATACAATGCTCGGTAATGGTTCGCCTTCTGTTTGAGAAACATCAAAGACTGGAACAGACTTATATCTCAAGATATACTCTTCTTTCTCATCTTGATTATCGCCAACATCACTTTTATTTACTTTTACTTTTAACGGCGCTATGATACGAATAGCTCTTGATCCCTTTTTCACAAATCTATTATGTAGAGTTTTCCACGCTTTGTATCCAGCTATATAAGAAGCATGAGGACACTGGGAATAAATGAGAATCGAATTACAATAGGAATAATCATGAAACATGCTCATCACTTTTAGATACTGTTTGAATTGATCTGAATTTTTAACTCTTTCTACACCTTCTTCGATCATATTAAATGCCAATTGTAATTGGTTAGTATTAGACATTATTTTTTCCTCCTTTCCAAAATAAAAAAAAGAGATAGCCCCTATTGACCATCTCAATTCCTTATTCATAGTAATAATATCTAATTGAAATATTAGCTATTATCACCGAAATTTTCAAAGTACCTTATCTCTTTTTCTATATTGATTTTTCTTTAAATATTGGATCATCTACCAATCACTTGTTAATCTTATAAAATGACATTGGCTTATATAATTTATGAATTTCTTTTACTAAACATTAATCGTTGTTGAAAAACTGCTCGATTTTTCTAAAAAAATCTCCTTTTTGTTTAACTTTGTTTTTTTCTGATATTTTGACATTCGTTCGTCCTGTTTCACTTACATCATCTATAGACTTTTCGTATTTATATCCATATCGATCGATTAATGTCACTTTAAATTCATCATAATTTGATAGTTCTTCTGGTATCTGAATCGAAAAACTTTTTTGTTCCGGCTCTTCTCTTTTCATTGTATCTGCTTCTTCACCATCACCAAAATATACATGCACTTCATTTATAATCTGTTCCGTTTCATTAATAATTGTTAAGTATCTTTTATCCTTGTGCTTTTCTGCTTCAACATTTGAAATAAATTCATTTCCTAATTTATTAGAAAAAAATTTTTTATAGGTAAAGAATCCACCAACAACGACAGCAATAATCAGAGCTATCACAAGAATTATAGAAACACTAGATTTTGATTCACTATTTTTTGGCTTTTTCATAATTTATTGTCTCCTTATTTTTTAGCTCATTGTCATCTAATTTTCGTTTTTCTTGTTTTTTCTGATATTCAAAAACATCAAATTCCGATTTGGCTAAATTAAAATCTTGTTTCAAATAATTTAATGCTTCAATTGAAATTTTTTTTGTATTTTTTTCAATCTCATAAATAGCTGGTTCATTTCGAAGATAAATTAAAACACCTAAAAATGAAGACAAAACATAAACAGTTCCCCATATGTCTCCCATTGCATCAGTAAGAATATTAATATTACATATTGCAAGAACACACACTAGTCCCATACACAATACACTAATAAGTTTCAAACCTAGCCATGAGAATAATACAGCAAATATAATCAAATAAGTGGTATCAATTGGAATATCAAAAAGTCCCAAAAAATTCACTTCTCTATCAAGAATTATAATTCGTATAAAGCTGGACAACAATAAGACATTCAAAATACAATACACGATATCAATTCCTGTATCTAATGCTCTTTGCACACCTTTAATTCGAACCACAAACGCAGAATATATTAAAACAGCATATAGGCAGGATGATAAATTTGGACGAATTAAAATTGTATCATGACCCGTTTTCCATCCAATAATAGACAGAAAAATTGCACATCCCATTAATAGAAAAGAAAAATAAGCTAATTTATTTCGGGGATAAGATGAAGTACGTACCTCTCCCGCGACATTATAGAAATCTTCTTCAAATTTTTTCTGTTTATTAAAAATATTAATCTTCATTAGCCCTCTCCTTTCCCGTAACGAATTCTAGGGTCAATCAGGGCATAAGAAAGGTCAACAACCAGATTGACAACAACAAATACAAGGGCAATGTATACTACCGTTCCCTGAAGCTGCGGAAGGTCACGGTTGGACATGGCATCTACTGCCAGCTTACCGATTCCAGGAATGGAGAATACTTTCTCGATCAGCATAGAACCAGTCAACATATTACCAAGTTCTGTACCTACCAGTGTAACAATTGGAATCATGGCATTCTTAAGCGCATGCTTCATAATGACAAGAGATTCTTTCACACCTTTTGAACGCGCTGTACGAATGTAATCCTGCTTAATAACATCCAGCATACTAGTTCTTGTAATACGTGCAATACTTCCTGCATAACGGGTACCAAGAGCAATACTTGGCAAAATATAATTTAAAGGGCCATCAAATCCAGAGATTGGCAGAAGATCCAATTTTAATCCTATT
>ENA-OOWV01001642-OOWV01001642.1-human-gut-metagenome-genome-assembly--contig:-NODE-1642-length-14084-cov-3.225319_pt1 | contig 14084 bp, 9 predicted proteins | sample MGYA00241584_ERZ501337 | MGnify/ENA primary metagenome ERZ501337 (study PRJEB25962, sample SAMEA2042744) | human gut metagenome | biome: human gut; feature: human-associated habitat; material: faeces... | reverse complement strand
ATATGGAAGCCTCCGTCCGTCTTCTTTTTTACGTAAGAACGGAATTCATTGTAGTGATCCAGAATATACTGGCTTTGATTGCCATGGCAGGAAAGGATATATGCGATCAACGGTTCTGCATCCTGAATTTCCAGCTTATCTTTATATTCCTGCCACGAAATTTCATGAAAATATGGTTTCAAGATTTCTTTTCCGTTTTCTTTCCCAAATTTCTCATACAGATTGTCAGCTGACAGTACAATCCGATTGTCAAATCCTTTTGCCAGCTCACTTACTTCTTTCATATGTTTTTTTCCATAGGTACTGCATATGAATCTTCCGAATTTCTTTAATACTCTTGCCACTTCCCTGCAGGTCTGACTCAGATCTTCACAATAAAACAGCATATGATTGGCAATCACCAGATCAAAGGTTTCTGCCATAAAGGGAATCTTTTCTGCATCTAGGATTTCAAATTCAAATCTCTTATCCTTTTGACCGATGTTTCTTCTGGCATCTCTTAACATACCCTCGGACAGGTCAGAAAGTGTTATGCTGATGCTGTCTGGTATTTTCTGTATATTCTCTTTCCAGAGCATTCCGTTTCCACAACCGATTTCTAAAACCTTCAGTCCATTTTTCAATTCAAGATTTCGATAGATCCAGGGGAACCATCCCTCTTTATTTACCGAATATAATCGGTGCAGGCGGATTCGGGAAGCAATATTGGTGGCATTTTGATACTGCTTCTTTACCGCATTTTCCATTCCTGTAAGATGAATCAGTTCCAGCATTTTGTTCCAGTTTACCGTATGATACTCTCTGATCTCACCGGAAGTATCTTCAATTGCCTTTTCAACCAGCTGCAATTGTTCGATCTTATCACGAACCAGTTTTAATTGTACTTCCAGCGAATCTGACAAAAAATGATAATCCATATCTCCGATAGTCATATTTTTGATATCATTCAACGAAAAACCCAAAAACTTCAGCAGAAGTATCTGCTGAAGTCTTGTGAAATCCTCATCTGTATAAAAACGAGCTCCTGATTCATTTACAAAAGACGGTTTTAATATATCATGGCTGTCATAATATCTGATGGTACGCACGGTGACATGTGCCATACGGGCAAATTCTCCCGATGAATAAAATCCCTCTTTTTTCATTTATCTCTTACTCTCCAATCCCACTTTCCACTAATTCTACCATAGCGTCAAGTGCCTTGCTCTCATCTTTCCCCTCGCACACGATCTCAATGGTATCACCGGACTTGATGCATGCCCCCAACACGCTTAGCACACTTTTCGCATTACCTTCCGATTCGCGATATCGGAAAGTGATCTTACTTTCATATTCCAGTGCCATCTTGCAGAAAAGTCCTGCCGGTCTCAAATGCAATCCCGTCGGATTTTTGATCGTTACCTTTTTACTGATCATTTTCTCCTCCACTGCTCTTTGTCAATGTGATCTGTACATTGATCGTATCTTCAAGTTCAATTCCGTCAGGAAGTGTAACCTGGATCGGAACATTATAGGTTCCCGCTGTCTTGCAATCGTTCAGATTGATTGACACACTTCCTTTTTCAAGAGTAAAATCATCCAGATCCTCTTTAGAACCACGCACAACAATTTCCAGATCGCCCTGTTCTGCATATGACACCTTGTAATCCTTTGGTGCATTCAGCAGCGCAATGGAATTGTATGGGAATTCAACTGTCTTAGTTCCGAATTTCTCTACCTGGATCTTTATAACGATCGGTACGCCTCCTGCGCTGTCCTGGTCTGTCTTTGCCCAGTACGGAAGATAATTGGCGATATCTACTGTCTTCTCTATTGTCTGGTCCAGACCATCTTCTGCCAGCTCTTCTGCCGGAATTTCAATAGAATCTACCGTTTCCAGCTGCTCCTCTGTGCCTACGATCTGAATGCTTTCCGGCTGGATACTGATTCCGCTGAAATGATATCCGCTCGCAGTACCGATCAGTGAAGTATCAAATTCTACCGGAATACTCTTTGTCTGAAGCATGGTGATTTTTACCTTCAGTCCTTCGTCTCCCAGGTTATTCTCAATCTGTGTCGAATCTACGATCTTTCCATTGTTATCATAAAGAATCAGCTCTGCTTCTTTTTCCTCATCTTTAGACTGTCCTGAAACATCGACAAGTGCTACCACCTTGTCGATTGAATCGATTACTGATTCTGGTCCGCTGATCTTAATCTTCTCCGGATTTGCTTTCAGCTCACCCACCTGATATCCGTCTCTCGGTGTTCCCGAACTGGTTGCAGTGATCGGGAAAGTCTCTGATTTTCCAAGTTCAATGCTTACTCGCAGATTGATCGGATTGGCAGTCGCCTCAAACCTTCCTGCATAAGAAGGGATCGATATATCGATCGGGATCAGGGATCTGGTTCTGACATCCAGATTCTTCATATCCGCTGTTGCTCTGATATCATCAGTTTTAATTTTATTTAAAATAGAACGTTTTGCCTTTACTGTTACGGATATCGTCCTGCTGTCATCCAGAATCTGATATGTATTGCCCGGATTTGTTACGATTTCCGGATGTGTCACTGTCACCTGGATTCCGGAAAATGTCCGTTCGTCCACCGGATCTTCAATATTCATAACAATTATCCATAAAAGGACAGAGAATACAAATGCCAACAACTTAAGACCCCAGTTTTTAGTCAACGCCCTTTTCATGCGATCTCCATCCTTTCCATATTTTTTTCAAACGTCCGATCTCCATACTCTTCTTACTGATAGATTCCAGACGTTTTTTCAGATATTCCGGTGTAACATTGCGCACAAGCTGTCCGCCCATCGCTACAGATACATACCCGGTCTCTTCTGATACGGTGACGATCAGAGCATCACTCACCTCACTCATTCCGACTGCTGCACGATGTCTGGTCCCCAGCTCCTTACTGATTCCCATATTGTCTGACAGTGGAAGATAGCAGGTCGCTGATACGATCCTGTCTCCACGGACAATGATCGCGCCATCATGAAGTGGTGTGTTGTGTTCAAAAATATTGATCAATACCTGCGGTGATACAATACAGTCCAGCGCGATTCCGGTACTCTCGTATTCTGTCAGCATGATTGCCTGCTCTACGACGATAAGTGCTCCTGTCTTCACTGCCCCCATCGCAAAGGATGCTTCTACGATTCCATCGATCGTTTTCTGGCTGAAACGTACATTATCTTTTCCTCTTTTATCCAGTGCTACCATATTGGGAACAAATTGTTTTTCCCCCAGTTTTTCCAATGCTCTTCTGAGCTCAGGCTGGAAAATGATCACGACTGCGGTTGCCATGACCGGAAGTGAATTCTGTGCAATCCACAAAATCGTATACATTTTAAAAAATGCAGCCACCAGAATAAACAATGCAACAACCAGAATCCCCCTCAGCAGCATCCAGGCTTTTGTATTCTTTATCCAGAGAATAATCTGATAGAATAAAAATGTAATAATCAGTATCTCAACAGCATCTACTACCCGGATCTGCGGAAAGTACCACGATTCTGATACAAATTCTTTTAAAACCTGTGTTAATACTGTGTTCAACAGTGTACCCCCTTTTTCTATCCGTTATTTATACCCCTGTTTTTTATAATATTTCCCTATTTGTTATCGCTATTCAGTTCATTTTCCACAATGCTCTGAATATCCAGTTCTTCCTTCAGGCTCTGTGCAAGAAGGATTTCATCTGTATTGCCCCCAACTCTTGTCGGTCGCTGAACTGCCGGACTCTTTGGCCATTTTACCTTAGAAGCCGTTTTTGTTTTGCGTACTGCCGGTTTTTCCGTCTGCCCACTCTTCGACTTCTGTCTTCTCTCCGGCTCTGTTTCCACAATCTCACCTGTTTCTTTCCGCTCATTGATATGTTTGACCGTCTTCTCCGGAGCTGTCACCGAAATCTTAGGGATGGCTTTTACATAATAGTAATATTCATCATCCTCAAACTGGAGACGTTCTGTTCTGGAATAATCCACCGAGAACAGGAAAAATTCCATGATAAAACCAATCACGACTGCTGCAATATTTCCAACGATCAGCATATTATAAGAGGTATGTATATCGAATACAATATCTCCGATCACAATTACAACAATATTCACAACCGCACCGGATGCTGCTGCGATTTTCCACGCATGATCTACCGAAAGCCGGCGCACTGTATATACCACAAAAATAGAGATAATAAATGCGATCACAGTGATCCACAGAGTTTTATCCTGGAATACCGTCTTCACAAACAGCGAAATCTGCCTGGTAATTCCATCCGCACTGGTGATCGCTGTTGCCGAGGTTCTCACACATTCGATCATATAGTAAATAATTGTTCCAAATACAACCGGTACTGCTGAAATCGGTCCAAGTACAAGCGCACAGGCAACCGGCACCACATACGGAACATGAAGCATAAATGCTACCGGTGTGACCAGCAGAAGAAGTGCCTTTTTCGGAGTAAATCTGCAGTAAAAGATAAACATTACCACAAAAATCAGTGCCGCTGCCGCTGCCACTCCTATAGACAGTTTGAACAGATGCACAATTACAAGTCCTGCCGCCACATACGCCGTTACAACCGGTGGAAGAAAGGTACAGATCACTGCCAGTGCCACCGCTACAACCGGTGTCGCCACCGCTTTCATCAGTCCAATATTCTGGTTGATCATAAGAAATGTAACCAGTGCCAGAACAAACTGCACAGCTTTATCAATATAGATTGATTTCATCGCGTATAATTCCTGTAATTTATCTCTCCATACTATCAGATCATTCATTATCGTTTCTCCCTTTCATACATTCTGTTCAGTCTTGTAAGATCGTGATTGAATTGTTTCACACGCTTTCTTGCTTTTTCATGTTTGGTTCCGTAAAAATGGGAAGCAACGATTCCATAAAAAATAACAAGTACCAGATATCCAATTATCACAGTTGCCGCAAGCATCACAAGAAACTGCATATTCAGATTTCCCATCAGTTCATCCAGAAAAGCAATAACTCCGATTCCCACTGCAACAGCATAGCCGACCGTGACCCATATGATCGTAGCAATGGTGTGAAAGCTCCGGTAATCTTTCTTATAATAAGAACTGATCTTAAAATCTTCCTCTCCCTGTTTGCTTTCGTACATCGCCATCCTTGTCATCAGCTTAACTTTGCTTTCATTTAACATTTTGTCACCTCATACGTTTTATTCGTATATGCATTACTTTCAGTATAACAAATATCAGATTCCTTGTCCAATACTTACCGTCAAAAAGTATACATTTTCGGCTCCTGCCTTTTTAAGCACTCTCGCCGCCTCGTCTAAGGTACTTCCTGTCGTATAAATGTCGTCGATCAAAACGATATTTTCTCCTTTTACATTTTTCTGCACTGCAAATGCTCCCCTGATATTTCGTTTTCTCCCTTTATCGCCCAGCTCTTTCTGAGGACTAGTCGCCTTAATTCTCTTAACAGCACCTGCATCCATAGCAATTCCGGTATTTTCTGATAATACCTTTGCTACAATTTCTGCCTGATTAAATCCCCGCTTTCTTTTTCGCCGGGAATGCAGCGGAACCGGCACGATCAAGGTGATCTTTCTTTCCCATAGATAAGGAAGAAAATGCTCTGCCATTTCTTTTCCGAACGTTTGTCCGTAAATCCTCCGGTTCTGATATTTCATTGCATAAACTGCATTTTCCACTGCATCTTTATGCACCCAGAGACTTCTGCCATCAACAAAAAGATGCTTCTGCCTGGTACAGTCATAGCAATATTCTTCAGCCGGATCTGTCAAAGGCTTTCCACAGCACATGCATCTTACTTCACCAATATAAGGAAGTTTTTCACGGCACGCCTTGCAGATTCCATTGTGTTCCGTAGAATGTTTCTTTCCTGCACTTACAATTTCTCCACAAAACGGACATTTTGAGGGATAAATTAGTTCCAGAATTGTTTCTTTGACCTTTTTTAAGTTTTCCATCCGCTTTTCGGATTTGATTTTCTACATTTTCTGTGTAACTATCCGCAGAACTCCCGGATCCGTTCTGCCAGACTGGTATTCCGGTTGTGTTCATTGGTATTCCGGATCATCTCCTGGAAGGTCTGGTCATTTCCGACAATTGTCACACATTTTCTGGCTCTTGTGATTGCCGTGTAAAGAAGATTCCTGTGAAACAGCTGTCTCGGTCCGCTCAGAAGAGGGATAACAACCGCCGGATATTCGCTTCCCTGCGACTTGTGAATGGTGATCGCATAGGAAAGCTCCAGTTCTTCCAGCAATTCAAACGGATACTTTACTTTTCTCTTTTCATCGTATTCAACTTCCAGTGTTTCAGTATATGTATTGATCTCGGTGACAATTCCCATATCGCCATTAAAAATCCCCATCCCTTTATCCACCGTCAGTCCATACTTGGTTGTGATCTCCCATTCAAGCTGATAGTTATTCTTAATCTGCATCACCTTGTCGCCCACGCGGAATTTGTGATCGCCATATTCTTTTTCCGCTTTTCCCGGCTCCGGTGGATTCAAATACTCCTGCAAAATACTGTTCAGCCTTTCCACTCCCAGCAGTCCTTTCCGCATCGGTGTGAGTACCTGGATATCATATGGTTTTGCATTGACATATTTAGGAAGCTTCTTCTGGATCAGTGTCAGCAGAACACTGATGATCACATTCGGATCCTGTCTTTTCAAGAAGAAGAAATCCCGGCTCTTATTATCCAAAAGGACCGGTTCTCCCCGGTTGATCTTATGTGCATTTACCACAATATCACTCTCCTGTGCCTGTCGGAAAATCCGGGTCAGCATGACAACCGGAAAACATTCCGATGCGATGAGATCCTTCAAAATACTTCCCGGGCCTACTGATGGAAGCTGGTTACAGTCCCCTACCAGGATCAGCCTTGTCCCCGGTACAATTGCGGTAAGAAGTGCATTCATCAGAGGCAGGTCTACCATAGACATCTCATCGATGATGATCACGTCGGTTTCCAGTGGATTGTCCGCATTTCTTGCAAATCCGTTCCGGTTCGGGTTCTCATCCTCCTCCGGATTACCGTTCACCTCCAGAAGCCGGTGGATCGTCTGCGCTTCCCATCCGGTTGCCTCTGTCATTCTTTTTGCGGCACGCCCGGTTGGTGCTGCCAGCATAATTTCCATATTCTCACTGTGAAAATATTCGATCATGGCATTGATCGTCGTCGTTTTTCCGGTTCCAGGACCTCCTGTGAGAATCATAATTCCATTCCGCACAGCCGCCATAACCGCATTTTCCTGCTTCTCGTCAAGCTGCATTTCGGCTTCTTTTTCAATCTGATGGATCTTTTTTTCGATCACTACATTGGCTTCTTCATATTCCAGATTCAGATCATGCAGCATTTTCGCGGTATTGAGTTCCAGATAATAGAAGTGGGACACGTATACCCGCAGACCTTCTTCAGATTCTTTGAGTACGATCTTCTTTTCCATCGACAGATCCATCAGGTATTTCTCAATATCCTTAATCTCCACTTCCAGAAGTGCAGATGCCCGACGAAGCAACACGGCCTTTGTCAGATAGACATGCCCTTCGGCAACACTCTGCTGTAAGGTATAAAAAATACCACTCCGGATACGGAAATCCGAGTCTGAATGAATGCCGATCTTCGTTGCGATTTCATCAGCGATCTTAAATCCGATCCCCTGAATCTGATCTGCAAGCTGGTATGGATTTCCTTCCAGTACCTGATAGGTCTTCGGACCGTAAAACTGATAAATCTTTGCTGCAAGTGTCGTCGAAATCCCAAATTTCTGAAGATAGATCATTGCCTTCCGCATATCTTTTTTCTCTTCTACCTGTACAGCGATCTCTCTTGCCATACGTTCGCTGATCCCACGCACCTCCGCAAGTCTTTCTGGTTCTTCTTCGATGATCCGGAAGGTGTCTTCCCTGAATTTTTTCACAATCCTGCCGGCAAGAGATGCACCAACCCCTTTGATCGCCCCTGATCCCAGATAGCGTTCAATCGAAAGCAGATCTTCCGGTGCTTTGATCTCATAATTCAGCACTCGGAGCTGTGTTCCATATACACTGTGAACCACATATTCTCCGTTCACCTCAACCAGCTCTCCCTCTGATAAATAGTTAAAGTTTCCGACACAGGTCAGATCGCCATCATCATTATTCAAATTAAATACGGTATATCCATTGTCTTCATTGCGAAATACAATGTGTTCTACGTAACCTTTTACTGTTTCCATACTTTTTTCCTTTTTAAAAAGGCTGTCTCTCTACAGAAACAGCCTTCTCATGTGCTTATCACTAGAAATCTTTTTTTCCGTTCATAAACTCCACATACTGACCGGTACCGATTGCAACAACCTTCATCGGGTCTTCCGCTGTCATCGTATTGATGCCTGTCCTTTCTTCGATCAGTTCTTCCAGCCCGCGAAGCAGCGCACCTCCACCTGTCAGTACAATTCCACGATCCAGAATATCCGCGGAAAGTTCCGGCGGTGTTCTCTCCAGAACCCCAATGACCGCTTCGACGATCTGACTTGTAGTCTCATGCAGGGCTTCTTCGGTCTCAGAAGCCGTTACCGTGACCGTCTTTGGCAATCCTGTTACTAGGTTTCGTCCCCTTACTTCCATTGATTCATCTTCTACAAGAGGATATGTCGTTCCGATCTTGATCTTGATATCTTCTGCTGTTCTGTCTCCGATCAGCAGATTGTGCTTTTTCCGGACATAACGGACGATTGCTTCATCAAAATCATCACCTGCAACTTTTAATGATGTATTCACAACAGTTCCTCCAAGGGAAATCACCGCAATGTCGGATGTACCACCACCGATATCCACGATCATGTTGCCACATGGTTTTGAAATATCTATTCCGGCTCCGATTGCCGCTGCAACCGGTTCCTCAATCAAATGTACTTCCCGCGCACCGGCTGCAAAAGCAGCCTCTTCTACCGCCTTTTTTTCAACCTCTGTAACACCGCTTGGCACACAGATACTGATATTCGGCTTCTTAAATGTACGCTTTCCCAGTGCTTTCTGAACAAAATATTTGATCATTTTTTCTGTGACAATGTAATCGGAAATAACGCCCTGTCTGAGAGGTCTTACCGCAACAATGTTCCCCGGTGTCCTTCCAAGCATCAGCCTTGCTTCTTCACCGATTGCTTTTATCATATTGGTATCTCTGTCAAAGGCAACGACTGAAGGTTCTTTCAGTACAACTCCCTTTCCTTTCACATAAACGAGGATACTTGCTGTTCCTAAATCAATTCCTAAATCTATTGACATCACGATTCCCCTTTCACATACTCATCTTATTATAATCAAATCTTTAATAAATAGGAAGTCTTTTTTTCAAGTTCAGGATTTTTTAAGATTTCTGTATCATTTTCTGTCCAGCATCATTTTGATGTATTTTCCTGTATATGAATTCGGGTTTTCTGCCACTTCTTCCGGTGTACCGCACGCAACAACTGTGCCACCCTTGTCACCGCCTTCCGGTCCGATATCGATAATATAATCTGCTGTCTTGATCACATCCAGGTTATGTTCGATCACGATAACCGTATTGCCATCTGCCGCGAGTCTGCGCAGGATTTCCGTCAACTTGTGCACATCTGCAAAATGAAGTCCGGTTGTCGGTTCGTCCAGAATGTACACTGTCTTCCCAGTGCTTCTCCGGCTCAGTTCAGTTGCAAGCTTGATCCGCTGTGCTTCCCCTCCGGAAAGGGTGGTAGACGGCTGGCCCAGACGGATATAGGAAAGTCCCACGTCATTCAGCGTTTCCAGTTTTCTTCGAATAGACGGTACATTTTCAAAAAACTTCACAGCTTCTTCAACCGTCATATCCAACACTTCATAAATATTCTTGCCTTTGTATTTCACTTCCAGTGTTTCTCTATTGTAACGCTTGCCATGGCAAACCTCGCACGGTACATAAATATCTGCCAGGAAATGCATCTCAATCTTGATGATTCCATCTCCGCTACACGCTTCACAGCGTCCGCCCTTGACGTTAAAGCTGAATCTTCCTTTTTTATAGCCTTTCGCCTTCGCATCCGCGGTTGCCGCAAACAGATCCCGGATCAGGTCGAATACTCCGGTATATGTCGCCGGATTGGATCTTGGCGTCCTTCCGATTGGAGACTGGTCAATGTCGATCACTTTGTCCAGCATTTCCAGTCCTTCAATCCGCTTATGCTTTCCAGGAATCACACGGGCACGGTTTAGCTTTTTCGCCATACTCTTGTAAAGGATTTCATTCACCAATGAACTCTTACCGGAACCTGATACGCCGGTTACACAGGTCATCACACCAAGTGGGAACTTCACATCAATATTTTTCAGGTTGTTCTCTGCTGCACCTACAACTTTGATCCAGCCGGTCGGAACTGCGCGGGTTTCCGGAACCGGGATCTTGATCTTTCCGCTTAAATATGCACCTGTGATCGACCGTTCTACTTTCATGATCTCCTGTGCCGTTCCCTGGGCAACCAGTTCTCCACCGTGTTCTCCGGCTCCCGGTCCGATATCGATTACCTGGTCTGCCGCAAACATGGTATCTTCATCATGCTCAACCACGATCAGTGTATTTCCAAGATCACGGAGATGCTTGAGTGTTGCGAGAAGTTTGTCATTATCTCTCTGGTGCAGACCGATACTTGGCTCATCCAGAATATAAGCCACACCCACAAGACCGGAACCGATCTGCGTCGCAAGCCGGATTCTCTGTGCTTCTCCACCGGAAAGAGTTCCTGTTGCACGGGCAAGTGTCAGATATTCCAGACCCACATCCAGAAGAAACTGCAGGCGCGCTTTGATCTCTTTTAATATCTGTCCGCCGATCATCTGCTGCGTCTTTGACAGTTCCAGACTGCTGATAAACCGCTGAAGCCGTTCAATCGACATTGCTGTTACGTCTGAAATATTTTTATCTCCGACCGTTACCGCAAGTGCACCCTTTTTCAGTCGCTGTCCGCCACATTCTCGGCAAGGTGTGATCTGCATAAAACTCTCATATTCTGCTTTCATAGTCTCCGATCCCGTTTCACGGTATCTTCGCTCCACATTCCGGATCAGCCCATCAAATGCAACGTCATAGATCCCTTCCCCGCGTTGTCCTTTATAATAGACCTTGACTTCTTTTCCATTAGTCCCACGAAGTAAAACATCCTGGATTTCTTTCGGATACTGTTCAAACGGCGTATCCAGGTCAAAATGATATTCCTTGCAGAGTGCTTCCAGAATCGCGTGAGTAAAACTGCTCTTATCGGTACAGGACTGCCATCCTGTCACCACGATTGCTCCTTCATTGATGCTGAGTGATTTGTCCGGAATCATCAGGTCTTCATCAAACTCCATTTTATATCCGAGTCCGAAACATACCGGGCAGGCACCAAATGGATTGTTAAATGAAAAGCTTCTCGGCTCGATCTCATCAATACTGATTCCGCAGTCCGGGCAGGCAAAATTCTGGCTGAAATTCAGCGGTTCCCCTCCGATCACATCCACAACCAGAAGCCCCTCCGCAAGACTTAATACACTTTCTATGGAATCTGCAAGTCTTTTTTCAATCCCCGGTCTGACAACCAGACGGTCTACAACAATCTCAATATTATGTTTTATATTCTTGTCCAATGAGATTTCTTCGGAAAGCTCATACATATTTCCGTCAATCCTTACACGGACATAACCGCTTTTCTTTGCTCTGTCCAGAAGCTTGACATGGATTCCTTTTCTCCCCCGCACAACCGGTGCCATCAGCTGGATCTTTGTTCCTTCCGGAAGTGCCATGATCTGATCGGTCATCTCATCTGCCGTCTGCTTCTTGATCTCTCTTCCACACTTCGGACAATGCGGAATCCCGATTCTTGCATACAGCAGTCGAAAATAATCGTAAATCTCCGTCACGGTTCCGACTGTGGATCTCGGATTGCGGTTCGTAGACTTCTGGTCGATGGAAATCGCCGGTGAAAGCCCTTCAATACTTTCTACATTCGGCTTCTCCATCTGCCCAAGGAACTGTCTTGCGTAAGAAGACAGAGATTCCATATATCGTCTTTGTCCCTCTGCATAAATTGTATCAAATGCAAGGGATGATTTGCCGGAACCACTGAGACCGGTCAGTACTACCAGTTTGTTCCTCGGAATATCTACATCAAGATTCTTCAGATTGTGCTCGTTCGCACCTCTGATCTTTATCAGTTCTTTCTTTTCTTCAGCCATCTGTTCTTCCTCTTCTATCTCTTCGCTTTACTCCATCTCATTCAAATGCTTTTTCAGCTCGATCAGCTTATCACGCAGCTCTGCTGCCGCCTCGAAATTCAGCTCTGCTGCCGCTTTCTTCATCTGCTTTTCCAGCTTCTTGATCAGCTTCTCCAGCTCTGCCGCACTCATGGATTCCGGATCTTTTTCCAGCTTCATCTCTTCTGCTGCAACCTTCTTTGAAATACTGATCAGATCACGCACCGACTTCTTGATCGTCTGTGGCGTGATTCCATGTTCTTCATTGTATTTCATCTGAATCTCACGACGGCGCATCGTCTCATCAATCGCCATCCGCATCGAATCCGTCATGTTATCCGCATACATGATAACATGCCCTTCTGCATTTCTCGCCGCACGGCCAATGGTCTGGATCAATGAAGTTTCCGAACGCAGAAAACCTTCTTTGTCCGCATCCAGAATCGCTACCAGTGTGATCTCCGGAATATCCAGACCTTCTCGAAGCAGGTTAATTCCAACCAGTACATCAAATACATCCAAACGCATATCCCGGATGATCTCTGTCCTTTCCAGAGTATCAATATCCGAATGTAAATATTTCACACGAATGCCAAGCTCCCGCATATAATCGGTCAGATCTTCCGCCATACGCTTTGTCAGCGTTGTGATCAGTACCTTATTCTTCTTCGCTGTTTCTTTATTTACCTCACTGATCAGATCATCAATCTGTCCTTCGATCGGACGCACTTCTACTTCCGGATCCAGAAGACCTGTCGGTCGGATTACCTGCTCTGCCCGCAGCAGTTCATGAGACTCCTCATACTCTCCCGGTGTCGCCGATACAAACAGTACCTGGTCAATCTTACTTTCAAATTCCCCAAAGCTGAGCGGTCTGTTATCCTTTGCCGATGGCAGACGGAATCCATAATCTACCAGTGTTGTCTTTCTCGACTGATCGCCGTGATACATGGCTCCAATCTGTGGAATCGTCTTATGCGACTCGTCGATCATGATCAGAAAATCATCCGGAAAATAGTCAATCAATGTACATGGCGGCTCTCCTGCTTTCTGCCCGGTCAGATGCCTCGAATAGTTTTCAATTCCGGAACAAAATCCTGTCTCTCGCATCATTTCTATATCAAAATTCGTTCTCTCAGAAATACGCTGTGCTTCCAGAAGCTTATCTTCCCCTTTAAAATAACGAATCTGCTGCTCCAGTTCTTCTTCAATCTCCCCGATGGCACGCTCCATATTCTCCTTGGACACTACATAATGAGATGCCGGGAAAATTGCCACATGCCCGATCACATTCAACACTTCACCGGTCAATGTATCAATCTCTGTTATTCTGTCTATCTCATCACCGAAAAATTCAACTCTGTATGCAATTTTTTCCGAATACGCCGGGAAAATCTCAACCACATCTCCTCGCACCCGGAACGTTCCACGCTTGAAATCCATATCATTGCGGTCATACTGGATCTCAACCAACTTCTTCAGAACTTCATCCCTGTCTTTGATCATGCCCGGTCTAAGTGAAATCACCATCTCCTTGTAATCAATCGGCGAACCCAGTCCGTAAATGCAGGACACACTTGCCACAATGATGACATCATTCCGCTCAGAAAGCGCTGCTGTCGCAGAGTGGCGGAGCTTGTCGATCTCATCGTTGATGGCAGAGTCCTTGGCAATGTAAGTGTCGGATGACGGAACATAAGCTTCCGGCTGGTAGTAGTCGTAGTAGGAGACAAAATATTCCACTGCGTTATCGGGGAACATCTCCTTGAACTCTCCGTATAACTGAGCTGCAAGTGTTTTATTATGAGCGATGACAAGCGTCGGCTTCTGTAATTGCTGAATCACATTTGCCA
>ENA-OOWV01001615-OOWV01001615.1-human-gut-metagenome-genome-assembly--contig:-NODE-1615-length-14333-cov-2.227203_pt1 | contig 14333 bp, 9 predicted proteins | sample MGYA00241584_ERZ501337 | MGnify/ENA primary metagenome ERZ501337 (study PRJEB25962, sample SAMEA2042744) | human gut metagenome | biome: human gut; feature: human-associated habitat; material: faeces... | reverse complement strand
GCTTCCGTCCGGCTCTTTTGTCCGGCTGCGTCACAACCAGGACGATCTGATATCCTTCCTGAACCAATCGTTCCAGCATCGTTCTCGCAATCGGCGGTGTTCCCATAAAAATAATTCTCAAACCAACCACTCCTTTGTCTTGATTTTCTTATTTGTGAATTTCTTCTTCAGTAAATTCCTCATAAGCATCCTCGTACAGTTCTTCTTCCTCATCCTCCGGCAAATCTTCATTATTGATCAGACCTCCCTCTGCCTTATCACTGTACAAAATACCATCAAGATGATCGCACTCATGACAAATGCATCTTGCCAGAAGACCTTCGCCCTCTAAGACGTATTCCTCTCCGCGCTCATTTAATGCCTTTACCTTTACATAATCAGGTCTTGTTACAATACCGCTCTTTCCAGGAATGCTAAGACATCCCTCATAGCCTGTCTGCTCACCGCTAACCTCTAAAATTTGTGGATTAATCAATACATGCTGATTGTCATCGGTATCCATAACAACAATGCGCTTTAATACACCGATCTGCGGAGCTGCCAAGCCTACTCCGCCGCTCTCATACATTGTATCAAACATATCATCAATAAGCTCTTCAATTCTTGGTGTCATCTCTGTAATCTCTTTTGCCTTGGCTCTTAGTATATCATCTCCAAGTGTTCTAATATTTCTTATTGCCATATATTCCTCCTCGCAATCATCCATTAATATCGTATTGTACATTAATATTCTTAAAAGCCTGATTTCCAACAATATTAACATCAAGCTTTTCATGTATACTGTTAAGAACTTCCCTGTCTTTATGTTTTACATACATTATCTTACTATACACATCTTTAATCTTATATATAGGTGCATCTGCCGGACCTATACACATAAGTCCTTTATACTTACAGTTGTTATCCACAAATGCTTTAACCCACGCTGCACTCTTTGTCAATAACATCTCATCTGGTGAAGATAACATAATCTTCATAAGATTATCCGCCGGCGGATATCCACACAGCTTTCTGTAAGCAATTTCCTGCTCATAGAAAGCATTATAATCCTGATTAGCCGCACTAACAATACTAAAATGCTCCGGCGTATAAGTCTGTATAACTACATTGCCGCTTTTTTCTGCTCTTCCTGCCCTTCCAGCCGCCTGTGTAAGAAGCTGGAAAGTTCTCTCAGAAGCCCTGTAATCACTGGAATAAAGTGACATGTCTGCCGCAAGCACTCCCATAAGCGTTACATTTGGAAAATCATGTCCTTTAACAATCATCTGAGTTCCAATAAGAATATCCGCATTACCATTGGCGAATTCCGACAGAATCTTTTCATGTCCATCCTTGCCTCTTGTAGTGTCCATATCCATTCTTAGCACTCTCGCCTGTGGAAATGTTTTCTTAACCTGTGCTTCAACACCTTCTGTTCCTGCCCTGAAGCCCGAAACATATCTTGAACCACATGAAGGACATACAGTTATCTTAGGTGTTGTATATCCGCAGTAATGACACATCAGCCTTCCATCAGCATGCTCCGTAAGTGAAACATCACAGTGCGGGCATTTCATAACCTTTCCGCATGAACGGCATGATATAAAGCCAGCCACGCCTCTCTTATTAAGGAAAAGCATTATCTGCTCATGCTTTGCAAGTCTGTCACTCATCAGTTCTCTTAACCTGTTGCTGAATATCGTCCTGTTTCCAAGCCTTAATTCTTCTCTCAGATCAACAATATCAACTGCTGGAAGTTCTCCGCTTCCCGCCCGGCTGTCAAGTGTAATAAGCTGTATATGTCCATTCATTGCCGCATAGTAGCTTTCCATTGAAGGAGTCGCAGAACCAAGTATCACTGAAGCGCCTGCTTCCTTTGCAATATGGCATGCAACCTCTCTTGCATGATATCTTGGAACAGTCTCTGACTTATAAGCTCCTTCATGCTCTTCATCTATTACTATAAGGCCTATATTTGAAAATGGTGTGAACAACGCCGAACGCGGTCCAATCATTACACTTATATCACCTCTCTGTGCCCGCAGAAACTGGTCATACCGCTCTCCCTTTGACATACGGGAATTCATAATAGATACCTTATCCCCGAATCTGTGGTAAAACCTCTGCACAGTCTGAAATGTAAGTGCAATCTCCGGTATAAGCACAATTGCCTGTCTTCCATGATTAAGGACATGCTCAATTGTCTCAAGATACACCTCAGTCTTTCCGCTTCCTGTAACACCATGAAGCAGATATGTCTTATAATCCCCCTTATCATAGTCAGCTATTATTGTATCCACAGCGTTTTTCTGCTGTTCATTAAGTTCGATACGCTTTCTTTCTCCGGTAACATTTCTTACAGGATTCCTATACATATCTTCTGACCTGACTTCGGCAATCCCCATATCTTCAAATGCCTTGACCGTCTGTGCCGTGATATTAAGCTTGGATTTAATAATACTTTCATCTATTACAGGTTCCTTAATCAGTGCCTCTAACAATCTGTATCTTGCTTTTGCATTTTTCTTTGCAAATGTATCAAGATACTTCTGCGCCTGTGCCGCGTCAATAATAAGATTGACCGAGCGTTTTTCCTTCTGTTTAACCTTATCTTTTACAGGAATAACCGTCTTAATTGCCTGATTCATGGTACAGCCATAATTGTGCTTCAGCCACGCCGCAAGCTTTAACATTCTGCTTACTGCAGTGACCTTTCCCTCAGTAATTCCTGTAATGTATTTTATCTTGTCAACAGGATATGCCGCCTTGTCTCCCAAACCTACAACATACCCTGTTATCTGCCTGTTTCCTGCTCCAAAAGGAATATCAACTGACATTCCCAGTTCAATTACATCCACCAATTCATCCGGAACTGCATACTGGAATGTCTTATCAAGCTGTTCATGTGAAATGTCTATTATTACATCTGCGTACATTAATTACCCTTCAATTCTTCAAGCACTTCTTTGATAAGCACCCTCTCATCCATAGGATACTTCACACCCTTAATCTCCTGATAATCCTCATGACCTTTACCCGCAAGAACAATAATATCACCCGGTTCGCCATGTTCTATCGCATACTTAATAGCTTCTTTTCTGTCTGTAATATCAACATGCTTTCCGGTAGTCTTAGCAATTCCAGTCTTGATATCTTCTATAATTGCCTCCGGCTCTTCAAATCTTGGATTATCTGATGTGATAATAGTAAGGTCAGCAAGTTTTCCTGAAACCTCGCCCATCTCATATCTTCTTTCCTTGGAGCGGTTACCACCACATCCAAACAGGCATACAAGTCTGTGAGGGTGATATTCCTTAAGAGTTGTAAGTATACTCTCTAAAGCCATTGCATTATGAGCATAATCTATCATTAATGTAAAATCATCCGAAACCTTTACAAGCTCAATTCTTCCCTTAACCCTAACATGCTTAAGAGTTTCCTTAAGTGCCTCTTCGTCAACATCGAAATGCCTTGTAATTGCTATTGCACATAATGAATTGTATACAGAAAACTTACCCGGAAGATTAAGTTCAACCTTCATATTAACAAGTCCTGTACAGTCATATGTAAGACCAATTTTACCCGGTTCATGTAAAAGTTCAATATTTTCAGCCTTAATATCAGCATTATCTCCGATACCATAGCTTTCAACCTTACATATAGCTCCCCTAAGGATATCCTGGGTATGCTTATCATCAGCATTAACAATACCAACCTTGCACTGCTTGAATAACTTAGCCTTACAATTAAGATAATCCTCAAATGACTCATGCTCATTAGGTCCGATATGGTCGGGCTCAAGATTAGTAAACACTCCTATATCGAACATAATACCTGCTGTTCTGTCAAGCTTAAGTCCCTGCGAAGACACCTCCATAACAACTGCCTTACAGCCAGCGTCCACCATCTTTGCAAATGACTGGTGAATCTCTATTGACTCAGGTGTTGTATTATGCGCCGGAACTGTCTCATCACCGATAATAGTCTCAATTGTTCCAATAAGTCCAGTCTTAATGCCGCATGCCTCAAGCACATTTTTAACCATATAAGTGGTTGTTGTTTTTCCCTTAGTTCCTGTTATTCCTATTGTAAACAGCTTCTTATCAGGATTGCCATATATAGCTGCCGACATAAGTGCCAGCGCAAGCCTTGTGTTATCTGTGCTTACAACTGCTGCCTTGCAATCCTTGGCTTCGTATTCGCCATCAATAACAACAATTACAGATGCCTTATCCTTAATCTGGTCAATATACTTATGTCCATCACTCACAGCACCCTTAATGCATACAAATGCATATCCATCCTGCATTTTTCTTGAATCAGATGTAATTCCTGTCACTTGCGACTCAGTACTGCCGCATACAACACTGTACCTGAAATCTGCAGTTTCATTTTCTGAACATATTTTTAATATCTCTGAAAGCTTCATACATTAGTCTCCTTATTTTATAGTATATATTACTTACATTACTGCTGCTTTAGAAGTGTTTCAAACTCTTCCATTGTCATCTCAACCTTTCTTGGCTTAGTTCCAAGCTCCGGTCCTACTACCTTTGCATCAGCAAGCTGGTCCATAATTCGTCCTGCCCTGTTAAAACCAATCTTAAAATGTCTCTGCAGACTTCCTATTGAGCCTTTTTCATTCTCAATAACGAATCTTCCTGCATCAGCAAAAAGTGAATCTCTCTCATCATCGCCTTTACTGCTGCCAGGCATGCTCTCCTGACTTACAGTAGCCTGTGCAATACTCTCATCATAAGATACTTCCTCTGCATTCTCCTTAAGGAAAGATACAACATTTTCAACCTCTTCATCAGATACGAATGCGCCCTGAACACGCAGCGGCTTTGGAAGATTAGATGGGAAGTAGAGCATATCTCCTTTTCCAAGCAGCTTCTCAGCACCATTCATATCAATGATAACTCTTGAATCAATTCCCGAAGATACTGCAAATGCTATCTTAGACGGAATATTTGCCTTGATAAGTCCTGTTACTACATTAACAGAAGGTCTCTGCGTTGCTATAACCATATGTATTCCGGCCGCTCTAGCAAGCTGAGCCAGACGGCATATTGCATCTTCGACCTCACCCGGTGCAACCATCATAAGGTCAGCAAGCTCATCTATGATAATAACAATCTGTGGAAGCTTCTCCATTGGAGGGTCTATGCCATCCTTATTCTTCTTGACAACAACATCATTATATCCCTTTATATTACGAACCTGCATTGCCGCGAACTTCTTATATCTGTCTGTCATCTCATTAACAGCCCAGTTAAGCGCCCCCGCAGCCTTCTTAGGATCCGTTACAACCGGTAATAACAGATGTGGTATTCCATTATATACACTTAGCTCAACAACCTTAGGGTCAACCATTATAAGTCTTACATCTTCTGGCTTTGCCTTATAAAGAATACTCATAATAATTGTGTTGATACATACTGATTTACCTGAACCTGTTGCTCCGGCAATAAGCATATGCGGCATCTTCGCAATATCCGCAATAATAGTCTTTCCTGCAATATCCTTACCAACTCCGAATGATATTGCTGACTGGCTTTCCTTGAATTCCTTAGACTCAACCAGTTCCCTGAAATATACACTTCCGGCTTCCTTATTAGGAACTTCAATACCTATAGCTGCCTTGCCCGGAATTGGTGCTTCAATTCTTATGTCGGCGGCTGCCAGATTAAGCTTGATATCATCTGATAAAGAAACAATCTTGCTTACCTTGACACCCTGTTCCGGCTGTAACTCATATCTTGTAACTGTAGGTCCGCAGCTTATATCAGTTATAGTAACTTTAACACCGAAAGTAAGCAATGTCTCCTGTAATCTCTGTGCAGTTACTCTGTATTCAGACTTTCCACCAGACGCTGCACCTGGATTTCTCTTTAATAAGCTTACCGGTGGGAACTTGTATGCTTTCTTAGGTTTATTCACAGGCTTGACCTGTACTTCAGTCTTCTGCTCATCACTTAACTGTTCACTGCCCTGCTGCCCATTATTCTGGTTCACACTATTTTCTCTGTATTCTTCATTAGTCACATCATTTTCATATATATTATCATTATCTGATACATAATCATTATCATATGATGCAGTATTATCCTCTGGCATGTTTCCGGCCACTTCATCATCAACCATATAATCATCTGGCTGTATCTGCTGCATATGAGACTCATAGTCAGCATACACTGGCTCATCAGCCACATTTCCTGCTGCACCTGCATTACTATCGCAATCATAAGCAAGCTCAAATGCATCTTCATCAGGCTCATAGATATCCTGTGTATACTGGTCATTACGTTCAGTATCAACATGAATTTCATGTATATCAATATCCTGTGCCAGTTCTTCATCCGTTCCTGTTATAAGAGTATCAGATGTTACTCCACGGACAACATTATTCATACGTGCATTGGCAAGATATTCTTCTCTTGCCTTCTTTTCTGCAAGCTGCTTTTCTTTCTTTTCAATCTTCTTAAGCCTTGCCTTGGCACGCTCTTCTTCCCTTAACCTGCGGTATTCATCATCAGACATGTCATTCTGTCTGCCTGCTGAATGTTCTTTGTATGCTGAATAATCCTCTCTTGCTTCCTGCATAATGCGCTGGCTGCCGTTTCCAACCTTCTTAAGCCCGGATATAAAAGACCTCTCCGTAATTATAACCAGACATATTATTGCAAGTATCATAAGTATTACGAATGTTCCAATTGAACCTATAGGGCTAAGTACCTTGCATAGCAATCCGCCAAAAAATCCACCCCCGGCTTTATAATCAGCACAATATGTAAATATACTTCCTAATCCATTATCTGCAATATCCGGTTTATTATATAAACACTGAATCATTGCACATAATACAACAAACAATCCATATCCTGCTGCCGTCTTAATTCTCGCGACACGAAGCAGTTCTCTGTTTACCATAAGAAAGATTATGCTTACTGCAAGAATTACAGGAAATATGTATTCCATAACTCCAAATAAGCCAAACATAAGCCATTTAATTCCTCTTCCCAATGTTCCTGCAATATTAAAATTACTTAATACCATTATTATTGCACAGGCAATTGAAAAAAGAATAATACAATCATTCTTCAACTGGTCAGCCTGTGTCTGGACATTTTTCTTAGTCTGTTTCTTTCTCCCCTGAGCAGTCGTCTTTTTCCCTTGAGTATTAGTTTTTCTGCTTTGACTGGTATTCTTTCTACCATTATTGCTGGCTGTTTTTGCCATAAACCTTCACTCCTTCATATATTCATCACGCATCATGATATTATACCATTTATCTAATCTCAAGGCAAATAAATGTGCATTCTTCAAAACACAGAAAAAGCGGAATACACACATAACTGTGCATATCCCGCCTGTCATACATATGTATTTAATTACTCATCAAATATACTTACAATCTCGCCTTCCATAATCTTGTTCATATTCTTTACTGCACAGAAATTACCACACATAGAACATGTATCTTCCTTCTCAGGCTTAGATGAAGCTCTGTAAGCTCTTGCCTTCTCAGGGTCAATCGCAACGTCAAACATTGCTTCCCAGTCAAGAACCTTTCTTGCCTTGTCCATCTTATAATCCCAGTCCATTGCACCCGGTACGCCCTTTGCAATATCAGCCGCATGTGCTGCAATCTTAGAAGCAATAATTCCTTCCTTAACATCATTAAGATCTGGTAATCTTAAATGTTCTGCAGGTGTTACATAGCACAGGAATGAAGCTCCGTAAGTAGCTGCGATAGCTCCACCAATTGCTGCTGTAATGTGATCATATCCTGGAGCTATATCAGTAACAAGAGGTCCTAATACATAGAAAGGTGCTCCCTTGCATATTGTCTGCTGAATCTCCATATTAGCCTTAATCTGGTTAAGAGGCATATGTCCTGGTCCTTCAACCATAACCTGGACATCCTTCTCCCATGCTCTTCTTGTAAGCTCGCCAAGTGTAACAAGTTCTTCAATCTGTGAGATATCTGATGCATCCATAATACATCCCGGTCTGCACGCATCTCCAAGACTCATTGTAACATCATATTCTCGGCATATCTCAAGCACTCTGTCATAATATTCAAAGAATGGATTCTCATTTCCTGTCATCTCCATCCATGCATATATGATAGAACCGCCTCTTGATACAATATTCATAAGTCTCTTATCTGCTCTGAACTTCTTAGCTGTAGCCTTGTTGATACCACAGTGTATAGTCATGAAATCAACGCCGTCTTTAGCATGCATTTCTACAACATCAAGCCACTCCTGTGCAGTGATATCCTTAAGTGCCTTATGATAATATACAACTGCATCATATATAGGAACTGTTCCAATTGTTGCCGGACATTCTGATGTCAGCTTTCTTCTGAACTTCTGTGTATCTCCGAAAGAAGAAAGATCCATGATAGCTTCCGCACCCATCTTTACAGCGTTATTAACCTTGTCAAGCTCCATATCAAGATCCACGCAGTCTCTTGAAGTTCCAAGATTAACATTAATCTTAGTTCTTAACTTATTTCCGATACCATTAGGGTCAAGACATTTATGATTCTTATTGGCAGGAATGATAACCTGTCCCTTAGCTATAAGCTGTCTTAAACTCTCGACATCTATATTTTCTTTCTTTGCAACAATTTCCATTTCTTTAGTAACAATGCCTTTTCTTGCAGCATCCATCTGTGTTGCGTATTCCATATGTATTCCTCCATTCTGGGTAATTAACAGGAAAAATCATAAGCCTTGTGGAAATTCGATATTGAAACAATCAAATGAAGAGCTAAAAAGCCCTTTTAAGAATCCCTACGGTGGCATTATCCACATCAGGTTATGGGTCGGAACTTAATCCCTCTCAGCAGCCACTGCTTACACAGCCCTTATGCTCCCCTGCAAATATAATATGTGATAAGTATAACAAATGTGTGGTATTTGTCAATCTGGTAATTAATTTGATAACTCTTGTAAATTGTAAATGAATCTTGAAATTCTAATTTTATAAAGTTGATATATTGCATTTTAAGTCTTAAATATACTATTAATCCACTTGTTATAAATTATATTTTTTAATGACTCAAATTTCCCAGGTACTAAAACGTCTTGATTTCATCTTTCCATCGTCTCAATGTTTTATGATGACCCAATTCTTTCAGGTACTAAAACCAAATATATCTACACGGTACTTATTCACGCGTTTTATGATGACTCAATTCTTTCAGGTACTAAAACATCAAATACCACTTTTTGCATAAAAATAAAACACATGTACCTTTCATTTGCATAAAACATCGCCTCCAAGTATATTATATCATTATTTATTCCTCTAAAAAAGCTTTTTCCATATTATTTTTAACATCACACTTTCCCATATGAACACCTATCGATTCATCTAAGAGCTTTAAAAATACATATTCTTTGCCAAGCTGACTATACCCATCTATGCCTATATCATGAATAATTTGCGTAATATTATATATCATGTCTTTTTCATTTATATTATAGTTGCAAGGATAATTTTCTTCAAAAAATTTTTGTAATTCCTCTATCATAGGCATAGAAAAAACCTCATCGTTAATAACATTTATCCCTGTAATATTTTTTTCATTAATATATGCAAATCCCCTTATGCTTGTTGTAACAATTATGTTTATATCTAATTCTAATGTCATAATCTCTAATTGCCTCATCAATGAAAAATACTGTTCTATATTAAGATAATGATCTATATTCTCTAACACTAACAGTATCTTATCTGGGTTATCCTTATAATACGCCTTCATGATTTTTATATATTCCACATACAAATCATAATTACTCATTTTTTCGATATAACCTAATTCTAGTGTCCTTGTGATTGCCAATTGTGCGACGTCTGTTATCTTCTCCTCCATGAAATCAAGCATCAAACCAATGCCTGATTCTTTCATATTATTATTAATCTTAGCAAATATCTTTTCATATCCTGCCACTATATCTGATAATTGTAATAAAATTTGGCAAACTCTATCATAATCTTTAAATATTATTGAGCTAGTAAGTTTTTGTCTGTAGCTTTCTAATTTATTTTCTGGAATCTTATTCCTTACTTCATTTGCACAAGCATGAATTATTTTTCTAATCTTATCATCCATTATTTTTTCACCTCTAATTAAATCATTTATATTTGCTATATAATATGTTGTATAATATTTCCTGCCAACAACTTCATTATCTATTTTAATAACACAGTCATCCTTATCCTCATACTCTGCATATTTAGTGTTTGAAAAATATTTCACAATATTTTGTATTATATAATTTTTCTTTTGCACATTAATCCCACATAGTTGCGTAATGCATTCAATATTTAACTCTAATCTATCATCTATTGATAAAATCATATAACTACAAACCTTTCATCATTAGCAATTTTCTCATTTAAACTTTTGGTTCCTACAAGTATCTTCATATCTTCGTATTGTTTTTCTGTTATTTCTAACAACCTTATATTCCCATTTGCAGGCAAATTCTTTGCCAGTCTTTTCTGTAATCTCTCTGAATATTGTCTATTAGGACATGTTCTTATATAAACAGAATACTGAAGCATAACAAACCCTTCAAGAATAAGTTTCTTCTTAAAGTTTCTATATTCCCTTTTTTCCTTGTCAGTATCCACAGGAAGATCAAACATACATAAAACTCTCATAACATCATACCTCATCTGCATACTCCTCATAAGCATTAATATCCGGAAAAATAAGCTCTGTTCCATCTTTCAAATTCTTGGAAAACATCATTACATACTCCTCTAGCATATTGCCGAGATACATCTTCTTTTCCTTATATCTAATAAAATGATTAACAATATTTATTATTTTGTATCTATGATCTGCCTTAAAAAATTCCTGTCCCTCCAAATTCTGTATGTATATAAATCTACTATCGGTCTTAATGGTTCCATTAAATCGTCAACCAGATTAAAACGGTTATATTCATTTTTATGATGTATTCCTATCTGACAATTCAATCCATATCCCACACACAATCTAGCAATATAAGACCTTATTATTGTATATCCATAATCAAGGCCTGAATTTAATAGTAAATCTTCATTTCCTCTTGAAAAGCTTGTCCCCATCAACTCATTAAAATAAACCTTCGCACCATGTGCCTCTCTGTTACTTTTATCTCCATCTGTTATCTCATCGCAATATTCTTTTATTTTTAATGCAATAGCATTATCTTTACCAAGTATTTCCAATACCCCTGCCTGATTATTTAACTTTGCTATAATAATCTTTTTCCATAATTTATCATATTCTGTCTGACTGTACTGTATCTGATAATTAAGAATTTTTGATATATGACTATGATTATCATAATCGCAATAATATCCTATAGGTAAATGCTTAGCATCACAAAATATCATTCCCACATTATGTTCTGCTAAATATGATAGCATTCTTGATGTAAGTGTAATCTTCATATTATCAATAACCAGCAATGATACATCATCAACGGATATCCATATATCATGACCTTCCTTATTAATTATTATATTATTTAATTTAATACTCATTTTTACATCATTTTCAATCAATATTACCTTATACCCCATAATACCCCCATATACAGAAAAAGGGACACCACTTGGTGTCCCTTGAATTCGGCATAAAGCCTTATTTTAGTAGGTCTGAAAAAATTGAGTCATCACAAACCTATTATTATAGTATCACACTACTATCATTCAATCAACACTCAATTTAAATTTCTCTTTATATATTTTTGTTTCGTTTCCCAACACATCCGTATATATTTTGCATATATTTGTCGCATTTGTTAGTCCTATTGGATTTCTTTTTTCATATAAGGCCGCGCTTATCGGTTTCGTTTCAATATAGTTTTTAACTTTAGGCATTGTACGAGACAAAAATCTTTCTTTATAAACTATATCATTCTTGGTGTACTCAATAATATCATTCTTATAAAATGACAACCTATATTCATATCCTGACGAAGAAATATTTTCAAGACTATCACCAATTTTTAATAAACCTTCTTTTATAAGAATTAAAGCATATGCCTCTTCATCAAGAACATATTTCGCATTAGAATACTTAAAATCTGCATACTTAACTCCTATTATTCTATATGTTCCGTCTTTGTAATTGTAATACACATCAGCTCTATATGGTGTAAGTGTATCCATTATTACCCTCTTATCGCCATTCTTATACCCATAATTAGCAGATATATCAATGCAAGAACCGACTTCACTATCCACATACTTAATCTTTTTAATTATTGGACCATTATGATTTTTTGCATATTTTCTTATATAATCTCCTGTCTCCTGTTCATATGCTAAAAAAGGATTCTTTTCTTCTTTGTATTGTTCATATATTTCCATAAGATTTTTAAACGTTTCAGGATCATGTTTTGCCATCAAAAAGTTATCTGATTTTCCTTTTTTTATTATATTAATTATAGCCTCTGCATCCTTATTATTTCGAATATCATATCCTACAATTTTATATATTTTATCATCTATCTTTCTGGTTCCATATATAGATGCATTGCTTAATCCTCTATTTGGTTTTTTATCAACCTTATGATGATACCTAACAATACCATTATTCTTTTCCTCTTCGTCAAATACACCTTTGCTCTGAACTGACCTTTGAGGTTTCCCTTCTGCTTTTAACAGATTCTTTCGCATTTTAAGAACTTGTCCAAATAACGCCTCATCATAATATTTATTATCAAAACATGAATCCCTCTCATCACTCAAATATGTCTCATTTTCAAAATCAATAAATTTATTCTGAATATTTCTAAAATTCATGAGTCCCATTTGTGAATAGCACATAATAGCTGCATCTATCGCATGATGACTATATGATTTTTCTCTATCTTTAGGAAGATTCAGTTTTATTCTTAACTGATTTGTGACAGCACCTCTAATTACTCTTACTTTTGTATCACATTCTTTTCCTCCAAAAAACAACTGTATAGCATTAAGTACACTTCTTGATGCATATCTTGTATCATTAAGATTCCTATTAATAAAGCCTTTTAAGACATCAATTTTAGTTATATCTTCGTAATTAAGCAATAATTCTCTTTTCTTTCTAGGTAATGTCTTTGTGCTTAATACATAATTCATAAATTCATGCTGATCATATTGTCTATTAACTGTAGATAAATACATTAATGGGGTACGATTACCTTTATCCTGATTTTCCTCTTTATATACCAGAACTTTATTATTTCTGCTGTCATCATATGAAATACTTAATGGAATAATATGGTCTATCTCAAATAACTCATGATGATATAAAATATCCTGAACATTAATATACTTACCTGAATACGGACATTTTTCATTCTGCTCCACCCATAATTTCAATTCCAATTCTAAGCCCTTATGTTTTCTAAAATATTCATCTGTTATCTCTATGCCATACTCTTCTTTAATTTTCTTTTTAATATTCTTCAGTTCATTCTCTCTTGTCTTCTGAAATTTTTTAATCCTGTCTTTCTGTTCTGCATCATTTCTATCTCTCGGCATCTCAATAACAATATCTTCCGGATATCCATATTTCTTGATTAATGCATTTAAAGCATCTATTGTCATGCTTATAGATCTTCTGACAACAGGATTATATATTTCTTCTAATACAGGCTCTTTAGGCAGATAAACACTGTTTTCAAAAAGATTTATTTTATCTTTAAAAACACCTCGTTCTGCAAGAATATTCATCTGATTAACATTTCTGTCATACAAATCCGGTATTATTTCTCTCATTGCCTTAATTGATAATGACTGCCATTTAGTAAATAAACTGGAATTCTTGTATCTTAATTCTATCAACAGATTAATCTGTTCATTATTAAGATGCAATAATTCGCTCTCCATTATTGCATCTTTTATTCCTTCTCTTTCAGTATTAATAGTTAGTATTCGTCCTATTTCATCTAACTGTTCTATTGTTAATTCCTTAATATCATAGTTTTTTTCAGCAAAAATCTTACGCATTTTGTTGTATTGTTCAAATGTATGATATATATTTTTCTCATTCTTGTCTATTCTTGCGCCTTCAATTTTTTCAATCTTTTCTCCTATACATGAAGAAATTATTTTTTCCATATTAATTCTGTCACTATTCTGAACAATTTCAATAACGTCTTTCTTCTGCTGTGTAGTTAATTTCTTATTATTGACTGTAATATTATTAAGATCATTTAAAATGTTGAACTCCTGTGCTGTATAAGATGCCCCTGCTGCTCGTAATTCTTCTTTATATACGCTACATTTCCCTATTAATTTTTCAAATATATTCTTTTCTGTTATATATTTCCCATCTAAATCTT
>ENA-OOWV01001586-OOWV01001586.1-human-gut-metagenome-genome-assembly--contig:-NODE-1586-length-14490-cov-2.889297_pt1 | contig 14490 bp, 15 predicted proteins | sample MGYA00241584_ERZ501337 | MGnify/ENA primary metagenome ERZ501337 (study PRJEB25962, sample SAMEA2042744) | human gut metagenome | biome: human gut; feature: human-associated habitat; material: faeces... | reverse complement strand
AGATAGAGCTTTTTTCTTATATAGACTTGCTAAATTATATGCTTAAATATAAAATTCCTCAGATTGTTACGTTGACCCAAAAAGGTGAAATATTGAAATAATACATTTTGCATCTTTCTTGATAAAGGACAGAATTTGCCTCACAAAAAGAGGACTGTTCTTATTAAAAGATACAGGATTTTCATAAATAATTTCATTCAGGAAGATTGTCATTTTTTACTAATATTGAACCGTTTTACAGGAGCCGCTGTCCGAGATGGACAGTTGCTCTTTTTAATTTTTATATCACTGTTCATAAAACTACCAGTACATTGTGAAAATCTATTTTAAGTATCCAATAGTTTGGCAGAGAAAGATGAGGTGTCAAAACACTGACATAACCTCATCTGTAATGCGAAATTAGATCAAAAAATATACCTATAGTTTCCAATTACCTTATCAACTTTGCCAACATTTGAAATAGGTTCATTGGAGCAAACAGTGACACCATCCACAACCAAAGTGAATGATTTTTCTTTGCTGGTCATGCTCTCAGACACCTCACCGTTATATCTGTCATAACTATCCAATCGTGATGCTGGAGATCCCGATGTGACTGCAAAGGTATAATTTTCCTCCCAAGAGTCGTAATTTCCTCTATCATCTTCCCGTTCTGTGATTTCAACACCATAAACAGTGTAAGTCGCTGAATGACCTGAGGTAACAGAAACAGATCTGGTTAATTGTCCCATTAAAACTTCATCTTTGAAAGAGACATTTATAATCGTAACAGATTGTTTAAAGTTCGCCTGCAAAGTACTGTTCGAACTTTGCAACTGCACAGTGGTGCTGGCTGAGGAGGCATTCATAATTTTTGCATCTCCTTTAGTCACAGTCCATCCGGAAAATGTGTATCCGGATTTTGCAACAGCGGTGATGGGGATATTGGTTTTTACTTTGTATGTTCCCCCTCCGGTAACAGTTCCTCCGGAGGTTGGATTGGCAGTCAGGGTCAAAGTACGTTTCTTTTCCTTGAACTTGCACTTGAAATGGTGGTCCTCTCCCTTTAGATAAACTTGATATGATACGGAGTTTATGCCGCCTGTACAACTGTACTTTTTGGGCTCACTTGCCGGTCCCCCGTAGAAATAGTCTATCTCATATCCGTCAGAGGCTTCAGCACCTACCGTGGGGATTTCTTTACCATCATAAAGTCCCTCTCCATAAGCGGTACCACCGGTAAACGATACGGTACGTGAGTCCGCATCCTCTTCTCCGTCAACCTCGATAGTCACCGCGGTCTTTCCGGTTGTGAGCTCTTTTTCAATTTCTTCACTGCATGAGCAGCCTAAGAAGATGGTTGCCAGCAGCACAATGTAATGTAAATGATTTGTTTTCATAAATTTTATTTTGATAGTTTTTAATATGCAAATGTAAGTGGGAAGCAGTATAACGTTTTTATACTCAGACCATTTTTCAACTGCTAATTATCAGTTGGATATTAAATGATTTCTTGAGATAATATGTATTCTTTTTTTTGTCATATTCTATCTCAGCCCCCATGGCCCGGAGCTCATTCATGTAATTATAGACGGTAAGACGATGCACTCCCATATTCCTGGCCATTTGCGTAAGACTTCCTGTATGTTCTTTTTTCAGCAGACGGGTCAGTGTCTGTAATCTTTCCATGTAGTCCAGTATTCTCATAATCCTCTTCTTTTTCTGATGTATGGCCTGACCGGCCTTCCGTACTTTCTCACCTCATAATGCAGATGGTTTCCCGTGCTTTTTCCGCTTGATCCGATGAATCCGATCACTTTGCCACTCCTGACCTCTTCCCCTTCCGGAACATAACAGGCGGACAAGTGCCCGTACAGGGTCACAAAGCCATAGGCATGGCGTATCATCACACAGTATCCATATCCTCCCTTTCTTCCTGAGTATATGACCTTTCCATCAGCTGCGGCATGCACGGTCGATGCAAGTTCCGCCGCAATATCCACTCCTGAATGGAACCTGCGCTGTCCGGTAACCGGGTCGCTCCTCCATCCGTAGGCGGAACTGATACGGTGGAACCGGTGTACAGGGGGATGTACCGGTATCCTGTATTCCAGATGATGCCTCTCCACGATGTCCATGATCTCCCCGATGCGCTCAAGACTGGAACACCGGGAGAGTGCGTCCTCCAATATGGCCCTTTCCTTATCAGGTACCGGACAGAAGAGGCATAGGAACAGAACTAGTTTCGTTATCATGTGGTATCCTTTATGGTTTTCCTACAATCTCCGGGAACAGTATCTCCGCATTGATCAGCTGTTTGTTCTTCAATTTGTAATAGAAATGTCTTCCCCCGTTTCTCTCCTGTATCTCTATGATGAGCACCTTCTTGTCCGGTATGGTGAATTTCGGAAGGGCGACCGTAAAGTCACATGAGGAAAGCGCAGCCACCTCCTCCGGACGGTTGAAAGAGAAGAGGGGCTGCTGCTCCAGCTGCTGGACGGCGGTCTTTTTCCGTTTTTTCGCATCCTGTATATAAAAACGGATGAAGTCTATGGTATAGCCGATCTGGGAACGGTTGTGCAGCCCGAAGCGGAACAGCAGGATATCATTGTCCACAAAGATATTGGTCACGCAGAATCTCATGCCGGCCACCTCGTCCCTGATATTGGTCAGCAGCTTCGGTCTCCGTGATATCTCTTTTTCAAGCAGTGCTTTCTGCCGGGTATTCCGCTCTCTTCCCTCCAGTATGGCCACCTGCTTCTTTTTGGTGTCCTGTTTGTCCACAATGAAGGAAAATCTCTCACATCCGGGCGCATACCGCAGGTCAAACGTATAGAACCTGCCGCTTTCGGTGATGGCTGTAAGGTTGGTCTGCAGGGCAAACGGCGACACGGCCCTGAGTGCGACAATATTGTTCACATTCTCCGCTTTCTCCACCTGTACGGTGGTGTTTCCGAAATCCACATACACGATTTTTTCCGGATAGATCACATGGGTCAGTTTCTCGTCAGAAACCGGAAGAACCGCCGTTTCCGGCATGGTACCGCCCTCCTTGTAGACAGCCTGCGCTCCCTCGTCGAAGGATATGCAATAGGTGTAATACCTGCTGTCCTCCGTAACAACCGACAGGTTGGTCTCTCCTTTGAAATCCCTTACCGTTGATTTCAGCCGGATGACGGACGGACATACCTGTATGACTTCCCCTATGATGTTCTCATCCCCCATGTTCAGGTATTTCACGGGAGTGGGGAATATCATATGGAGCGTCTTCTCATAACCGATCTTCAGGTTTCTGCACTCCAGCTCGTCAATACGGGGCTGCTGGGCTCTTCCTGATAAAAAAGCAAACAGGAGAAGTATTCCTGTGATGTAAATTCTGTTTGGTCTCATATGATTAATTCTATATTTTTGCGGCTTCATAAAAAAATATCTAACATGTACAGAAAAATAAATTCTCTTTTTATACGTCTTAAAAACTTCATACGGATTCACTTCAGCCGGAGCTACACAGCCTCTCTTGAAGGAGCCTATGATTTTACTGTCCGTAATTTTGGTCATCAATTCAAACTTCCCGATGTGCGTTTTCCAGTTGACAAAGACACCTTGAATGCCAATGACTTGCCGGAAGTATTCTCTTGTATAGTTGATTATATCGAGGAACAAGGAGAATCCAATATTGCATTCAGGTGTAATATAGTATGCATGGAAATTCATGACAGACTAAAAAGCCAATACAACATTGATTCGATTGTCACATCTGGTGATTGCCGGCTTAACGGGAATAAGATATGGTCTGCCACGAGAAGGCAGCTCCTCGCCCAATTTGGGCATAGGGTACCTACCATGTCCCATCATGTCTGGCTCACTATCGGAGAATATATAATAGATCCGACTATCATGACGACCATCCGCCAAAAAAAACGGGAGTTGTTTTCTAATAATATTTATGAGGTAACACATATGATATTCCTCTGTAAACATAAGCATAAAACCATGCGCTTGGAGAACGTAATCCTTGAATACAAGCCCCGTTTAGTAGGATGTGAATTTTATGAACATACTCAGTATGGCATTCCGGTCTTTTCCATATCTTCGGGTGCCCCATCAAGTAATTCGAGATAATTCGATATAAACAGGCGGAGTGGACACTATTGGGTTTATGTGTGGCCGGTGTCCCTCTTTTTCCCTTTCGGCATCTATCTTTCTGAGGATTTCGGCATAAGAAGGTGGAAGATCCGCGTATTTTTCTCTTTCCTTAGTGCTGTTCCTTCTGGCTTTCAGAAAGGTCGGATCTACCGTGTCGAAAATACAGTGGGCCTGGCGTATCAGCATTTCGACCCTGACGGGTATGTCATCCGGTTGTAGTTCCGGCAGACCCGGTAATCCACCCATATCCGGAATGAAGCATTGTCCGGTAGAAGGCTCTTGCAAATACAGGCTGGTTTGACCGGCCTTCTCCTTTACGATCCATGCGGGGAAACATGCTTCCGGTTCATATTCCGATCTTTCTATACCGGTATCGTCTGCTCCCGGATAACGGAGCCGTATCCGATACCGTACTGAAACTTCGGGGCTTGAACGAATCTGCAGATACTGTTCATCCCAGTCATAAACCTGATGAAAGGCGGAGATATCGGGGGAGAGTAGCTGTCCCGGAACATATTTTCCATCCTCTGCAAAATGTATCCGGTCATTCGCATACAGGACGGTTTTCTCCTCTGCGGTGAACATAATCCACACAAGCACACCTTCTTTCATCAGGTCGCTTTTTCTGTTTGTTCTCTTTTCCAGACACTCGAATATTCGGGGAAACTCCCCAAGAGGACTTGCTCGTCGTATCAGCATTTCGCCCCTTACGGGTACACCGTCCGGCTGCAAATCAGGCACTCCCGGTAATCCGGTTATATCCTGAATAGCGCATTGGTTTATGGATGGTTCCTCAAGGTATAGGCTGACCTGTCCGTTCTCCTGTGGCACTATCCACACGGGAAAGCACATTTCCGGCTCATACTCCGATTGCTTTACTACCCTGTCCTCAGTTCCCTGATATCGTAGGCGCATCCTGATCCGTATCGAAATCCCGTATTCAGGAAGGGAAAGAAACCTGTCAGCATCATCCGGTGTGAGGATTTCATGCAGTACGGATACATCAGGGGACAACAACCTTCCATAGCCGACTTTTCCATTCTCGGGATGTACTTCGTAATCCATACGCAGGGCTGCTTTCCCCTCTTTGGTAAATATGGCCCACATGATGACACCTTCTTCCATCAGGTTGCCTCCAAATTCTTTTTTATCAGTCATATTTGAACTTTTTAAGTCGTTATTCTTATCATCCGTCATTTTATCTTTATTTCGTTTCTTTCTCGGTGGAGTATCCCAAAACCGGGGGATAATGAAAAGAGCTCCCATAACCCACCATATTGTGGCCGGCCATTGTTTTATTGTATCTATAATTTCCTGTATGGTTTCCATTGTATAATTTTTGTTTTTATTTATTGTTTACTTTTCAGGTTCCGGACCATTATCCGGGACTTTTGCTTCTCATTCTCATCCACAGATGCCTTTTCATCACTTCTTTGCCCTGACTGTTCGTGGCGTGAATACACACTATTTTAATGTTTCAATATGCCGTTTCCGGTCAGCTTTCCCCCGGTTCTTTTTTCTCCATCAGAAACACGGCATAGTTGGTCTTGATGGTGACCTTCACTTTCTTGATATTCTTGCTTGCGGCCTGCTTGGTGGCGTTCACCACACCGTTCACGCCTCCGGCAATAAGCTGGCTGCCCATGTCCAGGCCTCCGGTTATCTGCGGATTTGTCCCGTCCACCGCCCCGGCCGTGGCATCCTTGTTGATTTCCGCCTTTGCGTTCCCCGGTACATAGATACCTTCCATTGCGTCTGAAGAATATACTTCTTTTTTAAACGGAAGGATATTGCCGCCCACATTGACTATCCTGATCTCCACAATGACCCTTTCGCCGTCTATCTTCCTCACTTCCCCGTACACCGGCGAGTCCTTCCTCACCCGACGGCCGTCATCGGTGAGACAGTCCTCACCCAGACGCATCTTCAGCGTGGATCCGGCCATCACGACCTGGTCGGAATGCACGTACGCGCGGATGGCGTTCCGCCTGCTGCTCTTGTGCAAGGCGACCGTGTTGAATCTTGTCCTTGCCTCAGGGGCTTCCTTTGTCTCTTCCTTCTTCTCCACCTTCTTTTTCTCCTGTTTCCTTTTTTTCTTCTTCCGCAGTTCACGGGTGATACTGTCCAGGTTCTCTTGTGTGGGAAGGATATAGGAGGCGGTATCCGCCTTCCGCCCGTATTCCTCTTCCGGCGGCATCTCACTGTTGATGATGAGTTGACGCATACGCTCTATGTCCACCGGATTGTCCCCGCCCTGTCCCTCCGCCTGCTTGCGCAGGGGGGTACGCTCGAGCTGGGCCTTCACATCCGTAATGGTCACATCCTTGTTGTCCGTGCTAAGACGGACGGTGTTCTGATTCTCTTCCTTTCCTTTCATCGCGGAGATTGTCCAGATGACAAGAAGGACAAGTAACCCGAACACGCTGACAATGATTACTTGAGTCTTCTTCATGTTCTTCTGTTTTATTCAATTCCTTTCTTTGTTTCCATCCGAGCTATCCAACAGCTCGTATTCCTGTGTATAGTTCCGGAAGAAGAAGCCTGTCACATTCTCCGGATAGGACGGGGTGGTGCGTATGGCGTCGCCCCGGCTGTATATCCTTATACGTTTGACCCCGCCGGCATCATGGATGGACAGGATGGAGGTGAACAGCACGTTGTAACCGTCATCACGTATCCCGACCCTGTGCAGCTTCTCAAACACGCACTTGTAGATGACACCCCTGTCCGCCGCGTCGGCATAGGCGCGGTCGTTCAGGTATTTGTTCCAGATGGCGTTCAGCTCGGATTTCTCCACCAGAAACACGGCCTGCGCCTGGTTTCCGGAGATGCTCATCCTGTCGAAAGAGTTTACATAATAGGCCACCGCGTTGCAGTGGGCCTTCAACAGGGTCTCGTATAACTTGTCCGTTTCCATGGACTTCAATTGCAGGAACTCTCCGCCGGTATTCACGACAAGGATCCTGTCCGTCACTCCGCGGACGGTCATGTTCATGAAGAACAGCACCAGGGCGACGATGGCCGCACACAACAGGCTGACCGCCTTGACATAGACGGAGGACCGCTTCTTGGCCTCTCCCAGTGAGGCGAAGTCCCTCACCATATTCTTTATATCCATTTTCATATTCTTCCGTTGTTTTAAAAAAGGTTATGGATCCTGCCTCTCACAATCGCCAGCAGGGACAGTTTCAACGCAAGGGAGAACAACACCTGCAGGACGACATTCCACGAGGTGTTCATGACATACTCGCAGACGATGGCGTCCGAAAACTTGCTGGCAAGGATGAAGGCCGGTACCATCAGATAACAGACCAGCAGGTTCTTGCACCACGTATGGAAATACGTCCGGGTACTCTCGTTGTAGAAACAGGCTATCGCCACAGGGGATATAAGTTCCAGCAGGAGCAGGAACATGTATCTGCCGACTATGAACAGGGTCTGCGCGTACATGTAGAAAGGGGCGGCTATGACGCCGGCCACATACGCCAGCAGATAATCGAACGAACTGCCGACCGGATTGAGCAACACGCCGGCAACGTCCATTACCGACATGTCGCTGAACTGTTTCTCGAACTGTGCGATTATCGGCTTCTGGAACAGGTCGGCCACATCATAGACCTTTCCGCCGAATCCGGCCTGCAGATCGTCCATCAGTTTGCCGAACACCGTTTCCAGGGCTTCCAGCAGCACGGGGAACAGTGCGACGGCGGCTATGCAGAATACATACTGCCACACCAGGTTCATGTAATCCTTCATGGTGGGCGTGCCGTCCTCGTTGGACTGCACCTCCCGGTATACCGTATACAGACGGTGGATGAGCGTGACAGCCATGAATCCCGTCACTACCGCATAGAAGGCTTCCACGGCGATGTTCCCCCGGATACTTTCATAAGCATTGTGGATATGCTCGACCGATATTTCTGTTATTGATGCCATATTCCTATTCCGTTACAAGTCCCAAATTCCGTCTGATGGTACGCGTATGTGACATGATCTGTCTGATGGTGCCCAGTGAAGCCTCCTGGCGACGGACTTCCTGAAGACATCCGTCGAGCTGCTCCATCCGTTCGCTGTCGTTCATTTTCAGGTCACTGCTGAGTATATCCCCGGTCAGGGAGATGATGGCGGCGTTGTTCGCCACCACGTCCTGCACGGCCGAAGTGATGCCCGGCAGCTCCTTCATGTCCATCTTCTCCGCCTCTTCCAGCGTCCTGAGGCAGTTGCTGTTCAACCGGTTCTGCCGGTCTATCAGGTCCGTGAACATCCGTGCGCGTCTGACGGTGGCGGACACCTTCTGGACATAGTCCAGGGCGGTCTGGAGCCTGTTCACCTGTTCCACCGTCTGCTTCACCGTACTGGCCATCCTTGTACTCTTCCAGTTTCTGCTCCTTGCGGATGAAGTGCGGCACAAGGCTGACATTGCCCTCGCCGTCCTTCTTGAAGGAGAGGCGGGCGTCCAGTTCGAAAGCCTCTCCGCCGAAATTGGGCGACACCCTCACCAAGTCGGACTTGCCGTAGTTGAGCATCCTGTTAAGATCGCCCGACTTTTCAAGGTCGTCGCGCTTCACGCCCCATTTCTCCTCCAACTCCTGCCAGTTGATCTTGCTCTCGTCGATGGGCTGGTAGCCCCGGTTGCCCTGCGTCTGTTGCGGGCTTTCCTGATTCTGTTCGTTTTTCTGTTCCATTTCTTCCTGTTTTTTAGGTTCGTCATCTTGTTTCTGTTCCGGTTGTTCCTGCTTTTCGGCGGACTGCTCCTCCTGTACTTTCTTTTCGTAGCCGGAGGTGTCCACCTTGTGGGGCGCAAGCATCTCCTTGTTGCCGTCGGGGTCTTTCAGCAAGTCCTTGATAACCTCCAGCAGTTTGTCGGCTTGGTCCGCCGCGACACGGTAGAAACCGAAGCGGCTGGGTTCCTTGCACTGGCGGAAGAAGTTCTTGAAGAAGTTGTCCAGCACGTCGCCGTGCCGGTCGAATTGCAGGAAGCTCTGCGAGTTCTCCGCTTTCGCGGGGATACGCTTGGGGGAGCCGTCGGCGTTCAGCCCGGCTACCACGCTGATTTCGCCCGTCTTCTCGTCACGGACAACCAGCACGTCCTTTTCGTCTTTTTTCTTTGCCATCTGAAAAATGTTTTAATGGTTATTTTTGAAAGAAATTATGGATACGAGCCTTGTAGAAGGCTATATCTTCCTTGCGGAAGTCCTTTACATGTTCGGAGAGGAACGTCAGCACGTCCGCCTCGCTGTAATAGGTCTTTTTGCCGAGCGTCTTGTAGGGCAATGCGCCGATGCTGCGGTAGCGTTGCAGGGTGCGCTTGCTGATCTGGAGCAGCATGCACAGGTCTTGGTTGTCGAAAAGCCTGATCCCGTCCATCGGGTTCGGGGCTTTGCCGGACGGCTGCATGGAGAGCAGCATCTCGTCCTGACGGTCGAGCCGTTCCATAACTTTCTGCATCCAGTTCTCGAAATTGTTGCGGGTAAGCAGTTCCATGTCCTACGTCCTCCTTCCTTTGGGTTTGCCGCCCGTGCGCAGCGTGTGGTTGCGTTTCATCTGTTCCGGGGTCGCGGCATCACCCGTAATGGTGCTGTCTTCGAGCAGGCGGTCGATTTCCGACTGCCGGTAGCGGCACTTGCCGCGCAGCACGACATAGGCGATGCGCTGTTCGCTGCGCATGCGCTGGAGGGTGCGGCAACTCACGTTCAGCAGGTGCGCCGCCTCGCGGGTGGTGAGCAGCCTGTCGGGGGATTCTTCCTTCCTCCCGCCGGAAACGGCACGCACGTGTGCCGCTATCTCGGCTATCTGTTCCGTCAATGCGGTGAAGGCGGAACTTTCCATCGTTATCACTTTCATATTCAGTCTTTTCTTTTGGTTTCTGCGGCAAAATTCGGCAATAAACCAAAGGGGCTTTAACAGCTCACTACGTGGCTCACGTAAGATTTTTATGGATAATGGCTCCGTAACCCGGACAGACGGCGCAACAAGCTGCCTTTTAGCGGGAAACGGTGCGTGTTCATGGCGGCTTCGTTACCTTTGCGGCAAACTCTGAAATGTTTTGCTTATGGAAATAGTATCTATCGAGAAAAAGACCTTCGAGATGATGGTGGTGTCCTTCAACGCCCTCGCGGCGCGGCCGCCCTGCTGCGGCGGTTGGATTTTCTTCACCTGCTTCGGGCACTGGCCGCAGTAGCAGTCGCTTTCGTATTTGAGGCAGCACATGAGGCGGCCGCAGATGCCCGAGATCTTCGTCGGGTTCAGTGAGAGATTCTGCTCCTTAGCCATGCGGATGGACACAGGCTCGAAATCCCCTAGGAAAGTCGCGCAGCAGAGCGGCCGCCCGCAGCAGCCGATGCCGCCCATCATCTTGGCCTCATCGCGCACGCCGATCTGGCGCAGCTCGATGCGCGTGCGGAAGACAGAGGCAAGGTCCTTGACGAGGTCGCGGAAGTCAATGCGACCGTCCGCCGTGAAGTAAAAGATAATCTTGTTGAGGTCGAACGTGTACTCAACCGAGACGAGTTTCATGGGAAGGCCGTGCTCGCGGATCTTCTTCTTGCAGATGACGCGCGCCTCTTTCTCATGCTTGCGGTTGTCCTCGACGCGCTGCAGGTCGTGTGCATTCGCGATGCGCTGGATGACCTTGAGCGGCGGGGCATCCGGTGCCGGCTCGATTTCCTCGGGACCCGTGACGACGCGCCCGCACTCCATGCCCCTCGCCGTCTCGACGATGACATGCTGTCCCTTGGCAATCGTGAGCTGCCCGGGGCTGAAATGATAGATCTTGCCCGCTGTCCTGAAGCGGACTCCGATGATTGTCTCCAATATGTTCCTCCTAAATATATCAAAGCGTGCGCAGCGCGATATCGCGCGCACGGATCAAGAAGCCTTCCATCAGAAGGCGCAGATTGACATTGGCCTGCAGGCGCTTCTGCACCTCGCGCAGCTCTCCGAGCAGCGCGAAGACAATGTCCTCCGGATAGCGCGGCAGGAGCTCCAGGAGCTTCGCGCGGATATCCGCATGGTACAAGAGCGCGCTGCCTCCGTCCTCAGCCAGGACGAGAAGATCGCGCAGCATCATGTTGAGATACAGGAACCATTCCCGCAGCACCTCGCGGTCGCGCGCGCCCATATCGCTGGCGAGCGACCAAACGCGCTCCATGTCGAAGGACGGCAGCTGCGTCAAGAATTCCAGCACCTCGCCGCGCAGGTGCAGACCTTCGTGCTCGTGAAGCATCAGGGCCCGCCCGGGGCTGCCATCCGACAGAGCGGCGAGTTCCACGGCCTCCTGCTCTGGCACGCCGCGGCCCAGCAACACCGGCTTCATCTCCTGCGGCGTGAGCATGCCGAAGGCCATGGGCATGCAGCGCGAGAGGATTGTGTCGAGCAGGGCACTGCGCGCACTCGTGACCAAGATGAAAGTCACGGGGCCTTCCGGCTCCTCGAGCGTCTTCAGCAGACTATTCTGCGCCGCTTCATTCATGCGGTCCGCCTCATCGATGAGGACGACGCGCTGCTTGGCGAGCACGGGATAGCGTGAAACCTGGGTCTGCATGGAGCGGATGGCCTCGATGCGGATCTGGGCCGCCGATTTGCCATTCTGCTCCGGCACGACTTCGAGGTAGTCGGGATGCGAGCCGAGCTGCATCGCCCGGCAGGACTCGCAGTGGCCGCAGGGGCCGTCCTGCGAGTCGCAGAGTATGGCCGCAGCGAGCACATGGCCGAGCATGCGCTTGCCGATGCCGTCAGGGCCCGCAAAGAGCAGAGCATGCGGCAGGCGCCCCTCGCGCAGCATCGTGCGCAGAGATGCCTTCTGCCCCGCATGACCCGAAATCGCATCCCATCGCAGTCCCATCTCGATTGCCTCCTTCACACGCTTCTCGGCCTTCTGGTCAAGGTAGAGTCATTCTTCTCATTATATCGTCGCCACGTTTTTTTCGCAATGGCGGAGTTCAAAAGCACATGGCTTTACGCGGCTTCAATGACCGGTGGCAGCCTCACTGCTGTGCAGCTTCTCGTGCACCCTGCCGACGTAGCCGCCTGGCAGGATGTGCATGTCGACGAGGATCTCCTGTACGCGCAAGGCCGCATAGAGATTGAAGCGCACATCGGGGTCACGGAGGTCGAGCATGAGCAGCTGCTCGATCTTCTCGCAGCGGTAGCGCACCGTGTTGGCGTGGATGAAGAGGTCGGCTGCCGTTGCTGAGTAGTTGAAGTTCGTCTCCAAGAGCAGTTTGAGCGTCACTAAGAGATCCGCGTCATTCTCGCCGTCGTAGTCGAGCAGACGCCCGAGCGCCGAGCGGCAGAAGGCAAAAGCTGACTCCACGCCTCCCGAGAAGATATTGCTGATGATGCCGCAGTCCTCGTAGCAGCGGAAAAAGCCGTGCTCATGCTTCGTCCGGCCGTAGGACAGCGCCAGGCGCGCCTCCTGATAGCTCTTCTGGATCTCCGGCAGCACGTGCAGATCGCCGAGCCCGCAGTCGAGCCGGACCTGATGGCGCTTCGAGAAATCCTGCTGCCAGTCATGCAGGAGATCCTGCATGACCTTCGCATGCTCGCAGAGCGCCTGGTCGGCTATGCGGTCGACGTCCGGCATGATGACGAGTCCCCTGCCGTTCCAGGTCAAGGGGCAGAGGATGACATCTGTATAGCGGTGCGCGAGCTGCGCGAGGCTCCCCTTGAAGTCCACCTCCATCTCCGAGACGGAGCGGTCCTCGAACTCGACGAGCATCACGCGGTACGCCTGGCTCTCATCGAGATGGATGCCGTTCCGGCGCAGCAGATTCTCGATGCGGTACTGTATGCCAGAGAACGCATCCGTCAGTATCCCCTCAATGGCACGCTGTATCTCGTTCCCGAGGTCAATCTGGCTGCGCAGGAAATACGCCAGCGCCAGGCGTGCCGGCCTGACCTTCTGAACAAGCTCATCGATGTCCTCTGCCGCCGTGCGGCTGATGAAGAGGAAGAGGCGCAACTCCTCCTGCGGCAGGCTTTCCTGCAACACGAGCAGGCGCCTGTCATGTATGTAGTAATACTGTTCGTCTTGAAAAGATGGCATATGGCAGAGGATCTTGCGGATGGATTCCGCCACGGGAATCCGCTCCGGATAGAACTCCCTGCCATTCCCCGTGACCAGCAGGATTGGCTTGCTCAGAATCTTCTTTAAATATTGACCGAGTCCGTCCGCGCCCTGAACGATACTCGTCTGCAACAGCTCATATGACTTTTGATCCAAAGTATGTTCACCCTTTTCCAAAACCTTTCCTTTCATTATAACACAGGATTTCCTCTGAGCAGAATAGGTATCCAGCAAAAAAGCAGTGCAGCCTCGTGGACTGCACTGCTGAAAACAAGATTCATTTTTTCGTTTTGGCCTTGTCCTGATGCGGCAGATAGCGGTCAAACAGCGCAATGATGCGGTCCGATGCCGGTGTCAGGAGCATCCAGCTCAGGACGATGCTGCAGATGGAGCCGGAGCCGACGACGACATCCGTCAGCCAGTGTGCCCCCGACATGATGCGCGGCATCGAGAAGACGATGACGACGAACAGGCTCGCCGCGAAGGCCTTCTTGCCGAAATAGCGCAGCATGTAAAAGGTGAAGATCAAGAGCATCATGCCGTGGTCGCCTGGAAAGCTCGTGCTCGACCAGTCCTTGGCCGGCCAGCCCGTGAGCTCGGAGACACGCAGCACGGGCACCCCCTGCAGGGTGAAGAACTTCGTCGCGCTCGGCCGCTCAAAGCCGAGCATCATGTCGAACTGCTTCGCGATCACGGCCGTCACGAGCATCGTCAGGCCGATGCAGAGCATCCAGCGCCTGCCCTTGGCATCCTGCTGGCGGTAGTAGTGGTAGAAGATGCCCAACATGAAGAGGAAGGCCACTGCATCGAACGGGCGCAGATTCGTGAAGGCCACCAGATAGAGCAGGGCCTGGCTCTGCCCGATCAAATGATTGAAGAAGAAAAAGACCGAGCTGTCGAGTCCATACCAGAAGCCCGTCTGCCCCGGAAGCAGCCAGCTCGCGAAGAGCAGGATACCCAAAATCGTGAAGCCCAGGACACCGAGCCATCGTTTTGTCGTCAAGAAATCATCCTTCTTTCTCGTAAAACCATCGTATCATCATGTGCCATCACTTGGCATTGCGCTTGCTGCGCACATAGCGCAGCGCGGAGAGACCGGCCTCGGCCCCCTCATGAACGGCCTTGGCCACCTGCAGCAGACCGCCCGTGCAGTCACCTGCAGCAAAGAGGCCCGGCACATTCGTCGCCTGATGCACGTCCACCTTGACATCGGCACCGTCGAGCATGGCACCGATCTTGCGCGCCAGCTCCGAGCTGCCCGCCGTGCCGATGGCGAGGAAGAGCCCGTCGAGCGGCAG
>ENA-OOWV01001570-OOWV01001570.1-human-gut-metagenome-genome-assembly--contig:-NODE-1570-length-14577-cov-16.219254_pt1 | contig 14577 bp, 10 predicted proteins | sample MGYA00241584_ERZ501337 | MGnify/ENA primary metagenome ERZ501337 (study PRJEB25962, sample SAMEA2042744) | human gut metagenome | biome: human gut; feature: human-associated habitat; material: faeces... | reverse complement strand
CATGTACGGTTCTTAGGGGGGAAAGCTCCCGAAAGGGAGCTGACCTACCCGACCAGATGATTTCCAAAGGTTTTAGTACCTATATATATGGTGCGCCAGTCAAGGCTATATCTTAATCGTCCCTTTGGCAAGGATTAGGCAAGTGTTCTTTGAAAACGACCTATCATCACCGACTTATCTGTCCAACGAAAGGCGGCAGGGAGTGTAGCACGTCGGGAGAACTATAAGTCAGTTAGTTACCAAACTGCGACTGAATAGCGATGATAAGACAAGTATGAGGATAAAACCCGAATTGGTTGAATGATAATCTGAGCGGTCTTTGTAGCAGGCTGTGACGTAAGGTAACTATGGGAACTACCGTTGTATGGATAGTTCTGAACCGTCATCACTGCAATACTCTTTTTGCAGTCGTAGAGTAGAAAGAGCAAGAACTTGTTGCAGCGCAACCGTAATCTACGGTAAAAGGTGGAAGTCATATCCGACAACTTGTCGTGCCAACAGTTAAGATACAGTAAACTGGGATTACCTAAATCGGAGCCTGCAAAGGCTATGGGAAACAGTTCCCGAAATTCCGACATGGTAACGGAGTCCCCGCAGTAGTCCGAGCAAGTTAATGGCTTGTACATGGCGAAGGGGGACAGCAGAGATTTTTAATACGATTAATGAATGATGTGAGAGACATTATGAGAAATTCGGCAAAAGTATTAAACAGTTTGAATCGACACAGCAAGGACTTGAATTACAAGTACGAGCGTCTGTACCGTATTCTTTTCAATACGGAGATGTACGCCGTTGCCTACCAGCGGATTGCCCCCAAACAAGGCAATATGACGGAGGGGACGGACGGCAAGACCATTGACGGGATGAGCATTAAGCGCATTGAGGACTTGATAGCGTCATTGAAAGATGAAAGCTACCAACCTAAACCGTCAAGGAGAACGTATATACCCAAGAAAAACGGGAAAATGCGCCCTCTTGGTATTCCTGCCACAGAGGATAAGTTATTGCAGGAGGTGGTCAAAATGGTTTTGGAAGCCATATATGAGGATAGTTTTGAGGACACCTCGCATGGCTTCCGCCCCAAACGGAGCTGCCACACCGCCCTTAAACAGATTGAAAAATCTTTTTGTGGGGTGAAATGGTATATTGAGGGTGATATAAAAGGATTCTTTGACAACATCAATCACGATGTGATGATAGGAATCCTCAAAGAGCGCATCAACGATGCCCGTTTCATTCGGCTTATCCGCAAATTCCTGAATGCAGGGTACATTGAAGATTGGAAATTCTTTCACACGTACAACGGGACACCGCAAGGTGGCATTGTCAGTCCTATACTTGCCAACATCTATCTTGATAAATTGGACAAGTATATGGCAGAGTATGCAGCAAAATTTGACAGGAATGCCCGTAAAGAAGTGAACCCACAGTACAGACACTACCAACGTAAGAAAGAACGAGCTAAAAAGGCGTTGAAATCAGCAGTAAGCCTTGAACAAAGGAAACTGCTGGATGGGCAGTTGCGGAAATATGATAATCTTATGTTACAGACCCCTGCTAAGAATGACATGGACTGCAATTATAAGAGATTAAAATACGTGAGATATGCGGATGATTTTCTGTGTGGCGTTATAGGCAGTAAAGAAGATGCAATGACAATCAAGTCGGATATAAAGAAATTTATATCAGAAAAGCTGAATTTGGAATTGTCTGATGAAAAGACCCTTATAACCCATTCTGGAACACCAGCAAAATTTCTCGGATTTGACATCAGAAACCGCGTATGCACAGAAACCAAAAGGGATTCCCTCGGTCGTAAAAGAAGAAGTCGGAACAAGACGGTGGAAATCAAAATCCCCAAAGATACGGTCAAGAAGAAACTTCTTGCGTATGATGTCGTGGAAATAAAGAAACACAACGGCAAGGAGATATGGAAACCAAAAGCGAGACCCGAACTGAACTTCAACGATGACTTGGAAATCTTGCGCAGGTATAATTCTGAAATCAGAGGTTTGTACAATTATTTTAGCATAGCGGTTAATTGTGCAAGCCAACTCTCCAATTTCGGATATATCATGGAATATAGTATGTACAAAACGTTTGCAGCCAAGTACCGAAGCAAAGTTAAGAAGATATGCAGAAGATACAAGCGTAACGGAATATTTTGCGTCAAATATCAGAACAAGGCTGGTAAACAAAAGGAAGAGTACTTCTATAAAGGAGGTTTCAAACGCCTAAAACCATCAAAGGACAACAGAATAGACATACTTCCCAAATTCATAATGCACACCAGCACTACCAGCCTTATGGATAGGCTGAAAGCTGAAAAGTGCGAACTGTGCGGTGCTAAGGGTCGTTTGGAAATGCACCATGTACGCAAACTCAAGAATCTTCAAAATAAAGAGCCTTGGGAACGGCACATGATTGCACGGAAAAGGAAAACCATTGCACTTTGTGGAACTTGTCATAAAAAGATTCATTATGGAACGATTTAAACTGCATATCGAAGCGGAGAGCCGGATACGCTGGAAGGTGTACGTCCGGTTCGGAGGCGAGTTTTCGGAAACCGACCATAGCAATATGGCACGGCGCTGGCTACTTAGCCTACATTATAAATTCGATGATCTTTCTACCATTGCCTACAACACCTTGTTGCACAATATGGACAAATACAAGATAAAGCCGCATTTCTACGTCATCAACTTCGATGATCCGCACCGTTCACACCGCTGCAATCCCATCAATCCGGAGTTCATGACGGACATCTCTGACGCATACGAAGCAAGCTATACCATTATGCTCAACTTAAACCGCACCTGGATTGAAAAGCAGGGTGATTTCTTTGTAGAGTCCCCGATTATCCTGCTGGCAGCCATTATATGGTATCTCAAAATATTCAAAGGCGGTATCTACTGCACGTTCCCTCATGCCGTGGAACTGCTGAACAAGCCTTACTCAGATTTGTTTACCATATTGACTTCCTATCCGGAACTGGAGAACTACCTTTCTCCTTTCATGGATGCATGGAAAGGCGGGGCACAGGATCAGCTCCAGGGCCAGATAGCTTCAGCGAAAATTCCGCTTACCAGAATGATTTCTCCACAGTTGTACTGGGTCATGACAGGTAATGATTTTTCTCTGGACATTAATAATCCGAAGGAGCCTAAAATCCTTTGTGTAGGCAATAATCCGGACCGACAGAACATCTATTCCGCTGCACTCGGACTGTATAATTCCAGAATCGTCAAGCTGATAAACAAGAAAGGACAGCTTAAAAGCACGGTCATTATAGATGAGCTTCCAACCATCTATTTCCGAGGACTGGACAACCTGATTGCAACGGCACGTTCCAACAAAGTGGCAGTCTGTCTGGGATTTCAGGACTTCAGCCAGCTTAACCGTGACTACGGTGAAAAGGAAAGCAAGGTAATTCAAAATACAGTCGGCAACATATTCAGCGGTCAGGTGGTAGGTGAAACGGCCAAGACACTTTCCGAACGTTTCGGTAAGATTTTACAGAAACGGCAGTCTATATCCATCAACCGTCAGGATGTTTCCACATCCATTAATACCCAGCTGGATTCTCTGATTCCTGCATCCAAGATTTCCAACCTATCACAGGGTACGTTTGTCGGTTCCGTGTCGGATAATTTCGGTGAGAAAATAGACCAGAAGATTTTCCATGCGGAAATTATCGTGGACCATGCCAAAGTAAGTGCGGAAGAAAAGGCTTATAAAAAAATCCCGGTTATCAACACGTTCAAGGACAGTGAAGGGAATGACATCATGCTCCAGCAGATACAGCGTAATTATGACCAGATAAAGGCGGATGCCCAGGCTATCATCAACGATGAAATGGAACGTATAAAGAACGACCCGGAACTATGTGAACGGCTGGGAATAGAAAGTGTAGAAGAGGAGAGAAGAAAAGCTGAATAGATACAGAATGACAAATAAATCCTGAATCAATTTGATTTTCAGGGAACATTCCTTATCTTTGAACTTGAAATAGAACATAACGGCGGATTACGGGATGTTTTCCGTCGATTATATACATAAGTCGCAAGATGCCCAAAGCTGGAATCTGGTAAATTTCAAAAATTGTAAAGGCTATTGCGTGAGGCTTATGCTATACCCTATAGCGTGAGCCCATGCGTATCTTTACAATGGGTTTACCAGACCCTCAGCTTTGGATTCTGCATGGGTTTCATGCTTTTTTAATAAGCTGAGGTATGGCAAAAGTACAGATTATTATGCCCGTCACATTGGACGGTTTCCTGCCGGACAAAAATGAGAAACTGATGGTATGGCTCAATACAGACCGGAACGGCTTCCCTTATTGGGAAGAGCGGGCTACATTCAACATGTATCCGCATTACGGCATGCTTGACTTGATGGATGCAAAAGAGAGACGAGACAATAACTGTACCTTCTTTATGAAAGTACAGGACGAAAAAAGTGCCGAATATGCTGGTGGAGTATTTCTCTTCCGACTCGCAGATGAACTGGTCATTTACCTGCTTCCAATATCATACAAAAGTGGGAAAAACATAACTGGAAAGATTCAATTCGGACAATGGACTTTACGTGAGTCCAAAACATTCCGAAACAATGTATGCAGACTGGTATACAGCCTTAAAGAATAAAGATTACTTCAGATCAAGTTTCTTCATTTTCTTGTACAGGGCTGTACGACTGCAACCGAGTTCCGCTGCTGTCTTGCTGACATTACCATGATTTTTATCAAGCAGATTTCGTATCCTTTCCTTTTCCTGAATGATACGAATATCCGGATTGTCACTACAATCTACATTGTCCAGTCCCAAGTCACAGACATCCAATAATGCATTATCCGCAACAATTACCGCACGTTTGATCTTTGCGTTCAATTCCCGCACATTACCCGGCCAGTCATATCCCAACATACATGCTTTTGCTTCTTCGGTAAATCCCTCATTCTTGACACGTATTCTGCCGGAATGTTCTTTCCTGAAAAATTCGGCAAGCGGAAGAATATCATCTTTACAATCTTTTAATGGCGGTTGAACAATTTCGAGTTCTGCAAGGCGATAATACAAATCCTCACGAAAACGACCTTCCTGCACAGCCTTTTCCATATCCTCATTGGTGGCAGATACGATACGCACGTCAATATGCTTGACTTTATCACTTCCAACAGGATTAAACTCCTTTTCCTGAAGAACCCGAAGGAGAAGAATCTGCATGGAATACGGCATATTACCGACTTCATCCAGAAATAAGGTTCCTCCATTGGCCGTTTCAAAATATCCCTTCCTATCAGCAACTGCTCCGGTAAAGGCACCCTTGACCGCACCAAAAAATTCAGAAGCCTGTAAATCGTTAGGTATACTTCCACAATTGACAGCAACGAAAGGTTTATCACGTCTGTCACTATAACGGTGGATCATCTGGGCTATCACTTCCTTACCGCTTCCGCTCGGACCGAGTATCAGAACTGAAAGTTCAGAAGATGCCACACGACGAGCCAGTGAAGCGGCTTTTCTGGCAGCTTCACTGGTACGTTCAACAAAAGAACGCTCTTTACGTACAATAACTGGCTGCTTAAGCATACTATGTACTAATTCTATCAGTAGCTCTTGATGAACAGGCTTTTGCAAATAATCCTTAGCACCGAGTTTGATAGCACGGACTGCATCCGTGATACAGGCATAATCTGTCATGACAATAAATGGAACTTCCATCTTAGAACGCATCATCCATTCCAGAAGACTAATACCATCACCTTCCGGCAGACGTACGTCTCCCAATACAAGATTGATTTCGTTTTTCTTCAGAATACTACGTGCACCGGGTTCATCTATAGCTGTCAATACTTCGTAACCGGCCTTCTGCAGCCATTTTTCAATCATTCCGCAAAGTATCATATTGTCTTCAACTATCAGAATTTTCATATCTTTTCAGTTCATTTTCTGTTTCATTAATTAATTTTTCAATCCACTCTATAATCTGGATAGCATTTTCACAAATAACATCATCACTAATATCCATATCGTGTAACTTTTCTTGAAAATCACGCAACAACTGTTCCTTTTCAAGCATTTCCCATACAGGCATCATTCGATGTATTGTTTTTCTCATGGATTCACGATTGGTTGTCTTTATGGCTGTTTTAAGTTCCTCAATTTCTTTTCTTGATTCCATGATAACAAGAGACATCATATGTTCATGATCATCTGTACTATCCAACAAGCAGGAAAAGTCAAAATCTCCAGTTTGAGAAACTTTTATTTGAGACATAATGGTTGATAAAAAAGTAAGTAATGCATGGATGTTGAACGGCTTATGAATGCAACCCGCAAATCCTTCTTTTTCATAGATTCCGGAATTTCCGTCACCACGGGCAGTCATGACTGCAACAGGAATGGTTCTTGAATTTCCTATGTCTGAATTTCTAAGTAGTTTTAATAGAGCGAACCCATCGATATCCGGCATTTGTACATCAGTAAGTATCATATCATAATCTGATTGTCTAATAGCTGTTACTACATCCCGTACATTCATACAGGTCGTACAAGTTATACCATTACGCCCAAGCATGTCTTCCACTATTTTTAGCAATATAGGATCATCATCCACAACAAGTACATTTTTCGGCAAAATGGTTATAGACTCACTATAAGAATTACATTCGTCCACAAGCTCATCCGTTTCTGGTAAAAGAAATTCAAGTTTGAACACGCTCCCCTTACCAAGCTTACTTTCTACATTTATTGTTCCATCAAGGACTTTAACTAGTCCCTTAGTCAGAAAAAGACCTAAACCGAAACCTTCTGAATTAACATTCTGCGCAGCACGTTCAAAGGGAGAAAATATTTTTTTAAGCGTCTCTTCATCCATTCCAATACCTGTATCCCTTATTTCAATCAACAGTTTCCCTTCTAAATATTCAGTATGGAAACAGACATTTCCTTTGGATGTAAACTTGATGGCGTTTGTAAGCAGATTGTCTAGTACTTGTTCAAGTTTGTCCGCGTCTCCTTTTACAGTTACATTTGAACCATTATGTTCCGAATATAGAATCAGACCTTTTGAAACCGATTTACGGGAGAATTCATCTGAAATGCGCAGCAAAAAACGATTTAGATGAAAAGGTGCATCATTACGTAAGCTACCGACGTCATTAATCCGGTAAGCATCCATCAGGTCGTTAACTAAATGTAGGACGTGTTGGCAAGAATGACGGATGTCATCTAAATAGATTTCGCGCTTTTTCTTTTCTCGCGTTTCCGAAACCAAATCGGCACAGTTATGTATATTACCAAGTGGGCCTCGTACATCATGAGAAATAGTTAAAATAATTTGCTTGCGCATTTCAAGTAAATCTACATTCTCTTTAATAACCTGTTTTAATTTTCGTTTAATCGTTTCTTCTTTATTAAAATCCGAACGTATAATAAAAAAGGAGAGCAATAATAAAATAATAGCTATGATTATAATTATAGAGAATAAGCGAAAAGCCGTTTTTTGAGCATTTATAATTTCTTTATTATATTCAATAAAATTCTTTTGAATATCATCATCTAAAACACATAAAAGCTCGCTTAATTGATTATTTATCAATTTATTTTTCATGATTAAACTATCTGATTCCATCTCTATCTGAATCAGATAATTTTTATGATCTATATTTGTTTTTTTCTTTAATTCTGAATATTCTATCACATAATATGGTTCTTGAATTGTTTCGGTTTTTCCAAAAAATCCAGCTAAACCTTTCTTCTTTCTCGTTACTGTTCGTGTTTTTAAACTCTTTTTAGGAATTTGGGATTCAAAAAATAAACTGTCTGACTTCTCTTTGGACTTAATAGTTCTCATGATATGCAAAAGAGAATATTCTTTTTGCTCTAACATATTACATAAAGAATCAACTTGCTCAATCTGGATAAAACCATTACAATGTATTTTTATATCTTGTAAAATACTATCTGTAAACAAACGATTCCTTTGATATTCTAAATAGTCTCTATAATTCCATGTAAATACAGACTCACTTAAAGATGATAATTTATTGACATATAAAGGTAAAACAAATATTTTGTTATGAACTAAATTTATTTGATATTGCTTATTATTTATGTCCTCTAGCTTAATCTTCTGATATATAAAAATTAAAGATATACATGCTATAATAAAAAAAACAATAATGTATCCAAATATAACTCTTCCATATAATTTTGAATCATTGATTTTCATATTTATAATATGTGTTTAATTTTCTGTATCGTAAATCAGCACAAATTATTCGTTTTTCTACATTTATGAGTATCAGCAAACCGTATCTCATAAAATATTATTATAGATGAGTTTCCTTTAAAAAGTACATTCTTTCAAATTTACCCCCTCTCAGAGGCATTTGTAAGGCGTTAAAATCTATAAAATACTTTTTGTAGTAGATAAATCAGTAATCTTCCAAGTCATGAATACTTGCAATATTCATAGAAAGGTATCTCTCTCCTGTATCAGGCAATAATACTACAATCCTTTTACCTTTATAATTGCAGTTTTGAGCTACTTGTACTGCAACAGAAACAGCTGCTCCTGAAGAAATACCAACAAGAAGTCCTTCTTTCCTTGCCAAATCTCGCATCATTTTAAAAGCATCATTATCATTTATCTGAATTATTTTATCAATATAACTCCTCTCTATAATTTCAGGTATAAATCCTGCACCAATGCCTTGTATCTTATGCGGACCAGCTACTCCTCCAGACAAAACAGGTGAACCTTTTGGCTCTACTGCTATTATTTCTATTTCAGGACTCTTCTCTTTTAATCTTTTACCAATACCGGTAATACTTCCTCCTGTTCCGACACAAGAGATAAAGACATCAAACTTTCCTGCATCTTCAATAATCTCATTTGCTGTTGTCATATAGTGAATATCAGGGTTGGCGGGATTTTTGAATTGCTGTAATATGACAGATCCTTTTATTTGAGAATTTAATTCTTCTGCTTTTGCTATCGCACCTTTCATACCTTCACTTCCCGGTGTCAAAACCAACTCACTGCCGAATGCTTTGAGAAGTTTCCTTCTTTCTATACTCATAGTTTCCGGCATAGTAAGAATGACTTTATATCCTTTTAGGGCTGCAATCCAAGCCATACCGATTCCGGTATTCCCGCTTGTAGGTTCAATGATTGTACCATCTTTTTTTAATTTTCCGGAAGTTTCCGCTGCTTCAATCATAGCATAGGCTGCCCTGTCCTTTACACTGCCTCCCGGATTGAAATATTCCACTTTGGCTATGATTTCCGTTCCGTATTCATCTTTATATATATTAGAAAGCCGCACCAATGGAGTCTTACCTATAAGCTGCAGCAAATTGTCCTTTATATTGCTCATATTTATCAGATTATTTTTTCTGTACTCTTTTTCCGTATGGTTCCACATCTTCTGTTACCCAGAGATTACCCCCGATAACAGCCCCCCTGCCGATTGTTATACGCCCCAATATGGTAGCATTTGAATATACCGTCACATTATCCTCCAATATGGGGTGGCGTGGTATTCCCTTTATCGGATTTCCGTTTTCGTCAGTCGGGAAACTTTTTGCACCGAGTGTGACACCCTGATACAGTGTGACGTGATTCCCGATGATACAAGTCTGCCCTATCACGATACCGGTTCCATGATCTATATTGAAATATTCTCCTATCTCAGCCCCCGGATGAATATCTATCCCTGTCTCAAAATGGGCAAGCTCACTGATAATTCTCGGTATGAGCGGTATCTCCATTTTATATAGTTCGTGGGCAATCCTGTGGTTTGAAATGGCTCTGATGGCAGGATAGCAGGATATTATCTCCCCGATACAGGTCGCTGCCGGATCTCCGTCAAAGGCTGCATGAATGTCCGTTGCCAGCACCCTTCTCATTTCGGGAAGGCTCCGTATGAACCTCTCGGCATACTTTCTTGCCGTCTGGCAGCAGGGAGTTCCCTTTATCCTTTCCTTCATGTTCTCATTTCCGAAGAGCATACCCGCCTGTATCTGCTGCGTCAGGATATAGCTCAGCTTCTCCAGTGTCACCCCAAGATGAAATGTGAGTGTCTGGCTGTTTACCGTATGATTTCCATAATATCCCGGAAACAGGACTGCACGGCAAAGTTCTATTATCTCATGTATGGCTTTACCTGAAGGTATCGGGTCTCCTTCTTCATATTTGATGAAAAGTTCAGGGAATGATGAATGATCCGCCAACTTTTCAACAACTTCTCCGATGTATGTAATATGTTCCATGTGATTATATATATTTAAATCGTAAATATACGTTGATTAAACCTATAATAAAAAGGATAGGTCATATCCTTTTTATTGTCTGCACTGTCTTTAAAATCCCAAAGCCTTGATCATCTTATGGTTCAGGTGTCTGTTCTTGCCCTTGAACGGATAACAGTGTATATGTATGGCAGGATTGAAGTTCATTTCAATGATCGCATAGTTATCCGGTGTGGCAGGAGCATGAATATCCTGTATCATCATATCCAGTCCGGTAATCTTCACGTTCAGAGCTTTTGCAGCTTCCACAGCAATAGCCTTGTACGAATCGTCTATATCGTCTGTAAAATCTATGCTGTCTCCTCCCGTACTGATATTGGAGTTCTCACGAAGATAGACCACTTCCCTCTCTTTGGGTACAGTGTTGAAATCCATTCCCTGCTGCTTCAGAAACATTTCTTCCTCACGCCCCTTTCTGATTTTCTCCAAAGGGGTGCGATATCCTTTACCTCTGAGCGGATCTTCATTCTTCATGTCTATCAGTTGTCCGATATTCAGAACACCGTCACCCGTCACATTTGCCGGAACACGGTGAAGGATACCTACCACTTCATCATTGATGATGAATATCCTGAATTCCCTTCCCGGTATGAACTTCTCTATAAGCACCGTGTTGTCATGCTCAAAGGCTATCTGCAAGGCTGCCTTGAAGTCCGTTTCATCATAGTTGTGCTTCAGTATGGTTATACCCAATCCGAAATTGGTGGACTTAGGCTTGATTACCACAGGTTTCCCTGCATACAGGCGGTAGTCTGCCATACCTGCCTCCGGTGACGTGTATTCATAACCGCCCGGCACGCTTATTCCGGCACGTTCCAGCACCTTCTTCGTTACCACCTTATTTTCCATCATCAGTACAGACACGTATGAGTCCAGAGAGGTCTTGGTTGCCTGCATCACATATTCTTCCTTTTTACCGTCAAACAGACGTATGAAATTTTCCTTACGGTCAAGTATTTCAAAACCTATCCCTTTAAGTATTGCAGCCTTCAGCAGAAGCTGTGTGGACATTTCCATATCCTCCAGTCCATGAAATCTGTAACCTCCGCTTATGGTGGTTTCCCTATACTGTCTTGCCTTTTCCAGATGGAACGGTACAAACCCCACCCTGTTTATGCTCTCATACAGTACCATGCCTATACGCTTCTCAGGATTCTGTACAAGGTACAGATTATGCTGCATCTCCTGACGGTAGATTTCATCGTCAAGCACCCCATATTCTGAGAGAATTCTCTCCATATCTTCTAAAATAGAAGTAGCTTTCTGCTGTACAGTGGTCGAGCAGCATTTCAACTCCTTCTTTTCGTCTCTTCCATAGCATGAAGCCATATCCTGATTACGTGTTGCCCTTTGCAGTTCTTCCTCCGTAAGACTTCCGTTCTCCTCCTTCAGCAGAGAATAGACAAGCAGAAGGTGAGAAAAATAAATGGCACTTGCACATACCCCCGATTTTGTAAACGGGTCAAGATCCACAATTCGTACCTCAATGTAAGAAGGAGAACCATTATCCTTTTCCAGAAACTTGATACGGACCGGAAGATAAAGCTCGTGAGGTCCGTCAATACGGTTTTCCCTTATCAGTTTGTCAATAGACATATTATAGGCTTCAAGTGAGGAATAATCGATGAAGAACTCCTCACGGTTACGATACCCTAATGGACTTGTCCTCAGACTGAGGCTTACCCCACACTTCATGGGCTGCTTTTCTCCCGTTTTAAGCGAAATCACATTCAGGGTTTCTTCTGCAAGCGGAGATTCACCGTACAGCCAGATAAAAAGCCAGCGGTATTTGAGAAAGTTCCTTACCACACGAAAATATACCGTTTCCCTGACCTCCTCCATAGAGCTACCGCAAACACCGCTTTTTAGCAGAACGTCCATCAGTTTTTCCGAAAAAGAGAAATTGAAGTGTATTCCCGAAATAAGCTGCCTTTCCTTTCCGTAGGTTCCGGCAAGTTTCTGACGGTAATACTCCTTGTCCTTAAACTCTCCCGAATAATGTGCAATGGGTATCTCCTGATTCTCCTTCAATACAGGAGGAAGGCTCTGAGGCCAGAGAAGCTCATCGCCGATATTCTCCGTAACCACATCGTGCAGCGTTTCCATAAATCCCAAAGCCTCTCCTACACTTGGCAGCGGCGGAGTTATCATTTCCACCTGACTCTCTGAAAAGTCGGTGGTTATATAAGGGTGCTTCCCCTTGTCGCCAAATACTGCCGGGTGTGGAGTCAGGGCAAGCGTACCGTCCTGATTGACCCTGACATTTTCCTTTTCAAGTCCGAAACACCCCTCTCTAAGCAGATGGCTGTTCTGTTTAAGTATAAAGCAAAAATCCTGTGTATTCATATACTGCTATATTGTATGTTTGATTCTTCAAGTTCCTTTTCCCTTTTTCTATATAATAGATAAAGTACAATGCCCTTTATCACGCTAGTAAGCGATATGCTCCACCAGACACCATCTATTCCCATTCCCATACTTTTGCCAAGCAGAAGGGCAAGAGGTATCCTCATTGTGGTGAACACGATGCTCACGGTTGCAGGATATTTGGTAAGCCCCTGTCCGGTATAAGCCCCCGAAGTGAGAATTTCAAGTGTGGCAAACAGCTGTGAGAAGCCGACTATACGCAGATAGGCACTGCCTATTTCTATGGTGGCAGCCTCCTTCACGAAAAATGACAGTATGGTTTCCGGGAAAGCTAAAAATATGAATGTGGCAGGTATGGAAATACAATATCCAAGCCTGATGCTTGTACGATAGCATTTCCTAATCATATCCGTATTCCTTTCCCCGTAATATTGCCCTATCAGTATGGAGGTTGCCTGCATAAGACCGTTCATAAGAAGAAACGAAAGCGACTCTATCTGAAGACCCAGCTTCTGTGCGGCTATTGCATCTGTTCCCCATATACTTACTATACGCCCGATGGCTATACCGATAAGCGAGAACAAAATACGCTGCATGGCAGGTGCTGTGCCTATTCCAAGTATTTTCCTGAGAAACTTGCGGGGTACCGCTTTTATACTCAAGGTAAGTTCAAGCCTATGTCTGAGAAGATATATCGCATACATCATGGCACCCCACTGTGAAAATGCCGTAGCCCATGCCGCACCTTCCACTCCCAGTCCGAAATAAAATATAAACAGAGGGTCAAGAATGATATTGACGATATTCCCATAAAGTACCGCCCTGAACGAGAACTGTGTCTTTCCGTGTGCGTCTATAATGGCGGTAAACAAAAGGTTCATAAACATGATAAGAACAGTGATACTGCTTATCCTCAGATAGTTCTGAGCCATCGTGTTTACTTCCGGTCTTTCGATATTGAAAAGGGATATAAGAGGCTCTGCCAGCATAAAGACGAACAGGGCATAGAATATCCCCAACACGAATGTACTGCGTATTCCGCATGATATGAAGTGTTGTATTCTGTCCTTCTTTTCAGCCCCTATACTGTGTGAAACCGATACCATGGTACCAATGGTTATCACGCTTATCAAAGACCAACCCAACTTGATATAAAATCCGGCTGTTCCAACAGCAGCCACTTCTCCGCTTCCCAATTTCCCGACCCAAAACATATCTGTAATATCGTATGAAATCTGAAGACAGGATGATAATATGATAGGGATTGCTATTCTCAATAGTGATTTTCTTTTTTCTCTTTTTGCTGATGTCTGTTCCATATTTCTAATTTTATATCGTAAAAATACGATACATTATACCAATAAAAAAACTCTTAATCAAATCATAAGAGTTCGGAAAACAGTTTCTTTGCCAAAAGCAGGTTCTCACGATTAATACGATAGCAAACCTTCGGTGGAGCTATCTCACCGTCTATCAGACCTACATCTTTCAGCACCTTCAAATGCTGTGATATGGTAGATTGTGCGATTGGCAGTTCCGTTGTCAAGTCCCCACAATAACAACATGCATTGTGGTTAGCCAACAACCTTACGATTGCTATTCGTGCCGGGTGGCTCAGAGCTTTTGCAAAACGGGCTGCCAAAATATCTTTTTCCTCAAATTCTTCAGCTTTACTAAATGCCATAATATTTTCATTGTTTTATATCGCAAATATACGATATGTTTTTTATCAACTAACCCCCTGATATGAATTTTATGTTTTTTTAATGTACAGACGCACGAAGCCCCCGGAGAGTTACCCCGCCGGAGGCTTTTTATCAGAAGAATTTTCTTGTACCTAAAATCCGCAAGCAATCTCAATGGCAATCTCAATTGCAGTAAAGAGCTTGAA
>ENA-OOWV01001565-OOWV01001565.1-human-gut-metagenome-genome-assembly--contig:-NODE-1565-length-14655-cov-18.765274_pt1 | contig 14655 bp, 20 predicted proteins | sample MGYA00241584_ERZ501337 | MGnify/ENA primary metagenome ERZ501337 (study PRJEB25962, sample SAMEA2042744) | human gut metagenome | biome: human gut; feature: human-associated habitat; material: faeces... | reverse complement strand
TATTTTTCCTCATAATTATTTTATTTATGAGTCAACTTTTTTCAGGGTAAGACAAGCGGCAGCATAAGTCGGGCAGATTGTTATATGGCAGATAACGGAATTTGGTAAAAACGAAGCCAGGCACATAGCGGAAACCGGTTCCGTATGTGCCTGGCTGTTGTTGTTACGCGTAGTAACGTATCAAATAAAAAGACTTTCAGATATCTTTGCCGAGACCGTCTTCATGTCTTTTCGTTTGTTCATTGTTTATTCCTCTGCGGCTTTCTCCTCAACTGCGCTGAAGTTTACCAAGTCTTCCTCGATGAAGCTCTTTACATAAGCAGAGTGGCCAATCACCTCAGCCTCAGCATGGCGTACATATACGTTGGCGCTCTTTGTGAAGAGGTGAGGAGCACGTGTGGCGTCGCTCAGTATGAGCAGTGACATGATTATGTCGCCGGTCATCTCGTACAGACGGCGTGCAAGGAAGTCCTGAACCTCCTGGTTGCCGGCCTCCTTTACATAGTTTACGGCCTGCTCATAGAGTTCTGTCATCTTGGCAACGCGTACCTGCAGCGGCTTCAGCTCTTCGGCAACCTCCTCTGCCAGCATCTCCTTGATGATAGAGAGATAAGTTCCGTTGGTGATGTAGCGTATAGCGGCAACCACCTGCAGCTGTGTCGTACCCTCGTAGATAGAGAAGATACGTGCGTCGCGGTAGAGGCGCTGGCTCTTATACTCCATGATGAAGCCCGAACCGCCGTGAACCTGTATTGCGTCGTAGGCGTTCTGGTTTACATATTCAGAGTTCATACCCTTTGCCAGCGGTGTGAATGCGTCTGCCAGACGTGTGTAGGTCTTCATCTCCTGGCGCTCCTCAGGTGTGAGCTTGCGTTCCTTCGAGATGTCCTCGAGAGCCTTGTAGAGGTCAACGTAGCGTGCTGTCTGATACAGAATGCTGCGTCCGGCATCGAGTTTTGCCTTCATGCGTGCCAGCATGTCGTATACGGCCGGGAAGTTAATGATGGCCTTGTCAAACTGCTTGCGCTCCTTGGCGTATGCAAGTGCCTCGTTGTATGCAGCCTGGCTTACGCCCACGCTCTGTGCTGCGATGCCCAGACGTGCGCCGTTCATAAGTGCCATTACATATTTGATAAGACCCATGCGTGTGTTTCCGCAAAGCTCAGCCTTGGCGTTCTTGTATACAAGCTCGCAGGTAGGTGAGCCGTGGATACCCAGCTTGTTCTCAATGTGGCGCACTGTTACGCCGCCCTGACGCTTGTCATAGATAAACATTGACAGTCCGCGGCCGTCGTGTGTGCCGGCTTCGCTTCTTGCCAGAACGAGGTGAATGTCAGAGTCGCCGTTGGTGATGAAGCGCTTTACGCCGTTGAGCAGCCAGCAGCCTTCTTCCTCGCTGTATGTAGCCTTGAGCATTACGCGCTGAAGGTCGGAACCTGCATCGGGCTCTGTGAGGTCCATACTCATTGTCTCGCCTGCGCAGACACGCGGAATATACTTCTGGCGCTGCTCCTCGTTGCCGAACTCATAGAGAGTCTCTATACAGTCCTGAAGGCTCCATATGTTCTGGAAGCCGGCGTCGGCTGCGGCAACAATCTCAGAAGCCATAGAGTAGGGAGTTACCGGCATGTTGAGGCCGCCGTAACGGCGAGGCATTGATATGCCCCAGAGTCCTGCCTTGCGTGTAACGTCAAGGTTCTCGTAGGTCTTCGATGCGTAGTGCATGCGTCCGTCAACGAGGTGCGGACCCTCGAGGTCTACTTCCTCACTGTTGGGCTCGAGCACGTTGGCAGCAATGTCGCCTGTAATCTCAAGCACTCTTTTATAATTCTCCAAAGCGTCCTGATAGTCAACAGGTGCGTCTGCATATTCATCCTTGTCGGCGAAGTTGCGCTCCTTCAGTTCGACAATCCTTTTCATTAAAGGATGGTTGAGGTGAAACTCAAACTCAGGATGGTCTGTATAATAGTTTGCCATTGTTGTTATTCTTTTTATGAGATAAATGGGAGCTGTGTTACGGCTGGCGTCGTGTCAGGGCCTTGCCTTGTGTCTGCCGCCGTGCGCCGGCTGCCGTGATGCTTAGGGCATGCTGTGCCGGCTTGTGGCTGTGAGGCTCAACTCCCGGTTTATTTGATTATTTGCTGTTCTGCTTGTAATACTTGATGAGTTTCGGAACCACGTCTTCAACGTTGCCTACGATTACGTAGTCGGCAATCTGGTTGATAGGAGCGTCGGGGTCGTTGTTCACTGAGATGATGATGCCTGAGTCCTGCATGCCGGCTATGTGCTGTATCTGGCCTGAGATACCGCAGGCGATATATACTTTAGGATGAACGGTTACACCGGTCTGTCCGATCTGTCTGTCGTGGTCAACGAAGCCTGCGTCAACAGCGGCGCGGCTTGCTCCAACCTCTCCGTGAAGTTCCTTTGCCAGCTTGAACAGCATGTCGAAGCCTTCCTTGCTGCCTACGCCGTAGCCTCCGGCTACAACGATGGGCGCGCCTTTAAGGTTGTTCTTAGCCTTCTCAACATGGCGGTCGATAACCTTTACGATATAGTCGGTTGTGGGAACATACTTTGCAACGTCGGCATAAACCACCTCGCCCTTGTAGTTCTCGTCGAGAATCTCGCGCTTCATCACGCCCTCGCGCACTGTAGCCATCTGCGGACGGTGGTCAGGGTTGACGATAGTGGCAACGATGTTTCCGCCGAAAGCGGGGCGTATCTGATACAGGAGGTTCTCATAGTGCTTGCCTGTCTTCTTGTCGTCGTAGTCGCCAATCTCGAGCTGTGTGCAGTCTGCGGTGAGTCCGCTTGTGAGAGATGACGATACGCGCGGACCGAGGTCGCGGCCTATTACGGTTGCTCCCATGAGGCAAATCTGCGGCTGTTCTTCCTTGAACAGATTTACCAGGATAGATGTATGCGGTGCGGATGTGTAGGGGAACAGTCCTTCAGCGTCGAATACAAACAGCTTGTCGACGCCGTAGGGCAGTATCTGGCTTTCCACTTTGCCCTTGATGCCTGTACCGGCAACCACGGCGTTGAGTTCAACACCGAGCTGGTTGGCCAGCTTGCGTCCTTTGGTGAGTAATTCTTGAGATACTTCGGCAACGGCAGTACCCTCTATTTCGCAATAAACAAAAACGTTATTCATAATTTACTTGCTTTATTTGTGAAAGAAAACCGGGAACGTGTCCTTGTGCATTTCTGTGGCATCATGCGTCCGCAGTTGCCGTTAAGGCGGCGGAAGACATGTGCCGCGGGCAGTTCCGCAGGTTCTTTTTATCCAATAATCTTTTCGTCCAACAGTTCTTTGATGAGGCAGTCGATCTCGTCGTCACAGCATGTGAGAGTCTTGCATTCCTTTGCCTGGAACACGATGTTCTTAACGGCTTTCACCTTTGTGGGCGAGCCTGCCAGTCCGCACTGCTGCGGGTCGCCGTCAACGTCGGCCACTGACCATTGGTTAAGTGTAAGATAAGGACGCTTCTCGTAGAGCTCGGCATAAGGCATGTCGGGTGTGCGCTCGAGCGGAACGGTGGCGTATTTGTATTTCATAACGAGTTTTGCGTTGCAGGGGCGGCATGGTGCTGCGCTTCCGTTTACGGTTATCAGCACGGGCATCGGAGTCTCTACGGTTTCAACGCCTCCGTCGATGTGGCGGCGTATGGTGAGCTTTCCGTCCTCGCATTTCAGTATTTCCTCTGCATAAGTAACCTGAGCGAGGCCCAGCTTCTGAGCCACCTGAGGTCCTACCTGTGCGGTGTCGCCGTCGATAGCCTGACGTCCGCCTATAATGATGTCGGCTCCGCCAATCTTCTTGATGGCTGTAGCCAGTGCGTAAGAAGTGGCCAGGGTGTCAGCTCCGGCAAACAGGCGGTCGGTAAGCAGCCAGCCTGTGTCGGCTCCACGATAAAGTCCCTGACGGATTATTTCGGCTGCACGCGGAGGTCCCATGGTGAGGATTCCTACGGTTGAGCCCGGATTCTGTTCTTTCAGTCTGAGTGCCTGTTCAAGGGCATTAAGGTCTTCAGGGTTAAAGATTGCCGGCAGCGCGGCGCGGTTAACAGTGCCTTCGGCTGTCATCGCATCTTTGCCCACATTCCTTGTGTCGGGTACTTGTTTTGCAAGTACGATGATTTTCAAATTCATAGATTAAGCTTATAATGTAAATTCTTAGATTGCAAAAATACACTATTTTTGCTTTTTGACAAAAAAAACGGGCAAAAACGTACGTTTTTACCCGTGTATTTAAACCCTTTTAAACGGTTGCGGCATATGCAACGCGCGTTGTGTCCGCACACATAATAATGCTCTGCTGCACTGATGTCAGGCGCTGATGCCGCCTCACCGTCTTGCAGGCTGTTGTTACTTGTTGCGCTTCTGCAGAGTCATCAGCACTTTTCCGTCGGCTGACTTCAGCGTAAGCGTGCTGTTGTCCTTCAGCTCGTAAGCCTTAACTTCGTTGACAGCCTTGAGCACCTGCTCCTCGGTCTTCATGTCGTGGCACATCATCCGTGTGCTGCCTACTGTGCCGAAAGATATCGTGCCCTTCTTTGCGTCAGCGTCAAGCTGGCCGAAGATGCGGTTGCAGCTTGTGCTTCCGTACATGCTCTTCTTTTCAACGTCGAATCCAATGAAGGCTTCGTTGTCGTTGTCTGCCTTTGTTATGCTTTGACCGTTAACTTCGGTTATTTTCCATTCTCCGTTTAGTGCAGACACTGATGATGCAGCGCTGTTAGATGTCTTGCATGACGTTGTGGCTGCGAGCAGTCCTGCCATGCATAATGCTACAAATACTTTTTTCATTCCTTTTACTCTTTATTGTTAATAAAATATTGTCTTTCAGGCTTTTGCCGGTTGCGTCCGGTCTTTCTGGCCGGTGCTTCCAGCCTGATTGCAGTGGCCTTTTTGACCATTTGGGTTGCAAATTTAAGTAAATTATCGATGAAAAAGTAAAATAAAGACCATAAATAACTAATGTTTCGCATAATTCCGTTTTTTTTGCATATTGCCTTATGCGTGGTCATGACGCCTGCCGTATGCCGTTGCGTCAGTGGTGCGGCGCGCCTTTTCCGGCGGCTTTGCGACTATGAAAATTCATGTCGTTTAATCGGCTGTTTTGCTTACATATTGATTTCTGCTGACGCTCCCATACTGCGATATTTGCAGATAAAACTCCGCCGGGCGAGAGTAATGCAGATATTGGTGTGCAGCGTGTAAGGTGCACTTCAACAGCGGTTTACGGGGCACTGCTGCCGACGTGTGCATCTTTTTGATGTGCTTTATTGGCTGAAAGCATGCCTTTTGCATGCCGAAAGTTGCCGTTTCGGGTTGTGCTTTGCATTCGGGGAGTCACAGTAAATTCTTTTATTTATTGAATATCAGCGAGTTGAGTATTTTAAAGAATGTGACTGCTAACGATTTAGAAACGAGCTATATTCTTTTTCTTTCACAACTTTGCAATATACAAAGAACGCTTTGATTTCGAGTGCAAAGTTAAATCTAATTTCTGAAAAACAACATTTTATGCTGTGATTTTACAAAATATTAAGATTAGTCTTTGCAAAGGTAAAAGAGTAGTTACCAACAGTAATTTTCATGTAACGTCATTTTAAGAGTATGGCAAAAAGAACATATTCATAAACGCATATATGTATCTTGCCATATTGGGAAATCAATTGCTTAGTTCCATTTTTGCAGATTATATTTCTATTTTGTCTAAATTACGACGGAATACAGCAGATATTCAAGGGATTTGGATGGATTATCAAAATAAAACGTTATTTTTGTAGGATAAAAACGATAAAAAATTGAGGATATTCGCATATGAAACGATATGTCATAAACCATATTACCGAACTTCGGAATGTCGGCGGATTTCCTGTTACCACATTCACTTACGACATGGGTGACCGCCGTACAGAGGTGAACCATCCTGCAAGCGGCATTACAAGTTTCACTTATGATGCGCTCGGCAATGTGCTTACAAAGCAGACTGCCAACCTTGCCAAGGAAGGAAAGTTCATTACTTACGATTACGACTATCAGCATCTGACGGGTATCAACTACCCAGACCATCTGGAGAACAACGTGAAGTATTACATAACCGTGTAAATAAAAAATAAATGAATTTCAATGATAGTACTCCGTAGGAAATACTATCATTGAATCGTAAAATTATAAATTATGATATTTGATAAAATAATAAAAGATTTACTTAATCTTGACTTTTTTTCTGAATATAAATTTAGAAAAAGAGACTCTTCCTTCGTGTTGAAGACAAAAGGTGGTAAGCAAATTATTGAGATGGATCACTGGATTGACGAAGCAACATCATCTCTCGTAATATACCCTATCTATGGTGTAAGATTCGATATTCTATCAAAATGGTTTGAGAAATTTAGTGTGAAAAATTTGCAAGACCAAAGAGACGGAGCCAGTATCGATTTTTCTGGGGAAATGCTATCTATACAAGACGAGTTTTATTTCAACTTGAATGGGGAAAAATATGCAACCGATTTTAATGAATTACAAGCAAAAGTTCAAAAGTGTGCAGAATATGTCTTTTCAGAATATTCGTCACTTGATAAACTCTATAATAAAACAATATTGCCAATTTTAAACGGAGAGGTTTCTCTACCTTATGTTGGAGCTGACTGGATATTTATTGATTTGGCTTTGTGTAAAATCGTAAATCCTTCAAATTTTCATAAGCTAAAACATATAATTCTTTCCCATGTGAGAAAAATGTATATGCGTAAAGAACCGAACATATTGGATTATTATGATAATTTAGAAGATATTTTACAATATTTAGAATATACTCAATTATAAGTAGTGTTTTTTAGGATGCATATTCATTAGTGTCCCGATTTTAACGGGACACTAATGACTGCACATCATAATAACAATGAAATATGTGGTATAAAGAAAAATATAGAATAGTAACAGAGAATCCATATAATAAGGAAAAATTAAATGGATTAGGTTTGGTTATTTACAGTGAATGGAAAGATTCGTTTGTAAACATCATCCAGAAAAATGAAATAAAGCATTTATTCCTGAACTATTCATTGGGATGGAAATGTTCAGACTATACTTTTTTACGATATATAAAGCCGATAGAAACATTAGAAATAATAGATACTCATTCTGTTGGAATTAAAAATGTTGAACAACAGCATGAGTTGGTAACATTGTGTTTGAATTTACCCAATGCTAATGATATTGATTATCATGCCTTTTACCATCTAAAAAATGTGTTTTGTTATGGTGATAAACGAAATGATTCTTTATTTTCTTGTAATAGTATAGAAAAACTATATATTGATGATTTTAAAATTGGGGATAAGCATTGTATTGGAAATTTGAAAAACCTGAAAGATTTAACAATAGCTAATTCCAATATAACATCTCTATCTTTTGCGAAGGAACTATTGCAACTTAAAAGTTTAACTATACTAAATTGCAAAAAGGTACAGTCGTTTTCGGACATTTCTTTTCTTAGAAATTTAATAAGAATAGAGATTAGAGGCGTCAAAAACCTTCACGACATCAACTTTTTAGCAAACTCAAAAAATATTGAGGTTGTTATAATAGAAACAGATAAATTGGCTTCAATCAAGTCTTTGGATAGTTTAAAAAGGATTAAAGCTCTTGCCTTATTTGGGAAAAATTTCTTAATAGAAGATATGGATTTGACACCGATATACAATTTAGAGCAGCTTTCAATGTTGGATATCCCGAACCGAAAATGTTACCCAGTAAAAATAAATTGTTATTGGAACTGGGATGATTATGGGAAAATCCGTAAAAATTGGTTGACTGAAAAATAAAATTACCAATTATATTGAGATGAGGAGAGTGTAAAATAAACTGTGGAGAGTGTAAGCTAAACTGTGTCATGCTATCACTGTTATAGTTTAATGCAGTTTATTTGCATTTTGTTCAGTATAGTTTTCCCAATAATGAAGATTTATACTATTTTCTCCATATAAATAAAAATCCGTGGATAAGCCTATGATTACCCACGGTTTTTTTGTTGGTATGCTCGGCATGAGCTTATCTAATGGGGCAAGTCCCTAACAAGCCTTAATAGCGGGAATTGTAAAGCAATAGCAAGGGAGCCACCTTGAACCAAAGTTCGCTTCCATCAACTCCGCCTGGCGTTTGGGCTGAGGTGCCAAGAGAGACACCCAACAACAATAACAAGGTGAGTTTTCTCATTTTGTAGTTAATTTGTAGATTTTAAGCTAAACACAATGCGAATAGACTCTGCCACAAGGGAGAGAATGACGAGAGGAAAAGGTCTGTCAAGAAAAGAAAGACAATAGTCGTTTTTTCATGAAGTCCCATAACTAATGTGGAAAGTCAATAGACAATACCACCCCAAAAACGACACAAAGATACAAAATTGACACGAAATTTATGTAAAATATTTATAAGATCTCATAAATATACTAAATATCATATCTTTTTTCTACACAAAAAGCTATTTTACAGAGAACTTTTCTTATTTCATAAATATTTTATGTATTTTTGTAAAATTGAATTAGTATCTTATTGTAAAATTGTGGTATGAAAAAAATATTGATTATTATAGCGGTATTATTATTTTTACAAGCCAGAGCTCAAGGGTATCGCAGTTGTGAAGATAAGCAGCTGCTTGTATCAAAATTAAGCCATATCTGTAAATATCCTATAAAGCTTCAAGCCAGTAACCAAGAGGCAATTGTTGCTATTGAATATAAAACAGATAACAAGGGAAATGTTGTCAAAAGAAAAGTTGTGGATTGCAACAATAAAAAATTCAAGAGTGCAACATTGGAGGCTTTTGATAAAGTAAAGAATATCCGAATTAATAAACTTCAACAAACAGACACCATTTATTTTCAGTATAAAATACAAGGTTCACTGACCCCGATTCATCCTCTTACAGATGTTGAAATTATTGGTTATGGAAGTTATGACATACCTATATTGATGAAATAGTTTAAGTATTTTTATAAATAATCAAAGAGTCCTGGATATTTTTATAACATCCATGACTCTTTGGTTTAAAATATATAGAGTTTCAACTGCATCTTTCTAAGCTATACATTTTACTTTTTTGTAATAATTCTAGGGTCATATATTTCAGTAAAAGTCGCCTTGTTATTTTCGCCACCAAGAACAGGATCATAATATATGAATTTCCCCGCATCTGCATCAACTCCCAATAAAACAACGGCATGACTTCTATCACTCCCCAATCTACAGCAAGCTATTTTACCATTGGCTATTTCTTTTATCAGGTAAGCTTGGCTATAAGGATATGTAGCCGTAAACCAATTGTTTAATGCGGCATCCCAATCAGACGTATTTAAGGCTATTCCTGTGATGTTGCCATTTCTGTCTCTTTGAACCTTGTCTCCGAAATATCTCACAATTTCATTCTTTGAGATGTTCTCGTTAAAATGATTTCCACAATATTGTATCGCACCGATAACACATTCTCCATTTAATACTTCTCGAGTTGCTCGTGTTGTATTGAAAAGAGACTGAATAGGCTTGTCTTTATACATTTCATAAAGACATTGCAACTTTTGTTCTGTCTGTTGCTCCATTGAAGTTTTGCTATACATCACTTCTTCTGGCGAATCATTTTGGCAACTCACAACAGAAAATAGTAAGCATGCAAAAACTGTGATTTTTAATAATCTTTTAAGTTTCATATACACCATAATTATGTTAATTACTAAATCTGCTTGCAAAAATATAGCAAATCCTTGATAAAAATGTATTTTATGTAAGATTTTTCTAAGGAAAAGCTATTTTTTAACACAATAATACGATATAAGTTATGTATATGTAACTATATTCTGATATTAATTCAAAAATGAAGTCCATTTTATTTTTTCAAGATATATAATTTAGAGTCTCTTGCTTTTGGCTCATTCCCAAACGAATCTATCAGAATAATACCGCTGTCATTCTTCACCTTATAAAATATGTTGTCACTACTTGACGGATGTTCAAGCATCAAAATACTGCCGTCAATTACTTTGAAGATGCCATTCAACACTTCACAACTATCCGATTCGTTTGCAGATTTCCGCTTCAAACGATAGGTGCCATCTGCATTTAGCGTGAGTATTGTTTCAACATTAGGAGGTAATATACCGCAATATGTTCCTGCAATGGAATCCAAGTCAACACTGTTTTCTAAGACTGCCGTATATTCTTCGACTTTAACAGGATCAATATCGGCATCATTTTGTTTCGTTTCACATAAGATATAAGATGCAACAAGTGAGATAACCAAAACTGCTATAATTATCAATTTCCTCTTCATAGCTACCATAAAAGAAAAAGTGTCCGCAATGTCAAGCAAGTGGCATCACGGACACGAATGAACAGTTGAGAGTTAATGAAAAGTCAGTATTCTGCTATGTTGCTGATGCATGGACAAGTTCTTGCACTATCAAACACGATACGGAGACCGTTCGTCTTTACTTTATCGAAGCGAAGGATGCGCTTGTAGCCGATGACCGTTGTCTATTATTTCTTATTAATTTTCTTTTTAATTTCATTCGCCTCTTTAAATAGGCTATTAGCCATGCTATCTTTAATTGCTGCCATCTGTATCATTTCGTTATGGTAGCGAATTGAGTCCTCATAAATATTTACACGAGTTCTCACATTCTCAATAACTTCTTTATTAGGGCATACAGAGAAGTTCTTTTCGATGTATCGAACATTTGGGTCGTCAGATGGAAGAACCATCTTCAATGCCCGATACTTCAAGTCTGCCTCCTCCCAATCTTGGTGCTCTCGCCATTGGGTGAGATTGCCCCAAATTGAGATAACAAGAGATAGAGCCAAGCCACCAATGAAAAGAAGAACAGACTTTGAAGTTGGCTCGAAGCAATGGGTTACAACCTTCTTTTGAGGTGATTTGTTCATTACTTCAAGTTTTTCCTGCAATGCCTTCGAGGTGACAGTATGCTCTTGTTTCATCTGCTTGACAGCATCTACCAAGAGCTTGTTTCGCTGCTCATTTTTGCCAAGTTCTACCTTGATAAGGTCAACAAAAACAACAATGGCATCTCTTAATTTGGATATTTTACCTCTGACTTCCTCTTCTTTGATAAACATCGCATTGATTGACTTATCCAACTTGGTTATGTCATTACTTGCAGGAACGGTTTCCGCTCCTGCGTTCTTTGTGGAGTCAGAAAGTTCATCAACTTTCTGCTCCAATCTCTCAACTGTGCCATAGATGGCTTCCAACATTTCTTCTTTCATAGTTCTGGTGTTGTTTGAATGGTTTGTAACTTGCATCAAAGGCTAAAGCCTCTTCTGCGTTTCTTCTTTTTCTTCTTGACTGATTCATCCTCTGGGAATGGCTCAAAGGTCTGAGCATTGGCTGGAGCAAAAAGTCCAATGGAAGAAATACCGTCCCAAGGGTCCTGGCTGCTCTCCGATATGGATGGCACCTGCTCATTCTTGCGACAGCCCTGCTCATATTGCTGAGCAGAGCTGGCTCTTGCTGATAAAAGATTCTCCGTTCCCTCAAATCTCGCATTCAGCTTGCCAAAGCTATAGCCTCGGCTAATCTGCGTACCTTTGAAGCTATATCCATCCTTGCTGAAACGGATGCCTTGTACCTTGGTTCGCTCCTTGTCCTTATAGACAAACTCCAAGAGAACACCTCGCTTTGCAAGCTCATTCTTGAACTTTTGCCAACTACCTGCGGTTTTCAAGGCACCTTTAACGGCATTGTGAATCTCGTATTTTGCACGCTCCGCATTGCGCAATTTGCGAGTATTAGTATTGCTCTTGTCCGTTCCGTAAGTAAGTCCATATTTGGATTTAAGAGCCTTGGTCACCTGCTCATTACGCCTGTAATCATTCCTGTCTGATATGAGCTTGCCCTCGTTATTGATGCGGTTGTACACAATATGACAATGTGGATTGTCTGTGTTGTGATGCCTTACGATGATGAATTGGGTATCGGTGATGCCCATCATCTGCATGTATTCAAGGGCTATCTTAGCCATGAACTCATCCGTCAAACGTGGCTTGTCCTCGGGTTTGAAGCTCAATGCAATGTGTCCCACAGGCTTCTTAATCCTTGGATTTAGCTGCCTCTGTAGCTCGAAACTTTGCGTTATCTCGGCATTCGTGCCGAGTAACACACCATCCGAGGCGATGATTTTCGCCTCGTCCTTGCCTGTAACATAGCGGATGCAACCACCAAATGAGCTGCCCTTCTTTAGCTTGCCTATCATGTGGTATCCTCCTTTCTGCCCATACTGCTTGGCTTCGGTTTATAACTTGCTTGGCGATACTTGCCAAGGATTTCTTTAAATCTTCTCAACAAGTCCACCACATATACATGGGTTTCATGGAAACCTCTCTGATGCGACAGCTTGGTAAGTTGGTTGAGGTTGTTCGCCATGCCAATGAGATTCTTGGCGATGGCTACCGTCTCTGCATTGTGTCCGCTGACCACCTCGCCGTTCAAGGCGGACTCACGGATGTACTCCGCCAACTTGCGGTTGGCTTTTCTCGCCCTCAGTCTCAATGCCTCGTAGCTTGGCTTCGAGAACTTCACTGTGACAGACTTCGACAGCTTGCAAACCCTGCCTGTGGGCGGTCTTCCGCCCTTTCTCTTGTCTTGTTCATGTATGCTTGTCATTCGATATACTGTTTACAGTTGGTACACTCACTTTCTGCGACCGTCGGGAGCAAAATTCCTCCACCCTCATGGTGGAGCGAGGCGTTTTAGGGTTCCCAAAACATAACCTCGCTCCCTCTCAGAACACGTTAGTTGGAACTACAGCCTTTCAGCTATCCACGTCCAAGGTCGCAGACCTTAATTCTCACAATTTGCGCCAAGCCTCGAAGTCTTCTTCATAAAGGCTTAGGTGGTGGCGCACGATGTTCTCGATGATGCCCGATACGCTCATGCGCCTCCCTCCGAGGATGCGGACGACTCGATCAAGACGGTCTCGTACATCGGAACTGACGAAGACTGGCTTGCGGTCGTCAATCCTTGGAACTTGGAGGAAGGTCTGCTGATACTCCTCTAATGTCGCCTTGCGCTGCTTGCCACTGATGCGCTTCTGCGGATTCGGTGGCGATTGAACCTCGTTCGTCAGCTCGTCCTCCATGTTGGAGGTTGTTGCAGCCACATTCTCTGTCACAACTTCTAAATCGGAGTTCTCCACCTCTTCAAAGAAAGAGCTATGTTTTTGGGCATAGTCTTTACCATAACTGGATGGTTGAAGCGAAGCCATCACCTCCTGTGTCATTTTCTCCTGCTGTTCAGGAAACATTTTCGTTTCTTTTGTTCTTGCCATAGCTTAACTTGTTTAAATTGTTGGTATAGTGGTCACGGTTTGCACCATTGACCGATTGTCGGGTGCAAAGTAAGTGTACTGAGTGCAGCCATGCAACTGATTGGGTGTAACGTGGCAATTTAGTTGTGGCTTGCTTATTTGCATACCGAGATAGTTGTGAGAACTTCAACGTATTTCTCAACTCATCATTGTTCATGTATTCGTTGCAGTCGTGCAAGTTTTTCTTGTTGTTTTTGGCGTTGAAGTCGGCAAACCCCGGCAACATACTGCCACAGAAATTGAAAACGCTTGTTTTTAGATTGCTGTGCCTTATCTTTGCACTCGCAAACGTGGAGCACTGCATATGCGTGGAGCTTTGCGATATATAACATAGTATTAACTTAGAAAAAAGAAAAGTATGGGATTCATCGTATTCGAGGAAGAGGCATTCAACTATCTTGATGCCCAGTTGGAGAACTTCGTGAAGCGCATGGACAGAATCCGTGAGCGCAGTGAGGACAAGACCATGAACAAGTGGCTCGACACGCAGGACGTGTGTCAGACGCTCAACATCTGCCCACGGACAGTGCAGACGCTTCGGGACAACGGAACTTTGGCTTATACGCAAATCAGCCACAAGACCTACTACAAGCCGGAGGACGTGATGGCTATCGTAGCAGTAGTGGAGGACAAGAAAAAGGACATGCGCTTTCGCAAGCGCACAGGTTAGGCTGTCAATATACAACAGCCACTTTATCCAATGCAGTAAGTAAACTGAGTAACGTAAGTATCAACAATAAAACGAGACAACTATGAGCAATGAAGTAATGACAAGAAACAGCGAGTGGATGAACCACATCGTGAACCACCTCAACCGAATGGTTGACAATTTTGAACGTGCCGTGATGAACTACCGCCCCATGCTTGACGGTGAGCACTTCATGACGGACAAGGAGCTTTGTGCCAGACTGCAACTGAGCCGAAGAACCCTGCAGGACTACCGAAACAACGGTGTCATCCCGTATATCCAGCTTGGCGGAAAGATACTCTACCGCGAGTCCGACATTCAGAAGATTCTGATGGCTAACTATCGTGAGGCGTACAGAATGAAGGGCTTGTAGGAGAAATACATGTCCTTGATGAGTGGGGTGAGATGAACAAGGCGACAACGTATAACTTACCGAGCGTGGTTGTTATAGGTTGTCGCCTCGTTTTATTGGCCATACCGAGTTGGTCGTGTTTGCCGGGTATCATTTGTGTTACCTGTATAACCTAAAATCCGCAACTATCATCCAATACACGATTAAGGGTAGATTTATGAGTC
>ENA-OOWV01001554-OOWV01001554.1-human-gut-metagenome-genome-assembly--contig:-NODE-1554-length-14710-cov-3.734835_pt1 | contig 14710 bp, 13 predicted proteins | sample MGYA00241584_ERZ501337 | MGnify/ENA primary metagenome ERZ501337 (study PRJEB25962, sample SAMEA2042744) | human gut metagenome | biome: human gut; feature: human-associated habitat; material: faeces... | reverse complement strand
TATGGTGGAGAATTAGGGACTCGAACCCCAGACCCCCTGCGTGTGATGCATGATGACTTTTTGATTTTTAGAGCGATGATTCGTTAAATAGGCTCAATTTGCTACAGATCTGCTACAAACGGCAGTTTTTACCCGGCACTAAATCTGCTGTTCTGGTTTTCTCAATTTTTGTTTTTTAGATTGTTTCTTTTGTTGATGCAGCTCTTTCAAGTCTTCAATTGCCAGCTCTGGAGCCATGGTGTGGAACATCAGATAGTTTGTGTTCATGGTCTTTGCTGAAGCCTGCGCATAAATCTCCCTGCTGGGTTCGTTGGTCAGAATATGCCAGTAACGGTAAAGATAGCCTGCCCAATACATTACTTCCCTATCATACTGGGCATTGTCCTTTTGCGTCTGAGGGCACTCGTCTGCAAATTCTTCCAGAAGATATTCTTCTCCCGCCCACTGCATCCGGTTGTACTCCGAATCCAGATCTCGGGCCACCTTAGAGCGCATGAACCGCTTCATGAAATCCTCGCTGTCATAGCCCGCTTGCAAAGAAAGCTCAAACAAGCGGCCCTGAATATCGCATAGTTTCAATTGAATCAGATCCATAACGATTCACCTTCTCTGCTTTGCGCCATCAAGGATTTCATCAAAAAAGCGGCCTTCTCTACGATATTCTTTGCAGATTTGGTTTGCAAATGCAATGCCATTGCTACGGTTCTGCTCGCTGGCCTTCTTCAGTGCCTGCCGTTCCATCCAAAGCAATTGGACTTCACGCTCAATCTTGACCGCATCACAGGCTTTCTGCGTAATAGCAACATACTGACGTCCAAGTTTCAGAGCAGATAGACTTTTCACCAATGCCGTATCGGTAATCGTTCCTTCAAAAAAGCTATCCAGAACATAGAACATTCTATCATTTGCAATGCTGCCAATCACCATGTCGTAGCCTTTATCCAGCTCCTGATACTTCTGGAAGAACTTCGTTCCTCGTGCGGCTTCCATTCTACCACGATGATATGCTACCAGCATAGCCCATTCAATATCAGCCGGAACATCCAAAGTTTTTAAGCTATGAAGATCAACCGATAAAATATAAAAAACAGATTGCTCATAGTCACAGATCAGCGTAAGCGGCTGGAGCGGATCAGTTCCCATATAAAATCCAGCTCCGAAGTCACAGCGGTCACGGCTGGCTGGTTTGATTTTCCCCTGAATGCCTGATTTGGAGCCATGGTATAAAACCATTTTATCCGGATGCATAGCAGAGATTTCTGTAGCATCTCCGATAATAGCATCGTGTATAATTTCAGCCAACGTGATATGATTTTCTTCGCAAATCGCAAGCATTTTCTCCTGTGCAAGACGATTCGGCGTAGATTTTTCATTTTCCCAGCGGTTTACGGTTGCAAAGGACACTCCGATTTCATCCGCCAATTTCGACTGGCTCCATTGTAAAGCTGAACGAATCTCAAAGACAGTGTTCATTGGACACCTCCCGCAAGTATAACATTTGTCATCAATTTTATTATAGCAAACATTATATCATACGTCAAGTATTACCGGCTTACCTTCTTTAATATAAGCGGAAAAGCGTAGTGATAATTCAAAGAATAAAGTGGTCCTATATTTTATAGATAGTAATATCCATCGCCTACCTTACTGTCTTTGTCATAATATCACAACAGCTATTCTTGTTCCTTTGATTGTTTTCCTATTCTATATTCTCCCTTTGGTACTCCAGACTTTTTCTTAGTTCCATATTTTTCAGACTCTGGTCCATAATCAATGATGAACAACAATTGCTTACATGTTCTAACCGTACTAATCAAATAAAACCCGATGATACCCATATAAGGATAGAACCCGATTGCTAAAACAGCTTGTTCTTCTCCTGTGTTTGTCCCGATAATGATACTCACTATAATTAAAACAAGCCCTGCAACCAAATTTTCTTTATATCGATATTGCAATTCTTTTTTTGCATCTGTCGAATTTATCTTTTTCATCAGCGGTGTATTGCTCAGGCTAACTAAAATTGATACTGATGCGAGAATAAATCCAGAGCATGCAGTTGCGCTTGTTATAATGGCATTTAGTAGGAATTCAAGCCTGTCAATTTTTATATTCTGCCAGCGATATAGTATTCCGAAAGTTACTGAAACAGCACCTGCCATTAGAAAGCGCCTGATTATCCCCCAGAGAAGTGGATGGTCTTGCAATTTTTTACCCATTCACCTCATCTCCTTATCTATATAACGTTATTTTTCATCTTTTATAATTTCACTTTTCAGATTAAAGTACAATCTTTCATGCGTAATGGGATTAGACATTGAATAGTTGAATGGTAAAACATATTTTGCAACATTACTTAGCAAATCAATCGTTTCTACTTCGCAGTCTTCTTTATCCTCAATCACGACATCTAATTTTCTAATACCGGAATACCCTAGAGCTTCCTTTATAAACGAAACTGCCTCTTGAGCATCTAATGTATTGTTCTTTCCTCTGGAAACCCTTAATTCCACCCGACAAAATTGGCTTCTAGCCTTTCTTGTAGCATTCAAAAAATCTTTCATTAGAGATTCCTTCGGCAGTTCGTCAAACGGATTTACTTCTGCTGACATTATAACTTTTCTATAATTTGCTTTCTCTGTCAAGCGCAGCAAACCTGCTTTTGCTTCTTTTACGGCTAATATAACTACGGTATCTTTGGGCGAAAGTTCCGTTAGATATGCTTCCATATTGCGAATACTTATTCCAAATCGGTTTCTTTGCATGTATAACGTATGCGTTGCTGGAGCATATGCCAGTGTAGTCGATTCTGCCGTAACTTCATCATTTCCCAATTTAATCAGCTCATATGTTCCATCATCATGTAAAATTCCCGGTAATATTTTTTCCCGAATACGAAGCACACGTAGTTCCCAGAGATTATCTTCATCATGATATTTACAAACATGAAAAATATAGCTATCTCCGTCGATAATCTTCTTTGTATCCATCGGTTCTGCTCTTGCAATTTGCTTTAACATGTCTTCCAAATCATAGGTTTGGATTTCCGACTGTGTACTATAACTAGTATACGTCGGCTCCAGATGGTCAAAACGAACGGACTTCTTCTTAAATTCAGGCATCTTGCATTTTCCTCCTGCACCCATTTTTTCAGAAAGATGCCCCCTACCACTTTTGGAAGGACTTTTCAGATCATGGTTGTAGCCCACCATTATTTTGTGTTTGTATGCTACCACAACCGATGTCCAATAAGTTGTATCTATAGGTCATCTTCCCATTTTTAAGCATCTTTCACCTATTACACAAATCCCCCTAAACCTCTTCTGCGCAAAATTCCTTTGTACAATTTTTTTCTTATTTGCTCTGTGCGCTTTAATTAGGCGGCATCTACTCTCCTTTACATTGTACCGTCTTTTTTGCTGCAACGCAAGATATGTTCATATTATCACCTATAATCTCTGCCTTTTATGCTTTTTGTGCTATGGTTATTAAAAACCACTTGACTTTTTGTAAAAGCATGCTATACTGATGTCGCAAAGGACGCAGTGGTTTTTGAAAACCAAATTTCTTGTACGGAGGTCTGTATGTCGCTCATTGTAAAAAACTTTTTTGAAAACGTGAACATCGGGGGAAATGCAACGAAAATCAGCGAGGAGATTTCGCAGCGTCTCCTCCAGTCTGGCCTCCAACCCGGCAGCAATGTGCCGCTGGCTGCTTACCTTCTTTATAAGGTTGCTCAGAACAACTCCAACTCTGATGTTACGATTCAGGATATTTTTGAGGGTCGGTTGGACATCAGCGAGGGCACTCGTTACTTTGCAAAAGAGCAGCTTCCGGAAGAAGCATGGGCACAGATTCTTCCCATGGTGAATAACTACACCGCCGAAGAATTTGCACTGGCTACACTTCTGCCCGAACACGAGGATGAGATGAAGCTCGCAATGGCAACGCCCCATACCATTTTGACGTTGGTTCATCATCTTTTGGATGTGCAGCCTGATGAGTATGTCGGAGATCTTTGCTGCGGCAGCGGCTCCGGTTTTGTTTCATTTGCGATGAACCAGCCGGAGGCGCATTACTTTGGCTATGAGATTAACGAGGAGCGTGGCGGAATCGCACGGATTCGTGCAGAGCTTCTCGGCTCAAATGTTCAGGTACGGCTTGGCGATGTATTTCGGCTCGCAGACGATAAGAACACACCCAGATTCGACAAAATGTTTTCCAACTATCCCTTTGGCATGAGACTGCGTTATCTGGGCGAAGGTTCCGATTATATGGAACGTCTTGCAGAACAGTATCCGGGGCTGTCGAAGGCAACCTCTTCGGACTGGATTTTCAATGCGCTGCTCTGCGACCTTCTTGCAGAGAGCGGCAAAGCGATTGGCATTATGACCAATGGCAGCACATGGAACAGCATTGATACCCCGATGCGCAGATATTTTGTGGAACGCAAGATGATCGAGTGTGTCATCTCTCTGCCGGTCAAGATGTTCCCGTATACCAATATCGGAACGACGCTCATTGTTTTCAGCCACGGTAACGACACCATTCGCATGATTAATGCCACCGAAATTTATCACAAAGGACGGCGGCAGAATATGTTCCTTCAGGATGACATTGCTACCATTCTTACCGCCCTGCACACGGATTCGGAATACAGCAAGGATGTTACCTTGGACGAGCTTCGCGCCAATGAGTACAACCTCAGTCTGGAACGCTATATCCAAAAGGTACCGACCTTTCAGAATGGTGTGTCGTTCGAGAGCATTATCAAGAGCATCACGCGCGGTGCGCCCTGCACGGCCAGCCAGTTGGACAAGATGGTGTCTAACGAAGTGACGAATATGCAGTACCTGATGTTGGCAAACATCCAGAACGGCATCATTGATAACAAGCTGCCGTATCTTTCCAGCATCGAACCGAAGTACGAAAAATACTGCCTGAAGAACAATGACCTGATCCTGTCCAAGAATGGCTATCCTTATAAAGTAGCCGTTGCGTCTGTGAAGGATGGGCAGCGTATTCTGGCAAACGGTAACCTGTATGTCATCGAATTAGATGAAAGCAGGGCAAACCCGTATTATATCAAAGCTTTCTTCGACAGCGAGCAGGGCATTGCAGCCCTGAAAAGCATCACGGTGGGGGCAACCATTCCCAATATTGGAGTGGACAAGCTGAAGAACGTAATGATTCCGCTGCCTTCCATGGAGGAGCAGTCGCGGGTTGCGCAGAAGTATCAGGCAACGCTGGACGAAATTGCCATGCTCAAGCTGCGGCTGGAACGAGCCGTCAACAAGCTCCACCATGTGTTCGATGAGGAGAGTGAAGAAACCAATGCTTGATGTCGAAGAACTGCTCGAACTGGAGGATAACATCCGAAAGGAATTGGACGATCATCTACCTGCTGCGCTGTCCATGCTGAACCGCACCGGCGAATTGGAAACTTTCCTTAAAATGCTTGGCATGGAAGACCTGCTTCAAAGTAAGCCGCTTTATCAGGTCTATAAAACCGGAAAAATCATTGTGATCGGGCGGTCGGACGTGAAAGCGGAAGTGCTGCTTTCCATTGCCAAGAGTCTGGGACTTTCCAAAGACCGTTTTGAGCTGTACCTTGATTATGAGGACGGCAAGACTTTCGATTTTGAAAAGGCTCATTGGAAACCCCAGTATGCTTTGATCATGGTCGGCCCGATGCCCCACAGCGGCACCAGCAAGGGTGATTCCGGCAGCGTCATCGCAAAAATTGAAAGCACAGAGGGGTATCCTCCGGTAGTGCGACTGGGCACGAACGGCTTGAAAATCACAAAGACGGATTTCCGGAACAAGCTGAAAGAAATGATTGATACAAAGAAAATCGCCTGAAATCCCACTTTTGGGACCCAAAGTGTGTTATTCTATGGGTAAGGAACGAAAATCGGGAGGAAACACCTATGTCCATGAAAGAATTACAGAAGCAGACGGATGCCAATATCAGCGCAAAAGCCGACCTGATCTGGCAGATCGCCACCCATCTGGTTGGCCTGTTCAAGCCCCATGAGTACGGCAAGGTGATTCTGCCCATGACCGTGCTGAAACGTTTTGATGATGCCCTCCGCAAAACCAAGCCTGCCGTTGTGGAAATGGCAAAAAAATTGGATGCCCAGCACATTGAGGGTGCTGCCCGTGACGGCATCCTCTGCCGTATTTCCGGTTTTGACTTCTACAACACCAGCAATTTTGATTTTGCCAAGCTTGTTGCCGAGCCGGACGATGTGGAAAGCAACTTTGAAGCCTATCTTCAGGGCTTTTCCTCCAACGTCAAGGACATTATCGAGAACTTCGACTTTGCCAACACCGTCAAGCTGATGGTCAAGGGCGGTGTTTTGTTTGTCACCCTGCAGGAGTTCAACTCCAGCAAAGGCGATATGTCGCTGGATAAGATCACCTCCACCGACATGGGCTACATTTTTGAGGAACTGATTCGGAAATTCTCCGAATCCTATGACGAGCAGGCTGGTGCCCATTTCACAAGCCGGGACATTATTTACCTGATGACAGAGCTGCTGATCGCACCGGAGAAAGAGCAGATCGCCGCCGAGGGCTGCACCAAGACCGCCTACGATATGGCCATGGGCACTTCGCAGATGCTGGGCTGCCTGACCGAGCGCTTGCAGGATGTTAGCAAGGATGCCACTCTGACCTGCTTTGGACAGGAGTTCAACCCCGAAACTTATGCGATTGCCAAGGCAGATATGCTGATCAAGGGCGGCAACGCATCCGGCATGAAATACGGTGATACCCTGAGCGATGATGCGTTCGGCGGCTATGAATTTGACTATGTGATCTCTAATCCTCCCTTCGGCATTGACTGGAAGCGTGAAAAATCGCAGGTGGAAGCCGAAGCAAAGCGTGGTTATGATGGCCGTTTCGGTCCCGGCCTGCCTGCGATTTCGGACGGACAGATGCTGTTTATGCTCAACGGTGTAAAGAAGCTGAAGGAAGGCTCCGGGCGTATGGCGATCATTCAGAACGGTTCTTCTCTGTTCACGGGCGATGCCGGCAGCGGTGCCTCCGAGATTCGCCGCTATCTTATCCACGAAGATCTGGTGGAAGCCATTGTGCAGTTGCCCACTGACTTGTTCTACAATACTGGCATCTCCACTTACATCTGGGTTCTGACCAAGGGCAAGCCCATGAGCCGCAGCGGACGGGTGCAGCTCATTGATGCCAGCAAGTGCTTCGTCAAACGCCGCAAGAACATTGGTTCCAAGCGTGTAGATCTGGATGACGCCTGCATCGACCTGATCCTCAAAGCCTACGAGGGCTTTGACCAGAATGAGGTCTACACCGCCGATAACCTTGTTGTGGAGTCCAAGGTGTTTGAGAACGATTTCTTCGGCTTCACCAAGGTGACGGTGGAGACGGCACAGACCGATGCCAACGGCAAGCCACTGCTGAAAAAGGGCAAAAAGCTGCCGGTTAAGGGTGCCACCGACAGCGAAATCATCCCCTTGTCCGATGACATTGACGCTTATATGGAAAAAAATGTTCTGCCCTACAATCCGCTGGCCTACATTGACCCGGCAAAGGACAAAATCGGATATGAAGTTCCGTTCACCCGGCTGTTCTATAAGTTTGAAGCCCCGGAATCCTCCGCTTCTATCTTTGAGGACATCAAGGCGTTGGAGGCAAAGGAAACTGTGCTGATGAAGGAGCTGTTTGGAAATGCGTAAAATGAAGGATAGCGGTGTGGCGTGGATTGGGGAAATGCCGGAAGATTGGACTGTGAAACGCGGAAAGTTCACTTTGAAACTTTTGAATCGTCCCGTGAAAGAAACCGATGATGTCATCACCTGTTTCCGCGATGGTGAAGTTACTCTCCGAACCAACCGGCGCACCGATGGATTTACGGTTTCTGTAAAAGAAATTGGCTATCAGGGCATCGAACCCGGCGATTTGGTGATCCACGGAATGGATGGGTTTGCAGGTTCCATCGGCATTTCTGATTCTCGTGGAAAATCTTCCCCCGTGCTTGTGGTTTGCGATACCGATGAAAATAAACGGTACATCATGTACTACCTGCGTTCTATGGCGTACAACGATGTTTTTACTGCACTCGCTACTGGTATCCGCGTGCGTTCCTGCGACCTGCGCTGGAATAAGCTTGCAGAACTCCCTTATATTCTGCCCAGCTTAGAAGAACAAAATCAAATCGTTTTGGCTATTGAATCCAGCACCAGTAAAGTCGATGCCCTGATTTCCAATGTGCAGGCGCAAATCGAAAAGTTGAAAGCCTACAAGCAGAGCTTGATCACCGAGGTCGTCACAAAGGGGCTTGACCCCAATGTGCCAATGAAGGATAGCGGCGTGGAGTGGATTGGAGAAATACCGAAATGCTGGAATATGGTACGCGGTAAAGCACTATTCGAAGAATGTGATGCTCGGTCGGATGATGGATCAGAGGAGTTGTTGACTGTTTCTCAATATACCGGAGTTACGCCACGCAGCCAAAAAAGCGTAAATATGTTTGAGTCAACAACATTGGAAGGGTACAAGATCTGTGAGGTCGGAGATATTGCGGCCAATACCATGTGGCTTTGGGCTGGAGCAATCGGCGTCTCTGAGTATCGCGGAGTAATAAGCCCATCTTATAACGTATATCGGCAAAAAGAAATAAAATATATTTCAAGCTATCTGGACTGTCTTCTGAGAATTCCACTGCTTGTTCAAGAATATGCTTCTCGTTCTACCGGAATTAGAGCATCAAGATTGAGACTATATCCTAAAGATTTTATGGATATTATGTTTCCTGTTCCTCCAATTGAAGAACAGAAAACCATAATGGATATTCTAGGGAAAAAAATTGACATGGTCAATCAGATGATTTCTATTAAGCAATCCAAAATCGAAAAGCTGGAGCTGTACAAGCGCTCTCTCATTTACGAGTATGTAACCGGAAAGAAGGAGGTCTCCTGAGTGGAAACAAGTCTTGCGGATATCAAAAAGCAGTATGAGAAGCTAAAGGGCATCTTGGGCGACAAGGATACTCTTGAGCTTTCATACGAGGATGATCTTCGCTGTCAGGATGCGTTGAGCCTGCTTAAGAGCCGCAACTACATTCTGGATGCCAGCACACTATGCGAAAAGCGGTACATTAAGGCGGCTGAATGGGATGGCTTCGAGGACTGGTTGAACGAGATGATAAAAGAATCCAACCGGATGAGCCGCCGGGAATGGACGATTGCCATTGTCAGTGCTGCGATTGGCGCAGCTATCGGTCTGACTCCTACAATTATTGGCGCATTATATTGATTTATTTGTCCATGCAGTGTTATGATAGACGAAAGAAAAGTATTCCGTAGCCCAGCCAACATCTGATGGAGGTGCCCCATGCAGGAACAAAGCTCGGATAAAGAAAACAGGCTGCCCGCAGAGATCAGGCAGACAGATGAAATTGCTCCTGCCAAGGGCAACTGCCTGCATATCACGCAGGACAGCAAAGGAGTTGATTTCGGCGCACTGCTGGAACAGGTCGTTCAGTATGTAAGCATGGGCGATATCCTGAACAAAATCCATGTCGGGACACAATATGTGGTGCAGATTCCGACAGAATTTCAGTCTGCGTATGAGTCCGGCGAAATGTTCATCATGGAGAACATGAAAACCGGGAAGAAGTGGCCCAGCCTGATGAAGATTGCCAAAGATGGAAAGCAGCAGGTCGTAACACCGCTTCCGATTGCGGAACAGACAATCGTGCAGGGCAACCCGATACAGGAATTAGCCAACTGGCAATATCAGCTTGTGATGCAGCAGCGAATGTACAGATTGAGCGATATGGTGAAGAAAACGTACCGTGCGGTCGAGCGGATTGAGAATGGCCAGATGGATGACCGGATTGGTCTGCTGGAAGCTGGCAGAAAGGGTCTGCTTTTGGCAATGACCATGCCGGAGGGCGATGCGCGGAACCGTCAGATCGACTCCAGCAGGCAAAATCTTCTTGTGGCACATTCTCAGATTGGAAAGACCCTTGAACGCCGTGCCATAGAATTTGAGCCATTGCCCAAGAATCCGTTGATTCGTTTTGCACGTGTGCTCCTCCACGATGAATACAATGCAGAAAAAGGCAGAGCTGTAGAAGAAATTCAAGAGTATTATGACCTGTATCTACAGGCAACCAATCTGCTTGCCACCTCTTACGCCCTGTGTGGAAATCTGGAAACGGCAGAACAAACATACAGTATCAGTGAATCCGAACTGGAAGCTATCGATTTCAGCAAGGTGGAAACAATCAGCTACGAGTACAGCGAGCTGAAAGATATGTTCTATTCTGATCCGGTCGGGTATCTTGCCACAGAGCAAGAAAAGTGTCTGGACAAAGCGAAAAGCTACGATTATGTTGCCCTTGAAGTAAGCGGAGAAAAATTGTTGGAGGTTCTTGAAAATGGACGAGAAAAAACAGTTCCAGAAACAAAAACTGAACATTGATGCCCACAGAGGAATGGAGCAGGGTGCAAAAGTGCTGAAAGGCATAGCTAGCGCAGCAGTAGCTATTGGAGTTCTTGTAGTGAATAAACAGAACCTGAAAGCTCTTAGCGACACCCTCAAAGCGGCAAGACAGCTTCTGAAAAAATAAGGGGGACATCATGGACAAAAGCGAGAAACGGTTCGAGCGAGACATTGAAGCCTTCCTGATCTCTCCGCAGGGCGGGTATGTGCAGTTCAACGGACAGGATGCGGACGGTAACTGGGTACATAACCGTCAGCACAATGTAGAAAAGTGCATCTATATGGATGTACTGTGCGAGTTTATCGCCAAGACTCAGCCCAAAGAATGGGCAAAATATACCCGCTATTACGGCGAAAAAGCAGAAGAAAAGCTGTATCACCGTCTGGAAACCACCATCGCCAATCAAGGGCTTCTGTTTGTTCTCCGCAACGGCATCGAGGATATGGGCTGCAAGCTGCGGGTGTGCTATTTCAAGCCGGAGTCCGGGTTGAACCCCGAAGCTGTGGAACGGTATGAAGCAAATATCCTTGGCTGTACCCGGCAGTTCCGTTATTCCACCGCCAATACAAACACCATTGATATGGTGCTCTCGGTAAACGGCATCCCTGTGGTGGCGCTGGAGCTGAAAAACCAGCTTACGGGGCAGGACTGCGCCTGCGCCATGAATCAGTACAAGAACGACCGCAGCTCCAAGGAGTTTGCATTCCGCCTGAATCACCGCTTTCTGGTTTATTTCGCCGTTGACCTCTATGAGGTGTGGATGACCACCCGGTTAGAAGATGGTAATACCCGGTTCATGCCCTTCAATCAGGGTTCAAACGGTGCAGGTGTCAGCGGCGGTGCAGGCAACCCGGTCAATCCTGATGGCTACGGCACCAGTTATCTGTGGGAAGAAGTGCTGGAACGTGATAGCCTGCTGGACCTGATTCACCGCTTTATCTCCTACGTCAAGGAGAAGGAAGAAGTGGTGAAGAATGGCGTGCCCAAAATCGTCACCAAAGAAAAAATGATCTTCCCCCGCTACCATCAGTACGATGTTGTGCGGAAGGTGCTGGCAGATGTAAAACAGAACGGTCCCGGCAAAAACTATCTGATCCAGCATTCGGCAGGCTCCGGCAAATCTAACTCGATTGCATGGATCGCCTATCGGTTGGCCGCAGTCCATGACAATCAGGACAACAGCATCTTCGATTCGATCATCGTTGTCACAAACCGTGTGGTGCTGGACAGCCAGTTGCAGGACACCATCAACAGCTTTGAGCATCAGCACGGGCTGGTAGAAGCCATCGACGACAAGAAGAACTCCCACACACTGGCACAGGCCATCAACGACAAAAAGCGCATTATCATCTGCACCATCCAGAAGTTCCTTTTTGCCAAGAAGGATATGGAAACGTTCCGTGGACGGAAGTTTGCGATCATCATCGACGAAGCCCATCAGGGACAGAACGGCGAAAGTGCAAAATCTCTCCGCCGCAGTCTAATCGATGTCGGCATTGCCACCAAGGAATACGCTGCGGAAGCAGGTGTCTCGGAAGATGAAGTGGATCTGACGGATGATTATATCAACGAAATCATCGGTCAGGGACGGCACGAAAACCAATCCTTCTTTGCCTTTACCGCCACCCCGAAGGACAAGACCATCGAGAATTTCGGAACGGAAATCGGCACTAATGCGGACGGCGAACCCATCAAAGCACCGTTCCATGTTTATTCCATGCGGCAGGCCATCGAGGAGCATTATATTCTGGATGTTCTTGCCAACTATACCACCATCAAGGAAGCGTTCAAGCTGATTCGGGTATCCGAGGACAACCCAGAGCTGATCGAGGGTCAGACCGCCCGTGCGCTGTTCAAGTATTATAAGAAGCATGGCTACACCATTGCACAGAAAACCGAAATGATTATGGCAAACTTCCTGGATAACTGCCGTTATCAGATTGATCGCAAGGGCAAAGCCATGATCGTTGCAGACAGCCGTGCCAACGCCGTACGCTACTATCTCGCTGTCAAGCGTTACATTGAGGCCCACCCGGACGAATGCACCGGTTGTGATGCCATGATTGCCTTCTCTGGTGAGGTCACGCTGGAAGATTACCCCAGCGATAAGCCGTTTACTGAGGCAACTATGAACCTTGACGAAAAGGGGCGGTACATCACTACAGACAAAAAGTTCCGTCAGGCGTTCCACAGCAACCAGTATAATATTCTGGTGGTTGCCAACAAGTATCAGACCGGCTTTGACGAACCGCTGCTGCATACCATGTATGTGGACAAGAAGCTGCGGGATGTGACCGCCGTGCAAACGCTTTCCCGCCTGAATCGTACCCATCCGGGCAAAAACAGCACCTTCGTTCTCGATTTTGAAAACACCGAGGAGGATATCCGAGACGCATTCCTGCCCTATTACGAAACAACCATTCTGGAGGGCAGCACAGACCTGAACAAAGTATATGATCTCCGTAACAAGATCCGGGATTATATGCTATACAACTATGACGATGTGGATGCCTTCAATAAGTTTATGGCAGCGCAGGGTGATAAAAAGCAGGATGCCGTTGCGCTTGGCAAGCTGGCAAGTCTGTTCCGCCCGGTGATTGCACGGTATCAGGATCTGGGAGAGGAAGACCGTTACACCGCCCGCGATTATATTCGCAAGTTCAATGGCGCATATTCCTACATTACACAGCTTGTGCGCCTCCATGACAAAGACCTGTTCAACGAGTACCAGTACACGCTTCACCTTGCACGGCTGCTGCCCAATCCCAATGAAAACGAATTTGTGGACATTGAGGATAAGATCAAGCTGGAATACGCTTCCCTGAACGAAACTTTTAGGGGTGCTATTGTTCTGGACGAGAAACCGACTATCCTCACGCCCACCAAGGGGCTTGCACCGAAGGTACCGAACAAGAAAACAGATACCCTGCAAAGCATTATCGACAAGGTGAACGAGCGCTTCAATGGCAACTTCACTGATTCCGACCGAGTGATCATTGAGGGCATCTACCAGATGTTCATGAAGGATTCGGATGTTAAGAAGTTCAAGAAATATGCCAAGGATAACAGCACTGAAATGTTTGTGCAGTCGCTGTTCCCGGATAAGTTCAAGGATATCGTGACCCAGTGTTTCCTTGATAACAACGATTCCTTCGCTAAGTTGTTCAACGATCCTGACTTTTATAACAAGGTGCAGGAGTCGATGGCCGCCGAGCTATATAAGGCGTTGAGGAAGGATTGAAGTTCTATCAATACTCCCCCACGTCCATACTGGAGCCGCTGATGCCCTGAATAACGATCAAGGCTGACGAAAGCACCTACTACAAAATGCAATCCGCTGTCCAACAGTGTTTTAGTTGAAACGCTATTGGACAGCGGGTTTTGTTGTTTTTTGTCAAAATCAGTATTGCGCCACAGGCTTAATTCTGTTAGCACCATATAAATGGTTATCACGATCTCTATTATTTTTAATAAAAGCAATGCAGATACAATATATTTTCTGAGATCAAGAACTTCTTTTTCAATCAGATGCGGTTTATCATCGATCATTGAATATTCTTCTAACGGGCGCTATAATAAAAGAAAACGGTAAGGAAGTGCATCTATGCTCCATCCCGGACTGTACGAACAGGTCATCAACAACGCGCTGAACAGCGAGCTTGCAGAGATCCCGGAAGCCCGCAAGTCCACTGCGCCCATCGACACGGCGGAGGCTGCCAAGGTGCTGGCGCAGTATCTGACCGACGTGGTGCAGAAGGGCCTTGAGAACGTGCAGGACAACGGCGGCGGCATCCCGCCCAAGCTGCTGCCCATGCTGTTCAGCGGAACGCTGCGCCACAGCGACACGCCCACCGGAGACGGCAAGCGCAATATGGGGCTGGGACTTTCTGTATGCAACGCCATTGTCCGCGCACACGGCGGCACAATGCACGCACAAAATAGAGACGGCGGTGCGGAATTCATCTTCTGCCTGCCGATGATAGAAAAGGAGCCGGAACTGCAATGAACATTCGAGAAAAAATACTCATCGTGGAGGACGAAAAGAGCATTGCGCACTTTATCTCCACTATTTTGAACTCCAACGACTACGAAACGCTGCTGGCCCGCTCGGGCAGCGAGGCGAAGACCATGATCTCCTCGCACTGTCCGGATCTGGTCATCCTCGATCTCGGTCTGCCGGACATGGACGGCATTGACGTCCTGCGCGAACTGCGCTCGTGGTCG
>ENA-OOWV01001552-OOWV01001552.1-human-gut-metagenome-genome-assembly--contig:-NODE-1552-length-14729-cov-3.382513_pt1 | contig 14729 bp, 9 predicted proteins | sample MGYA00241584_ERZ501337 | MGnify/ENA primary metagenome ERZ501337 (study PRJEB25962, sample SAMEA2042744) | human gut metagenome | biome: human gut; feature: human-associated habitat; material: faeces... | reverse complement strand
TGCTTATAATATTTCTCCGGAAATCCTACAAGCTCCAAGGCTTCTCTTGCCTGCTTCTCGCACTCTTCCTTGGAAAGTCCCTGGTTCTTCGGTCCAAAACACACATCACTTAACACATCAACTTCAAACAACTGATACTCTGGATACTGGAACACAAGTCCTACCTGTGTACGCAGTTTCTTCATATCATATCCGTCCTCGTAAATGTTCTGCCCCTCATAAAGTAATTTCCCTGATGTTGCTTTCATCAGACCGTTCAAATGCTGGATCAAGGTTGATTTTCCCGAACCCGTGTGTCCAATGATTCCCACAAACTGTCCCTGCGGAATCTCCAGACTGACATCCTTCAGTGCATGATGCTCATATGCAGTTCCCGGGCTATATACATAACTGATATTTTCTAATTTAATTGACATAAGGCATCCACCAATTCTTCCCTTCTAAGAATTCCTTTCGGCAGCGGAACTCCTTTTTGAATCAATGCGTCTGCCAGCATTGTCACCTGTGGTACATCCATACGGTACTTCTTGAGTTCATCTACCCGGCTGAAGATTTCTTTCGGTGTACCATGCATCACCACATGCCCTTCATCCATTACAAATACCTGATCCGCATCGATCACTTCTTCCATATAATGTGTGATCAGGATCACCGTAACATTCTTCTCTTTTCGAAGCTGCTCTACCGCTTCAATAACTTCTTTTCGTCCATTCGGATCAAGCATCGCCGTCGGCTCATCGAGCACGATGCACTTCGGCTCCATCGCGATTACTCCTGCGATCGCCACCCTCTGCTTCTGGCCTCCGGACAGTTTATTTGGAGAATCCTTTCTGCGCTCCAGCATACCGACTGCACGCAGACTGTTCTCTACCCGTTTCCAGATCTCGTCCGTAGGAACTCCTAAGTTCTCCGGACCGAATCCTACTTCCTCTTCTACAACAGTTCCGATAATCTGGTTATCTGGATTCTGAAATACCATACCGGCGCTCTGTCTGATGTTCCAAAGCTCATTCGGATCTTTCGTATCTCTTCCGTCCACCCACATCGTTCCACCTGTCGGGACAAGAATCGCATTCATATGCTTCGCCAGGGTAGACTTTCCTGAACCGTTATGTCCAAGAATCGCCACAAAAGACCCCTGCGGGACATCAATGTCAACTCCGTCAATGGCGCGATGGGATCCGATCACATTACCTTCTTCGTCTCGTTTATCATATTCAAATACAAGCTTTTCAGCACGTATCATTCCCATGGAATATACCGCCTTTCTTATTATAAAAATGCATAAGAAAATAAAACTTTCTAATGTCTCTGTATCGTTATTAGTTGCATAAGGCGAACTGCTGAAAAGCAATTCAAAATTTATTTTACGGTATCGCAAAAAGATTTGCAAGCATGCATACAGTAAAATACAGTAAAATGCGAAAATTTAGTTATTACAGCACCTTTCGTCCATTGAACCTCCATTCCGATTATGATATTCTTATCTTATTAGAATATAGAACAGAACGAACCTCGATTACTGTTCTGAGTAATACTAGAATGAGGAGGCACATATTATGTCAAAATACGTTATGGCATTAGATGCCGGAACCACAAGTAACCGCTGCATTTTATTTAATAAAAAAGGGGAAATCTGCAGCGTCACGCAGAGAGAATTCACACAGTATTTTCCAAAACCAGGCTGGGTAGAGCACGATGCGGACGAGATCTGGGCGAGCATGCTCGGAGTTGCTGTGGAGGCTATGAACATCATCGGCGCGGAACCTTCTGATATCGCTGCAATCGGTATCACGAACCAGCGCGAGACAACCATCGTATGGGATAAGAATACCGGTGATCCGGTCTGCCACGCGATTGTCTGGCAGTGTCGTCGTACTGCTGAATTCTGCGATTCTTTGAAAGAAAAAGGACTGACAGAAGAGTTTCGCCAGAAAACAGGTCTTGTACTTGATGCTTATTTCTCAGGAACAAAGATCCACTGGATTCTCGACAACGTTCCGAAAGCAAGAGAACGTGCCGAGCGCGGAGAACTGCTCTTTGGTACAGTAGAGACCTGGCTGATCTGGAAACTGACGAAAGGCGCAGTACATGTTACAGACTACTCCAACGCATCACGAACCATGCTTTTCAATATCAATACATTAGACTGGGATGACGAGATTCTCGAAGAACTTCAGATCCCACGCTGTATGCTTCCGACACCGAAGCCTTCCAGCTGCATTTACGGAGAGACAGATCCATCCGTCCTTGGCGGAGCGGTCCCAATCGCCGGTGCTGCCGGAGATCAGCAGTCTGCACTTTTCGGTCAGACCTGTTTCAAACCGGGAGATGCGAAGAATACTTACGGAACCGGATGCTTCCTTCTGATGAACACCGGAGAAAAACCTGTCTTTTCCAACAACGGCCTTGTCACCACGATTGCCTGGGGACTTGACGGAAAGGTTACATATGCTCTGGAAGGTTCTATCTTTGTTGCCGGTGCAGCGATCCAGTGGCTGCGTGATGAATTGCGTCTGATTGATTCCGCTGACGATTGCGAATACATGGCAAAGAAAGTGAAAAATACAAACGGCTGTTATGTTGTACCTGCTTTCACCGGACTCGGTGCTCCCTATTGGGATCAGTATGCCCGCGGAACGATCGTAGGCCTGACACGTGGGGTAAATAAATACCATATCATCCGTGCGACCCTCGAGTCTCTCGCTTATCAGGCATATGATGTCCTGACTGCCATGAAGGCAGATTCCGACATTGACCTCGCCTCTCTGAAAGTAGATGGCGGCGCAAGCGCAAATAACTTCCTGATGCAGACACAGGCTGATCTGATCAACGCACCTGTCCACCGTCCGGTCTGCGTTGAGACGACTGCTATGGGAGCTGCTTATCTGGCCGGACTTGCAGTCGGCTACTGGAACAGTCTTGAAGAAATCAAAGAGAACTGGGCGATTGATCAGATCTTTGAACCTTCAATTGACCCGGAAATCCGTGAAAAGAAACTGAAGGGTTGGCACAAGGCTGTTAAATATTCCTTCGACTGGGCGAAAGAAGATTAACATTTTTGAATCTTTGAAAACAAATCTATACATATAAAGCATATAGAAAAGCTGTTGTCCGTCTGTTGTTCACAAACCTCGTAAACAACAGATGGACAGCAGCTTTTTATATTTCATATTCGTAACTGTTCTTCTATTTTATTTACAACTCATCCAGACTTTCCTTGAATCCTTCTCCAAGCACTTCACTTGTCTCAGTAAACATTACAAAGGCCGAGTCATCTACCTGGTAAACTGCATTTTTCACAAGATACGCTTCTGACTTAGAACATGCACAGAGCAAAACATTTCTCTTACTCTTCGTATAAGTCCCCATTCCTTCCAGAGAAGTAACACCACGATCGGTGATTCTTCCAATCTCCTCCGCTGTTTCCTCTCCTTTCGATGTTACGATAATCGCAAGTGATCCTGCACCGATTCCGTAAAGGATCTTGTCAATTACCATAGAGCAGACAAATACTGCGATCAATCCATAAAGAACCGAATCAACATCACCGAATACCGGCCATCCGATCAAGATAATAATCAGGTCGATCAGCAGCGTCAATCGCCCAAGAGACATATGCGGTCTCTTCTTTTTGATCGTCATTGTCAGGAAATCCGCTCCACCCGAAGAAGAACCTCTCATATAGAAAAGAACCATTCCAAGTCCGAGCAATGCTCCCGAGTAAATCGCTGCAAGCAGACGCTGTCCTGTATAGAACGGAAACATTGGAAATACAAGATCGACAAAGATCGTTGAAATAATCATCGTCCTCGCAGTCTTTATCAAAAACCGCTTTCCTACTGTTTTATAACTGATGATAACCAGTGGAATATTCAGTATCAACGTCATTGTACCGACCGGAAGATTCCATAACTTGTTCATGATCAAGGCAATACCTGAGATTCCTCCAGGCGCAAAATTTCCTGCCTCTGCAAATGTATAGATTCCGGCACCAAACAAAATACTTCCTATAATATCATACAAAATATCCACTGCAAGCTCTTTCTTCGGATGCTCTGCCCGCATCTTTTTATTCTCCATCATACCATTTCCCTCTCGTTTACATCTTATTTTCTATTCTGTCGCTTTTGCGTTCGGATAAATCTTCTCCATCTTCGCATCATCGTAATGCTCATCTGCCCATTTCTGAATGCTGTTTTCCGCTACAACGCCCTTTCCACGTTCGTCATAACGAACAAGTGCAATACATGACACAGCCACATTGCAGACCATAAAAATGATCAAAAACCAGGTGAGCACCTTCCCTGTCAGCATCGGGATTTTCTCAATCCATGCGGAAATGTACGGATAGATCTTCTTAAACCAGACAACTGCTGCAATTCCCCAGAAGAAGCAGTATAATAAGTTGATTCGACCTCCTAAGTTAAATGGAATCTCGCTATAGTCCCAAAATACTTTCCCGAATACAATTTCAGTAAATACACTACAAAGATATTCGTATGCTCCACCGAGCAATGTACCGATGATAAATAAGAAGCTGTCACTCTTATCTTTATATTTGTAAAGCATCGCTGTCACAAGTGCGATCGCCAGTCCCCAGACAATACTGAACGGTCCCCAGACCACACTGGAGCGACTCATCCACACACCTGCCGTGATTCTGCAGAAAATCGTCTCTGTAATATCTCCAAGAAATGCTCCAACAAAGAACAACAGCACAATCTTATAGAACCCACAGCCTGCGGCAAATACTTTTCCCTTCTCCGATTCCTCTTCCTTGCGGATCAGTTCCATTGCCTTTGGATACGCTTTTTGGATACGTTTCCCAACCCATCCGGAAATCGCACTTCCAAGCTTATTGCTGACTTTATCCAGACCTTCATTCGTAGCTTCCCACCGCGCGAGGTTCTTCCCTTTTCCACGAAGCAGCAGATAAGATCCGAGGATATCCACAACCAATACGCCAAGAAGAACCAATACAAGGATCTTCATCAGGAACAGAGGCAACATTTTAAATACTATGATTGCAAATCTGTTTCCCCAGCGGATTCCGAGATATCCAAGAGCACCCCAGACAAGAGAAGCCGGGATACAGATATATCCGTCCAGATTCCATTTGATCTTGGAGTAATCCCACCATCTGGCTTTAAATGCCTTCTCGATCAAATGACCTGCAACCCACTCGATCACTGTAGCATAAATCGTCGCAAATAAAAAAAGCCAGACTCCTCTTAGCTCCTGTAATCCAAATGTCATGAACAGAGCGGCGATACCGTAGATCACACAGAACGGTCCATTCACCAGACCTCTGTTCGCAAACTTCTTCTGTTTTACTGTTGCGGCCGCTGTCTCCAGCACCCATCCTAAGAAAGAATAGATGAAAAACAGCCAAAGCAGTTCATACCATGTAAAACGAATCATTGCTCCATCTCCTTTGTACCATGTTTTCATTCACATCTTTCTTAGTATAACGCATCTCAATGCTTTTTCCTAGGGATAAATCCAAAAATAATTAATACTCCGATTAGCCCGATTCCAGCATAACCGGCTTTCCTCCATAACGTATCTCTCTCAATCAGACGCTGATCTTCCTCTAATGCTTCCGTTCTGTTCTGCTCGGAAGTGGTGATAATCTCTTGCTGGCTGCTGTCCGCCTCTTCTGCTGCATCAACTGCTGCCTCCGGCTGTGTTCCAACCTCATCACAATATACAACATATCTTCTGGAATTCTGCGTATAAGGATGACATGTCATCAAAGTCACCATATTCCGCCCCGGCTGAATCATGATCTTGTCACTCTCATCCGGCAGGATGATTTCAATCTCCGACACACGATACGTCAATGTTTCCTGACAGTTTTGTATCGTCAGTTCATCTCCGATCTCCAACCGCTCAATCTCGCGGAACATCGGAATCCCCTTCCATCCTCTGTGCGCTGCGATCACACAATTACTGTCCGTGCCCTGCACCGGAAATGAAGTCTGTCCAAGCATGACCGCACCTTTCGCCATCTTCTCCTGCGTTGCGCCGAGATATAATGGCAATGTCACATCCATCTTCGGAATATCAAGAATTCCGATCATCCCGTCATCAATCCCATACTTCGACAGATCCAATGTCTCCTGCTCGTAAGACCACGGATCAGTCAGTCCTGACTGACCATCAGAAAAGATCTGCTGATTATATGCCTGCATCTCCTGATAGAGCTGGGCGTTCTTTGGGATCTGATTGGAATCGGCAGAGGTGGAGTCTGTCTCTTCACCACTTTTATCCTGCTGGCTTCCTTCCACCTCTTCTTTAAAATGTGCTACTGCTTTCTCGTTCTCCTTCTGCAATGCAACCTTCTGCAAATCTGGGATTGCATACACAAACAAACCTCCAAGATACAGAATTATCAGCATAATCGCCATCAGCGTTCTGTTCTTTTGCTTTTTCTTCTCCTTCTTTTTCCTGCTTTTTTGCATGGTTTCTTTTCCTTCTTCTCTTTTTCATCATAAATCGCAACTTCTGATTTATTCTTTTTCCCAAACTTGCGCACAATCACATTGATCAGAACAACCAGAATCACTGCAAAAAGAATGCCTTCTATAATGGCTTTTTCGTACATTGCTTTCCAGCCACCGCCATCCGGACCTTCCTCTGCCTGTCCTGCTGCCTCATCACTCACATCCTGCGTATATTCTGTTCGAATGCCTCTTACCAAAAGACGATGTGAATTAATCCCATAAGGTGTACACGTCACCAATGTTGCATAATCATACCCCGGAACGATTTTCAAATCATCTGTTTCCGATGGCTCAACAACCTTAATCTGATCCACCTTATATGCCAATGTCTCATTCAGCACATGAATAAGAAAAATATCCCCTTCTTTTACAGATTCCAGCTTCGTAAATATTTCCGCTTCCGGAAGTCCTGTATGCCCGGAAAGTACTGTATGTGTACTCTCTCCACCAATTGGAAGAGATGTCCCCTCCAGGTGACCAACACCTTTTGCTAACACTTCTTCTGATGTGCCATGGTACACAGGTTCATACACATCAATCCTTGGAATCTCAATATACGCCATAATTCCATTTTTCTCAAGATTCAATGCTGAAATATAATCTGCTGACATATCATCTGCCGCATCCGGATCAAATGGATCCGATATAACAACTGTATTGCTCAAACTGTCATTGTACTGCTTTGCTTTTTCTTTCGCATCCTCAATCTCTGCATCTGACAGCTTCTCCATCTCTTCATTATATTCTGTAAGAATCTGATCCTGTTTTCTATCCTGTAATATATTACTGATAAACGGATAACTCAAAACGCCGATTCCACAAAGCAGAATCAGCACAAGAAAGATATTAATTATTTTATTTTTCATTTTCCTGCTCCTTCCCTGTATTTGAAAACAAGAAATGTGCTTTCTCACTTTCAAATACAGGGAAACAGTCATTTCTGTTTCCCTGTGTAGTATTAATTATGTATATGAGAGCATCTAATTAATTATTTGGATCTTTTTCTCATGAATAAGAGTGATCCTGCAGCTGCAACGATTGCGATACCTGCGATTGTGAAGAGTGCAATACCTCTTCCACCTGTAGCCGGAAGGTTAAATCCCTTGCTGTTGACTACTGTGAGTGGTACTATAGCTGTATCGCTTCCATTGTCAGCATTCATTGTAACTTCTTTAGTGCCTACAAATGCTGATACAACGCCTTTTGCAACTTCATCCGCCTTAGTAGACGGAGTAATCACAATCTCTACTGGATCTTTCAGAAGTACATAGCCGTCTTTTGTCTTTGTCTCTGTCAGTTTGTATGTACCTGGTTTTAAACCTCTGATGTGAATTTCTCCGTTATTGTCTGTTGTTACTGTACTAGATGCTTTAGTGTCATTTGATGGGTAATAAGCATCTCCAGATTTCAAAACGTTAATTTCATTATTACCATCTGTTAATTTAAATTCTACTCCTGAAAGCTTATCTCCACCTTCACCCTGTTTCGTAAGGTCAATTCCGTATGTGAATACTTTAACCTCTTTATCTTTATCTGGAATTATTGTTTTTTCTTCTTCACCCTTATTTTTATATGTCAACTGAACTTTGTTTGTGTTTCCTGCCTGTCCAAGAACTGCCTTCTCGTTTAATGTTGCTGTATATGTAATTGTAAATTCCTGTGTTGAATCTGTAGCTAATGACTGGCAATACTCTGAAGTAAATGTAATTGTAATAATTTGCTCTCCTGTTTGACTATCACCATGATTTACTATATTATAATTTTTACTATCTACCTTTGTTTCTCCATTATATACTGTAACGCTATTTGAACTCTTATTAAATGTTAACCCTTTACTCATTGTATCTGTTATAATTAAAGATTCTAATCCATTCTCTGTTACTGGCACACTATAAGCAACTTTGTAATTAACTGTATCTCCGATATTAGCAGCTGTTGTTACTTTTTCTGTTTCACCTTCCACGATTTTCTTATCAATCATATCTTCACCTGTTGAGTTCTTTGGATATACCTTTAATTCTTTTACTGTTTTTCCATCTTGTCCAGTAAATGGTAAAGAAACGAGGAATGGAACAGAAACTTTTGTTACGTTAACTTTGCTTCCATCACTTGCTAGCGCTGCATTTGTAGCATCTGTTTCTGCAAATACATATAATGCATTAAGATCTAGTCTTGTAAAAGATGCTGTACCATTTTCATCTGTAGATTTTTTATTAGCTCCTTTATATGTATTTACAAAATTTATCACCTTAGTTTTATTAGCACTACTACTTACTTTTTCATTTAATGTTTTTTGTGTAAAATTTTTATTTACCTCTGCTTTTTTAATCCCTATTGCGTCCAAAAAATTTTCATCTGTCACCGTATACTGTATCTCTGTTTGTGAAGAATCCGATGTAGCAGTATCAACCTGCACTCTCTCACCAACTTTTACATAAGCAAACTCAACATTTTTTAATAATTTATACTCTTCTCCTGTTGGTGCAGCACCTGTATAATTCTCTGTTGACAATGTATCCCCAGTTCCTGAAGTACTCATATACTTCGTAATCGTAACACTACCTTTTGTTTCTGCGCTTTCTCCAGCTTCATCCGCAAATGCCATCACCGACATGCTGCTCATTACTGTTGCCGCTGCAAGTGCTGCTGCCGCAAATTTTTTCAATACATTTTTCTTCATCGCTCTCTTCTCCTTTTTTTTCTTTTTGTTAATAAGTAACCGCCTACCAGAACTGTTGTAATTCCGATTACGATAAATTTATAAATTCCTTTATTACCACTTGCCGGAAGATCAAATGCCTTATCATTAACGATAGTGTAAGTAAGGTTCCATGTCACACCACCTTCCTTTACTTTCGTTCCATTCACTATATCTCCCGCCTTATACTTATATGGAAGTGTTATCCTAATCGGCTCTTTCAAGAGTACATAACCGGCTTTCGTTTTTACCTCTTTCAGATAATATGTAATCGGATTTTCTTCCGTTCCCGTGATAATATTATTGAAAATTAACTCCCCATTTGTTCCGGTAATACCTGTTAGATCATTTCCTAAGTAGTCTTTTGCAACGTTCGTTGTATTAGGATCTGTATAAAGAGTAAAACCTGCCCCTTCTAAGAAATCATCTTTTCCGGTCTTCTTTATAATTTTCAATGTACCAGTTTTTTTATTTGTGATATTATAACTTCCATCTTCCGCTTCAGTATATTTCGGATAATATCCTGCTATTGACTTGATATGATCTGAATTCTGTGGATCTGGTGTCGTATTATTAAGTTCATCCTTACTTTTTAATGTTCCCAGTTCTACAACCCTATACTCATATTCCACTTTAGGATCAACTTTATAATTCACATATTTCAATAATCCTGTAAATGTATACTTCCAGTCACTATTAATATCAACAACTTGATTTGGAATCAGTACTCCTGACTTATCTTTTGCTTGTTCATATTCTTTAGTATCTGGATTAAGCCGCTGAATCTGAACAACAATGTTATCCGGTGTATCTTTTGTCTCTCCACCTTCCCAAGTCTTCGTTCCAGAAATGGAAATCAATGGTGTAACCGTATTCACAAATGTAACCTCTGTGCTAGTTGGATTGTCACCATCATCTGCAACTACAATTCCTGTAACTACATTGTTCTCTGCTTTGACATTCTTGTCATTTCCAGCCTTTGTAACATTCACTTTTTCCAGACTATAATCGGCACTATCTGGTATTACTTCGTAAATTGTATAATCGGTTCCTGCCGGAATGCCAGGAATTGTTTTTTGCTCATTTGCCCTCAATTCAATTTCCTGCTTAATAACATCTGTTCCTGTATTCGCTTCCAGTTTCATTCCTGCGACATTTCGGTATTCGATTATAAACTTATAATTTCTTCCTGCTAGAGTTTCTGACTCTCCATTACTCAACTCTTTTTTCAAAGAAATAGAACCTGTCCGCAGCTTGTTTACATATTTTGCTTTCAGATCAATCACTGCATTTTCATTATCAGGATCCTTATAACTTCGAAATACAATTGTTGATTCATCAGGTTTTTTCACCTCTGCCTCTTCTTTTCTTCCATCGTTGACTTTATATCCTGATTGCTTTTCAACAGATGTATTTTCACCACCAGTCACAGTAGAAGTATTTTTACTCAAATCACTTTGATTTACACTCGCTCCCTTTTCATACAATGACCATGTTGTAGTAAATACATCAGATGAAACATTTTTCTCGGCAATGGAAAGATAACTTCCTCTTCGGAACTGATCGCTGAATATTGCACTTTCTTTATTTCCAATACTAAGAAGTCCATCACTGTAGATGATTGTATCTCCATTTGTATTCTGATAATATGCGCCATTCACCGGTTCCAGCTTCTTTGATTTAATTGATCCATAATCTGGAATATCTTCCTGTTCTGTTATGAATCCTGTTTTCTCGACACTCGCTGGCTTTACAAATGCAAACTTGTCAAGATAAACTGTCACATCATCCCAGTAAGCAAATTGGATTTCTTTTACTTTGCTGAAGTCAAATCCACTTGTTGTTCCCTCGTCTAATGTTTTTTCCTTTAATTTATTAAGATCGATTCGTATTGTCTTCCAAATTTTATTATCAATATTATTATTTCGACCATTATAAGTAAGGAAACTTGCCCACGCTCCTATCCTTGTTCCATCTTCATCTACCAGTGCAACAAAAGGATCTGTCCCTAACGCATTTTCATCCTTATTATACACATCAAATTGCAAATACTTGTAACCTTTTGAATCTAATGCGTCAAATGTACCTTCATCACTTGCCTGAATCTTTACTAATCTCGAATCTGTTTTTTCTTGCGTATCCGTTGATTTCTTCTCTCCCGGATAATAGCTGCTTATAAGCTTTCCTTTTCCGTTACCCGTAGAATCATCAACCACTTCAACACTTGAATTCTTCACTCCTGTTCCAGAAATACTACTCTGATTTGTATAATCATTGAATACTTGCTTTACCTCCGGGCTACTAGGAGTAGACACTTCTTTAGTTTCTCCACTTGTTGCAAGATTTTTTATCTCAAAATCAAATGTTCCGACATCTGCTAAAGCTTTTTTGAAAATATCATTTGCTCCTGTTGTATCAACTTCTTTTTCTACAGTGAGCTTATTCTCCTGTGGGAAGTTGAAAGTGATTTTCATATTTGATTCCCAAAGTCCACGCTCCATGTAAAACATGGTGAGTGTATGTTCTTTTGTGAAATAATCAGCTTTGTCTAATATATCTGAAAAATCTTTTACTACATCTTTGATTACCCTATCATCGCCGCCGTTATTAGAATTACTATTCTTCACACGATCTACTGTAGCTGTCTTATTTTCGAAATTAATTGTTCCTTCTACTACATCATGATCACCACCAACATCAAGAACTAACTGGCCATCGATAAATACCCATACATCATCATCACCGGAAAAGTTAAATTCAATTGGTACTTTTTTATTTTCAGAATCAACAACTGTTCCATCAGATGTAAGACGGAACTTCAGATCAAACTTTTGCCCAAATCCATAATTTAATTCTGAAGCATCTCCTGATTGATCTTTTGAATTCAATGGGAAATAATTTCCATTATCTGTTTTATTCTTTGTTGTTCTTCCCTTTACTTCTGCATCAGTTGATTGCAAAAAATATTCATCCGTTGTGTCATACTGCAATTGAAGATTTTTATTGGCTAAACTCTGATCATGATCAGCACTGTCAAAATACCAATAATCTACTGTTCCGCTAGAATTTCTACTTGACGACGTCATTGCTTTTTTTACAAATGGAAAAGTTACATTTTCATATACTTTTCCAAGTACAGTATTCTTTGAATTCTTTCCACTTAAAAAGTCTTTGTCAAAAAATGGAGCCGTTATCGTATTTCCATTTTGTGTTTTTAATTGTAAATTGTTACTAGATAACTGATCTGCGACCAATCCCTGCGTTGCATTTCGTCCATTGAGTGATTGATCACCCATTGTTAAATCTTCTCCATTTTTTCCCCACATGGAGTTGTTTTCGTAAAAGAATTTTTTATATAAATCAGTTTTCTCATCATAACCAAACAATTTCATTGTATCTTCAATATCTTTAAACTTTGAACCGTCGAAGTTCTGAAAGTTTCCCCAGTATAATGGTGACTCTGCGTTATTATCTTGATAATAATCACTCAATGCCATGTTGAACTGTCGGAATGGCTGATAGATTCTGTGGTTTGTTACATTCTCTTGTTTTGGATAGTTATCTCTGTTATTTCCATTTAACTCATAATCTGAGTAGTAATCATAAATTGTCGTATTTACATATAAATTATCAGCATCTCTTTTTTCTTTTCCATCTGGTACATCTACAATTTTGTTGCCCTTTCCTGTTTCTGCATCTCTTACTGTATATGCCTCTCCCCAGTAACCGCCACGGTTTTCTTGAGTGCCTTGATAGATAATGTCGTCACTTGAATCTCCGTAATAACATGGTTTTGTCATCTTTTCCGGAATATCTACTAAATCTGTCGCATCACCATTTGCTGCTACGTTCGTATCATTTACTAGATATGCAGCAAATCGTATTTTTGTATATCCCTCTGGAAGAGTTACTTTATATACATCTTTATAATTTCCTTCTGGTGCTATTTCCATTTTTCCTGTATAAGGTGTAGTACCAGTATCCTTTGTAGCATAGAAGTAAATTGGACCCTTCTCTGAATGTGGAATTCCATCTCCAGTCCCCTTTACATTTTCTGTCTTAGCATAAGATAATTTAGATAATGTAGCGTCATAATATACTGTTATTCCATTTGCAGCAAGTGGTGTTTCTTTGTACTCAAACGGAGTATCTACTTTCTTTCTATTATCCGATGCAGCATCACCCCTCAATTTATAACATGGTGAATTCAGGCTCCAATCAATCTGTATATCCTCTGTTTGGTTAAAAAAACCCGACCAGTCGTCACCTGTTAAAAAGATTACATGTGTCCATTCCTTATCAAACGTGATTTTCCAAATATTCTTTGAATCTGATTCAGGTACTTTATACATCTGCAGAACGCCCGTGTTTTCATTATTACTAAATGCATATACAGAAATTTGTGTTGCATTATCCCAAGCAGAGTGAGGGTCATCTATTGTATTTTGCTCAAAATACAATGTATATACTCCTGTTTCTGACACCGTATTAATATTATTTTCTCCATCCGCATCCTCATCCGCAGCTTCGCTTTCTGGTTGACTTACTGCCTGACCTTCCCAGACAACTGTCGCTTCATTCTCTTTGCTCTCGTCTGCTCTCTTAGCTGCTTCTGTAATATCCTGCTCCTCTTCGAATGCCTTTGCCTCAACCAGCACTTTCTTTGTATAGCTTGCTTCATCTGTACGATACTGAAGCTGCATATCAAAGTTGATTGCTGTTGCATCCGCTGGCATTGTAATCTGCAGATATTTAGAAGTAACTGTTCCATTATCGTCCTTGTCGTTCTTCCACTCTGCTGTTGGACTTGCCTTTGTTCCATTATTAAGAGTCACTGAATCTTTCAATGTCTCATCGATTGTTTCCTGTGTGTTTTTATCTGTAAGCTGATCGCTTGTCAGAAGATTGACTGCATCTATATCTGTTGCCGCAGATCCGTCCTCGTTTTTTAGATATACATTCAGACAGACTGATTGCGAGCACTGCCCCTGCGCAGTCACATGAATTGTCTGTGTAACATTCTGTTCCACAGTTTGTTCAGAATCTTTAGAAATATTAATTTTTATCCGATCTTGTTCGTCACTGCTCTCTCCTGCTGCAAATACAGTATTTCCTGTTAATACTGTTCCAAGTACCATTGTCACTACAAGTATCAGACTAACTCTCTGTTTTGCCTTTCCTCTCATTTTTCGAACTCCATCCCTTTTCATAACCCGATAATATAATTTCTGTCTCCCCTCTGCTGTCTATCGGTAATCTCTTGTATTTGTTTCTTAACACTATGTTAACAAAACTTTCCAATTTAATGAATATTAAATTTTCAAGATTTATAACACTATTTCAAGATTTATAACACTATTTCAAGAAGTTACGTGTTTTACCCCAAAAAAATAACCCAGAATCAACTGATAAATTTTCTCTTTTATCAATTAATTCTGGATTAACACTTGCTGCTTTTTTCCACATCTTCATAATAATAATCTCCTCCTCAAAACGAATTGATATTCTTTATGTGTCATATA
>ENA-OOWV01001548-OOWV01001548.1-human-gut-metagenome-genome-assembly--contig:-NODE-1548-length-14750-cov-18.783872_pt1 | contig 14750 bp, 14 predicted proteins | sample MGYA00241584_ERZ501337 | MGnify/ENA primary metagenome ERZ501337 (study PRJEB25962, sample SAMEA2042744) | human gut metagenome | biome: human gut; feature: human-associated habitat; material: faeces... | reverse complement strand
CGAGAACCGGGGTTCTCAAACCTCCCACGGACTGAACTATCAAAAATTAGGAAAGTCTTTGCCACAATGTCAAGTGGTGAATTGGTGTCAAATTATCTATCTTGAAGCTATAAGGGCAATTCAATATAATAAATAGGTATAAGCAATCTATCCGGAAAAAATTTTTATAAAAAATGAAGCCACACTATCTTTTTACAGTGTTCATTCGTTATACATGGTAGAAAGAGAAATGCGCATTGACTTTCAATAACGGGAAAGGAGGATTTCGTGGATATAGATTTTTTGTTGCTACAAAGAATGAAGCGTGGAGACGAAAATGCTTTTAATGTATTTGTTCGCAAATACTATAAGGAAATATTGAACTATTGTAACTATCATTGCCCTGATACATCAACCGCAGAAGATTTAACACAGGAAACTTTTTTGCGCTTTTTCGAGAAATTGTCCGACTACCGTTATATGGGAAAAACCAAAAATTATTTGTATACGATTGCTGGAAATCTTTGCAGGGATTCCTATAAAAAAATCCGAGAAAGTTTGTTAGAGGAACAGTCTTTAGAAATTCAAGATTGTTTACATCCCCCTGAAACAGACGAGCTTCTTAACAGGCTGACGATTAAGGCAGCTCTGGATAGATTACCCGCTGAATTAAGGGAAGTTATTATCTTGTATTACTTTCAGGAACTGAAACTTACAGAAATATCCAGCACCTTACAAATAGGTTTGCCATTAGTAAAATACCGGGTAAAACAGGCAAAAACACATTTAGAAAGACTGCTAAGGGAGGAGTGATTTTGTGAATATTGAAGAACAACTCAAAAGGTATCGGGAAAATCAGAATATTATTCCTGATGAACAGCACATAAAAGAAACCGTAAGAAAATCAATAGAAAGTTATTGCTCCGTTGAGCAGGAAAAGCAACTAACGTATTGGGAATTTTTATGGACAGAGTTACATCTTATACGCAAGCGGTGGTGGCTGCTGCAAATGCTTTTGTTATGGACTGCTGCAACCCTTTTGCCATATCTTTTAGACAATAGGTATGTGATAAGAATGTTAGGTATGATAGGGGTACTCTTTATTGTTCTGATGATACCGGAATTTTGGAAAAACAAATCTTGTGACTGTATGCAGATAGAAGCGACCTGCCTTTATTCATTGCGACAGATATATGCAGCCAGAATCTTTCTATTTGGAATTGTCGATTTATTTATGATAAGCCTGTTTTGTATCACACTTAGAGGAAGTGTCAATCTCGCGCTATCAGAAATTGTCATCCAGTTTTTGTTTCCAGCCGTGGTGACTGCTTGCATTTGCTTTGGTACGTTGTGCAGCAATAGTCGTGTAAATGAGGGAACTTCTATTATTCTCTGCCTGTTATGGAGCGGAATATGGTGGTTCATTATCAATAACGAAACCATTTACGTTCTCATTACACTTCCGGTTTGGTATGCTTTGTTTGGAACTGCTGTTGTTTTTCTGATTGGTGCAATTTATAAAACCATATTTGATTGTAATAAATTTTGGGAGGTGGATTTAAGTGGAACTACAATTAGTTAATCTGACAAAAGAGTTTGGAAATTTTCGAGCAGTAAACAACCTGAATCTTACGATTTCAAATGGTGTGTATGGACTTTTAGGTGTCAATGGTGCTGGAAAAACCACTTTAATGAAAATGATATGCTCACTGCTGACCCCTACAAGTGGAAAGATATTATGTGACGGGCAGGATATTGGGGGAATGGGCGGCGAGTACCGGAATCTTTTAGGATATTTGCCGCAGGAATTTGGATTTTATCCGGAATTTACGGTAAAGGATTATCTTTTATACATTGCAGCCTTAAAAGGGATTCGCCCGATTGTGGCAAAGAAAAAAGTAAACAAACTACTTGCACAGGTAGGACTTTCCAAAGCTGCTAATAAAAAAACGCGGAAATTATCCGGAGGCATGAAACGTCGGGCTGGCATTGCACAAGCGATACTGAATGACCCTAAAATTTTGATTTTGGATGAACCAACTGCCGGACTTGACCCCGCAGAAAGAATACGTTTTCGCAATCTAATCAGTGAGCTGTCAGAAAACCGTATTGTTATATTATCTACTCACATTGTTTCGGATGTGGAGTATATTGCAAAGGATATTTGGCTTATGAAAGACGGTAAGATTTTGCAGCAAGGGAATTTAGATGAAATCGTATCTTCCATGCCGCAAAAAGTATGGGCTTGTCAGACTTCCCATGAAAAAGCAGCAAAGTTGATGAAACAATATAAAGTATCTAATATGAAATCAGAAAATGGTACTGTTGAATTACGAATTATTTCTGCCAGGCAGCCGCTTGAACATGCAAGACTTGTGCGCCCTAATTTAGAAGACGTCTTTTTGTATTATTTTGGAGAAAAGGATGGTGACATGGAATGATTCGATTTGAAATAAAAAAGATATTTTCAAAAACTGCAAATAAAATCGGTCTGATCGTATTGCTGGCAGCCATCGCTGTTACTTGCTATTTTGCAATATCTTCCATGGACTATGTGGATGAGGAGGGGGATACACACACAGGAATTGCGGCAGCAAGGTACTTGCGTGATACAAAAGCGGAATGGGAAGGCCTGATCACAGAAGATGTGCTTCGAGAGGTCATTCGGCAAAATCGGCTAATCAACGAAACCTATCCTGACAGCCCGACAGATATTAAAACCAGCAACATTGGCTATTCCAAAAAACAGGGATTTTCTGATATTAGGGATTTAATTAACTCTGGATTTTCCGAGTTCCGAGAACATAATTACTATCGGGCAGACAGCTTATCAGAGGATGAGGTTGGAAAGCTTTATGATAACCGCATCTTAAATCTGGAGAAATGGCTTAATTCTGATGAAGCAAAAGACCAATTCAGTGAAAAGGAAAAAGCATTTCTGGTTAGTCAATATCAAAAACTGGAGACTCCTTTTTATTATGAATATGCAGGCGGTTTTACTGCTGCTTTGGACTATGCACCCACAATCATTATGCTGACCGTTTTGATTATGAGTTTCTTTGTAGCAGGTATCTTTTCAAACGAATTTGGGTGGAAAGCGGATTCTGTTTTCTTTTCCGCAAGGTATGGCAGAAATAGGGGGACTTTTTCTAAAATAGCGGCTGGGTTGATTGTTATTACCGGAGTTTACTGGTTGGTAATTCTGATATATTCCGCAGTAGTATTTAGTGTTGCAGGTATTGGCGGTGCAAATTGTGTTATTCAGACAAGCTGGGCTTTCTGGAAAAGTTTTTACAATATTACCTATTTGCAGGCATACCTCTTAACCGTGATTGGTGGATATGTGGGAGCATTATTCATTTTAGCTGTTTCCATGTTGGTATCTGCCAAGACACATACAACTGTTTTAGCTGTTACAATTCCATTTGTACTGTTATTCATTCAATCCTTTTTGGGTGGATTTTCAGTATTATCAGATGTATTAGGACTTTTGCCAGACCAGCTCTTGCAGATAAATATGGCAATTAAAACCTTTACTCTTTATGAAATTGGTGGGAAAGTGATAGGATCAGTTCCGATTATTTTAACAATTTATTCCGTTCTATTCCTTATTATTTTACCTGTTCTGTATCAGGTATATCGAAAAACAGAAATAAAGTAAAAAGCGAGTGAAAAGCTAACTTGAAACTCTAAGCAATTTATGAGGTATTGATAAGGAAAAGAAAATCAAACAAATATAATAAGCCCGTCTGAAAGATAATCTGAACCGGTCCGTAAAAAGTAGACAATAGATAAAAAGCCTCCCCGTGTAGGATAATAGAACTACACGAGGAGGTTTTGCTATGTCCAGAAAATATATAAAGATCGACGAGTATGGCAAACAGATTTTAGAGATGAAAGCCCAAGGGAAAACCAGCCGTGAAAGCCATCTACCGCCCCTATCTGGCGAATCCCTGCCCGGAGAATATGCCGATTTTGTCTGACCTCCACCAAGCCCTGCTCGACCAGCACTTGCCGGAAGCGGACCGGGTAGCGCAGGCATTGGACTTGTATGTGTCCGGCTCGCTGAATGTGTTTAATCACAAAACGAATGTGGACATCCATAATCGGCTTGTGGCCTTTGACATCAAAGAACTGGGCAAGCAGTTAAAAAAATTGGGGATGCTCATTATCCAAGACCAGATATGGGGCCGCGTCACCCAGAACCGCAGCCAAGGCCGGGCCACATGGTACTTTGCGGATGAGTTCCATTTGCTCTTGAAAGAAGAACAGACCGCTGCTTATTCCGCAGAAATCTGGAAACGCTTCCGCAAATGGGGCGGCGTGCCCACGGGCGCCACCCAGAATGTGAAGGACCTTCTTTCTTCGCCGGAGATCGAGAACATTCTGGAAAACAGCGACTTCATCACGCTGCTGAATCAGGCATCCGGCGACCATAAAATCCTTTCGGAACGGCTAAATCTCTCTGCAGACCAGCAGAAGTACATCGACAATTCGGAACCGGGCGAAGGACTGCTGATTTTTGAGAACGTGGTGTTGCCGTTTTCCAACCCCATCCCGAAAAACACCCAGCTCTATAAAATCATGACTACCCGGCTCAGTGAGGTGGTGGAGCTATGAGCCTAACACATTTCAGCTTGTTTTCCGGCATCGGCGGCATCGACCTTGCAGCGGAAGCAGCGGGGTTTACCTCTGTCTGTCAATGCGAGTGGGCGGCCTTTCCCGCCGCTGTTCTGGCAAGCCACTGGCCGGAGGCGCCCCGTTTTCAGGACATCACCACCGTAACAAAGGAGGCTTTCTTTGAAAAAACAGGACTTCGCACCGTCACCCTCATTTCAGGCGGCTTCCCGTGCCAGCCGTTCTCCACCGCAGGGAGGCAGCGCGGCTTCCACGATGAACGCTACCTCTGGCCCGAAATGCTGCGGGTCATCCGGGAATTGCAGCCCCGTTGGGTGCTTGGAGAAAATGTTGCTGGCTTCCTCCGTATGGGGCTCGACAAAACGCTCATTGACTTGGAGCAGGCAGGTTACGATGTTCGGGTTTTCGTATTACCTGCTGCTGCCGTTGGCGCATGGCACGAACGGAAACGGGTATTCATCATCGGCTCCGCTGTTTCCCACGCCCCTTGCCAGCGACACCGGGGATGTGGGCAAGGGGCTGGACATCCAAATTTCTGCAAATGGCAGCTACCGCAAGATGAACAAGGATGGCAAAGCATGGACGGCGCGGCTCTCTCATGTGATCTACCGTATGACACCCACCACGCTGGAAAAGCCCTATCTCAACCCGGACTGGGTAGAGTGGCTGATGGGTTTCCCGCGCAAATGGACGGACATTCCCTTTGGGCCGAAGAACCCGCCGACATCCCGCGCCTGACCGAAGATGTGCCGAACCGCAGCAAGCGGATGAAAACACTGGGCAATGCAGTTTCGCCGCCGCAGGTGTTCCCGATTCTCAAATACATTGCGGACATTGAAACGGGTCGCTTTCCGATGGGAGGTGAAGAACTTTGAAAGAATTGCAGGCAAAAGCCAAAGTCACCCAGACCATGACCCGTGACGGTCTGGTGGTAGAAAATCAGGCTGACGGAACTGTGGAGAACGTTTCCAGCCGGGAGGCAGAACAGGATTATTCCACGGATGCCGAGGGCAAAGCTGAAAAAATTCTGGAACGCGCCGAGGACGTAAAGGACAAGCACAAGGCAAAGAAAAAAGCCAAGCAAGCTGTGGAAACTGCCGAAAGTGAAGATGGCTTGCATGGTTCGGCAGCACGTCTGGAACTGACCGAGGAAGAACGGGCAGACCCGGCGTTGCAGCCGTATATCCAAAAGGCGGGAGCGAAAGCCGACAAGCTGGATGCAGCCCGCGCCGCTTTGCCGAAAAAACGTGTCCCGGTCAAGGAAAAATCTACGATGCCGCCAGCGGCAAGGCGAAATCCACCCTGCGTTTTGAGCAGCAGGACAAAGGCCCGCCCAGCCTGAAACCAAACCCGGCCAGCCGCCCGCTGTCGGAAGCATTGCTGTTCGCTCACGGAAAAATCCACGAGGTCGAACACGAAAATGTGGGCGTAGAAGGCGGCCACAAGGGTGAAGAACTGGTGGAGCGTCAGACCGCCAAAGCCATCCGCAGCGGCATCCGGCACCACAAGATGAAGCCCTACAAGGCCGTGGAAAAGGCAGAGCGTCAGCTCATGTCTGCCAATGCAGAATACTTTTACCAGAAATCTTTGCGGGACAATCCGCAGATCGCGCAGTCCGCCAGCAATCCCATTTCCCGGATGTGGCAGAAACAGCGTATCAAGCAACAGTACGCCAAAGCTGCACGGCAGGCCGGACAAGCCGCCGCACAGGGTGCAGCCACTACCGCAGAAAATGGTTTCCGGGTAACAAAGCTGGCAGCCGAAGGCGGCGAACGGGTGGCCGAATTTGCTGCCCAGAACTGGAAAACCATTCTGATTGTGGCGGTGTTCGGTCTGCTGGCTCTGCTCTTGATAACGGGCTTGCAGTCCTGCACGGTGATGGCGGGCACCGCTGGGACCGGCGTGACGGCATCTTCTTATTTTTCCAAGGACAAGGATATGCTGGGTGCAGAGAAGGCTTATGCCAAGCTGGAACAAAAGCTGCAACGGTATCTCGACACCTACGAGGCCACCCACAACTATGACGAGTATCATTTTTATCTGGATGAAATCGAGCATGACCCCTATGTGCTGATCTCGATTTTGTCCGCGCTCCATGATGGCGTTTTTACATTGGCCGAGGTGCAAAGCGAGATTGAAATGCTCTTTGAAAAGGAGTATATTCAGAACGGCGAAAACCCTTGTAAAATAAGGATTTCCGCCGTTTTTCCATACCTGTTTGTCGCTTATTTGTCGCTTAAATCTGTGAACAGATACTAAAAGATAATAGCAGATACTTCGATTCAAGCAGCTAACCATTGCGCAACGCAATTCTGAATTTTATCATTCCAGTCGTTTTCATCTGTGGCAAGTTCTTCTTGCCGCATGACTTCATCAAGGAATTGTCGGATATTATGCGGGGCTGGCTGTGTGTGATAGTTATACGAATTTTCCACAAGTCGCATAAACTGGTCTAACTCAAGCGGAATTATTTTTGTTTTGCCGCCATAGTATGAAATGCCTATTTTGTTAAGGGCAAAGAAGTGTGCTAAACAGGCTTTATTGATTGTCGGCGCTATAAACAAACAATAGGCTTCTTTTCCCGTCCGCTTTTTCATCTGCCCATAATGGCGGGCTACGGGTTCGCCCTCGCTTTCATATTGCCGTTGTCCTTGCTGCATTGTCACTTCTACGGACAAAACAAAATCATCATAATCGCATTCAATATCAGGCATATTGCCAGACGCAGTAGAAAGTGGTTGCCCTACATCATCAAACTTGAAATTGCCCTTGATGTTTCCACCGTCAAGCATTGTCATCGCTCGCCATGTATTATATTCAAGCATAAGCGGCGCATCATAATACCCGTCAGAAATAATTTCATTGTAGGTGTCAATGATTTCTGAATACAGGGCATAAGATTTGATTTCTGTTACCTGTGCTTTTATAACGGCTTCTTTGCGCTCTGCTACAATAGCGTCCCGTATATCTTTCAGTTCTTCAATGTTCTTGCCCGCAAGCTGCCGTTGCGTATAATCGCTTATACGCATAAGATGGTCAATAACATTATCAATATTATCGACATAAAGAACGGGGATAGCAGCATTGAACAGATATTCCTTGTATCTGTCTGTATCATCGACAAAAACAGGCTTTCTGTCCACGTTGGCAAGTATGAAGTCAACTTCTTTCAATTTATCGGGATAGAAAGAAATAGAGCGGTTCTTGTGTGAAATGGATACAAGCCCCGTATAACGCAAGTAACGGAAACAAGCGTCTGTATAGTCCCGTGTGTTGCTTTTCTTTGTAGTCAGGAACTTTTTCAAGCTCTTGTCTGTCGTTTCCCGTGTCTTTGTCTTTCCTGCGTCTATGTCATCGGAATAAGCCTGCAAAAGAGAGTCTGTCCACTTTTCATCAACAAATTTCTTATATTGCCCCTTATGTTTTTCTTTTTCAGCTCTGAAGTTAAGAATTGCGTTCTTTACTGTATCATACTGCCTGTAGTCGATCAGCATAAGGGCAAAGATTTTCAATTCATCAAAAGAAAGACTTTCTAAATCACGAATAAGCCGCATAATTTCTAAATACGGCTTGATGAAGAAAGTCCCCTCAATGTTGTTGGTTTCAATGTGATACGGCGACGGGAATTGAAATTTCAGCAGTTGCCGCAAGAAAATTTCTTGCGGTCTATTCCCGTACACTAATGCTTTCCCCGCATCCGTCAATTCGATGTGCGGGGATAGGTCAACAAAACCTAAAGCCTTTGGTGCTCTGTTTATTCTGTCCCTTGCGCTAAAATCTTTATTTTTTGATGAACCGCTACCCTCAAAGAACCCCGATTGCGCTAACAGGTCAATAAACGCAATCTGCGTTTGTTTGTTCCATTTTTGCCCGGAAAAATGCTCACTAAGCAACTGTATCTCCGGTATCATTTTAGACGGGGTGCGGGGCGACGTTGTGAAGAATAAGGCTTTGTTTTTTAGGTATGCCATGTGTTCCCCTCCCGGCTTAATAATTCTTTACGACAATGTGCATTTTATCGTTGTTAAAACGATTTTTGATATTTACGGCGTAGTTCTTATAATACTCGTCGAAAACATAATCTCCATATAATTCCATGGTCAATGGGGTCTTGCCGATAACCATAAGCGCACGGCAGGGAAGATTTCTAAAATCAGCAGCTAAACGTCTATGTTCGGTTTCATCAAAACCGTTCATCATATCAATATTTCCATAGTCATTGAAAACGCAATCATAAGGCGGGTCAAGGAATATAAAATCCTCTTCTCCTGCCATATCAAATATGCGTCTATAATCAAGACTATACAGGTCTGCAGTACGCAATAATTGGCTGTGTTGCGCTGTGACTAATTGTGTGTTAAGATTAGGATAGCGCCCAAAAGGCACATTGTATTCGCCGTTGCTGTTATACCTAATCATACCAGAATACGCCGTTTTGTTAATGAAAAAATATACAACGCCGTCTAAAAAACTGCCGTCAGGGTGATTAAAAAGCTCCCGCATTTTATAGTATAATTCTTCATTGGCATTTGGTACACGTTCATCAGGCGTTTGTGCTTTCAGCTTTTTATATGTTGCTTGATTGGCTTCATACACGCGTTGAAGTTCATCAAGCTGCACCCGCATTTCCGGGTAATTATCGCGAAGTTGTCGATAGAACAACATTAGCCGTTCATTGACATCATTTATTATTGCGACTTCGGGTTCAAGATAAAAATATAAAGCACCGCCGCCAAAAAAAGGCTCGATATATCTATCAAAGTCGTCAGGAATGTATTGCAGAAAGCGGGGAATTTCCCGCGATTTTCCGCCTCTATATTTTAATACTGGGTTCATTCGCGGCACCTCCCTTTCTTGTGCTTACACAGACTCTTTATTAGTATAGCACATCAATCTGCAAAAAGATAGTGCTTTTCAGAAAAAATCAAAATTATTATTGCCTTACCCGTCGGCTGCAATACAGGGTCAAGTCCTCTTTGTAGCCCTCGAATGCGTCCACACGGGTTATATCGTACAGAACACCTTTATAGCGCACAACATGGGCGGTCGTTATGTCCGTGCGGTAATTTATCGTGAACAGCACTTCTTCCTTATAGTTGATTGTTGCCGCCGCAAAAACTTCTTTGCCGGAAAGCCTGACCTCTCCCGCTCTGACTGCTGAATGGGAAAGCCGTCTGACCGAGATTGCCAAGGGCAATGCAGACCCGGACGAGTTCATGGCCGAAATTGAAGCGCAGGTGCGTCAGCTGATCAAGACCTATTCCTGCATCAGCGCGGACAAACAAAACCTGTTCCAGTCGGAACGGGTTATCATCGGCAAGTGTCCCCGGTGTGGTGAAAACGTCTACGAGGGCAAGAAAAACTTCTACTGCGGAAATCGTGGCTGTCAGTTCGTAATGTGGAAGAATGACCGCTTCTTTGAGCAGCGAAAAAAGGCGTTCACCCCGAAGATAGCCGCTGCTCTGCTCAAAAACGGTAAGGCAAAGGTAAAGGACCTCTATTCCGAAAAGACAGGCAAAACCTATGATGCAACGGTGCTTCTGGCAGATACGGGAGGCAAGTACGTCAATTACCGGGTAGAGCGCAAAGAGTAAGGCAAAAATACGAGGGCCGGTTATGGTAAGGTGAAGCATTCATTTTGCCATAACCGGCTCTCTCTATCCGTAGGATAGCAAAAAAGGAGTGTGACCAAATGAGCGAATTATTTTCCATCCAGCTGCAAAATCGACAGCAACAAGGCGGAGATGGCGTCTGGCTGGACCTGCCTACCACAACCGAACAGGTACAAGCGGCCCTGCGGCAAATCGGCATTTCGTCCGATAATCCGCAGGGCCTTTTCATTTCCGGCTATTTTGCCGAGGAAGAAAAGCGTTTTGCCATCCCCTACAACATGGTGCTGGCATCCAATGTGGACGAACTGAACTTTCTGGCATCACGACTGGAAACACTCTCTACCGGGGAACGCGCAGAACTGAACGCCGCCTTGCAAGCCCCGCAGAGTGAGCTTTTCAGCATCGGGAGAATCACCGACTTTCCCGAAAACGTGGACTACTATGTGCATCTGCCGGATGTGCACGGGCCTGCCCAGCTAGGAGATTACTACCTGAATCGCTCCGGCATGGTGGATATGCCGGAAGAATGGAAAGGCGGCATCGACACGGCACAGTTTGGCCGGTATGTGGCTCAGCAGGAACAGGGTGCGTTCACCCAGTACGGCTACCTTGTCAAAAGCGGGGACGAGTGGCAGAAAGTCCACGAGGGCCAGCCCGTGCCGGAGGAATACCGGGTGCTGTCCTTTCCCGCGCCGGAAGTTCTGCGGGATGCGGCCAACATCCCGCCGCCTGTTCAGCCTGAAACGGAACCGCAGAAAGTTATCCCCATCATCCTGAACGGCAAAGACAGCGCGGAACGGATGAAAGAAATTACGGACCGGCTGGAAACAGGGATTCAAGAGCTGTTCGACAGCGACCGCTACAAAGCCTACCTCACCACGATGGCGAAATTCCACAATTACAGCTTCAACAACACCTTGCTGATCGCCATGCAGGGCGGCCAACTGGTGGCGGGCTTCAACAAGTGGAAAGACACGTTCCACCGCACCGTAAAGAAAGGCGAAAAGAGCATCAAGATTCTTGCTCCTGCACCCTACAAGGTTAAGCAGAAGATGGAAAAGCTGGACGAGCAGGGTAAGCCGATTCTGGACAAGGACGGCAAGCCGCTGACCGAAGAAAAAACGGTACAGATTCCGGCCTTTAAGGTGGTGTCCGTGTTCGATGTCAGCCAGACCGAGGGCGAACCGCTGCCCTCTATCGCGGTGAATGCGTTGTCTGGCAGCGTACAGGACTACCAAGATTTTTTCAAAGCATTGGAGCAGGCATCCCCGGTGCCCATCGGGTTTGAGGACATCGAGGGCGGGGCGCACGGCTATTTTCATCTGCTCGACAACCGCATTGCCATCCAAGAGGGCATGAGCCAGCTGCAAACCATCAAGACAGCCATCCATGAGATTGCCCATGCAAAGCTGCACGCCATCGACCCAGACGACCCGGAACAGGCCAACCGCCCGGACAGCCGCACCCGCGAGGTGCAGGCCGAAAGCGTGGCCTATGCCGTCTGCCAGCATTACGGGCTGGACACGTCCGAGTATTCGTTTGGCTATGTAGCTGGGTGGAGTTCGGGCCGGGAACTGGCGGAACTGAAAGCCTCTCTGGAAGTTATCCGCAGCACAGCCCATGAGCTGATCTCTGCACTGGACGAACATCTGGCAGAGCTGCGTCAGCAGCGGGAAGCAGACCTTTCTGCTGCACAGGAGACTGCATTTGTGCTGGACAGTGGCAACACCCTGTTCATCCAGACCTGCGATTCCGGCTATGACTACACCCTGTACGGCCCGGACAAAAAGGCTCTGGATGGCGGGCAGCTGGATGCGCCCGGCCTGACCTTGAAAGATGCCGGGGAGGAAGCACTTAACCTGCTGGGGCAGACAGCCACGGTGTCGGAAATTCTTTTGGGCGATAAGCTGGCGGCATTCCAAGATGCAGCAGAAAAGGCCAACGAACTTCCCGCGCCTGTCAAAATTCCAGACCCTGCCGCAGAGCCCACGGTCACGATTCTGTGGAGCGAAAGCGACAAGCTGCAGGACGGCGAAATCATGCCGCTGTCCGTGGCGAATCGTGTTTTTGAAGAACTGGACACTGCCCAGCACACAGAACGGGAAAAGGACGGTTACGAGGGCGGCTGGTACGATAAGACTGCATTCCGCATTGATTTTACCCTGAACGGCCAGCCGGACAGCTACGAGGGGCGGCAGGATTTTGGCGATGGAGAGGGCTCTTTGGTGCAACATATCCAAAACTACCACGAATACTACGCCAAGGACGAGAACTGGAAAAATTTTGTTCTACACAACAAAGGCCCGGAAGCGTGGGAACAAGACAAGGCAGAGCGGGAAATGGTGCTGACCGAATTTATTCCATACCTCAAACAGCATTGCAATCTTTCGGCTATGGAGCAGACCGCCGCCACCGCTTTGCAGGAGGGGCAGAACATTTCGCCGGAACAGGCGGCCTATTACAACGCTGTTGTGGCCTATGTGCAGGACTGCCGCCCGCTGCTCAACCAAGGCCAGTATAACTTGCCGGAACCGCCCAAGCTGGCCGACTTCGACCAGAGCTTGCAGGATTACAAGGCGCAGGTGCAGGCCGAGATCGCGCAGGAAGCGGCGACTGCCGGAATGACCGTAGAGGAATACGCAGCGGCAGGTTTTGAGGCACCACAGCAGGACAGCTTTTCCATCTACCAGCTGCGCAACGAGGATTCCACCCGTGATTACCGTTTTGAACCTTACGACCGCCTGCAAGCCGCTGGCCGGACCGTGGACAAGTCCAACTATACGGAAGTGTACACCGCGCCGCTGGCTGCGGGTACCACATTGGAGGACATCTACCGTACATTCAATATGGACCATCCGGCAGATTTCAAGGGACACTCGCTGTCTGTTTCGGATGTAGTAGTGCTGCACCAGAATGGGAAGTACACCGCCCACTACTGCGACAGTGTGGGCTTCCAGCGGGTGCCGGAGTTCTTGCGGGAAAATCCGCTGCGCACCGCAGAACTTTCCACAGAACAGAACGAAAACATGATTGACGGTGTGCTGAACAATGCGCCCTCTCTGGGCGAATTGGAGGCCAAAGCAAAGGCCGGAGAACAAATTTCCCTGACGGACCTTGCCGCTGCAGTCAAGGCCGAAGAAAAGGCACCGAAAGCCAAGAAATCCCGCGCAGCCAAACCGAAAAAGCCATCTATCAGGGCACAACTGGATGCCGCAAAAAATAAACAGAGCAAGCAAACACAGCCACGGGAAAAGTCAAAGGAATTGGAGGTGTAAACCGTGCAGAAATTTGAAAATATGGATGTGATCGCTGCGCTGGAAGCTATCATGCACCAGAACACCGCATACTACCAGAGCGATTTTGCCTATGACATCAAGATGATGCGGGAAGCGGCCCGCAGCGACCAGCCGGAAGATAAGCTGCTGTTGTGGCTGTCCCGGCCTTCTGGAACATTCTGCTTCCGGGAACGGGATGTGCTGCTCAAAGACACCCAAGCCTACAACACATGGAAATTCTGCGGCGAGCAGACCCACGACAGGATTCTTGCCTATGCGGTGGAGTTGACCGGTACATCCAACGGAACCGTGCAAGGCAATCTGTATGAATTGGACTATCAGCGGCATTTTCAGCATATCCGGGATGCAGCTCTGCCCGTGGGTGCCAATCGCCTGATTTACGAAAGCGGGATGCGGGAGATTGGCCCGAAAGAGCATTTCGACAGCCGCCCGGACAAATATTTTGGAGAGTTCGTGCGGTATGAAATGCAGCCCCGTGACCCGGAACTTCTGCAAGCGGCCATCCGGCAGGAGCAGCGCAGCCGGGAATCTGCGCAGCCCGGTGACTTCAAAGAACATCTTGCGGAACTGCACACTGGGCTGATCGAGGCCGAGGCGCAGCGCATTGTAACCGATATGAAGCGGCTGGCTGCTCCCAACAGCCCGGACAAGAATCATTTTATGGTGGAAGTATCGCCCTACTTCACCAAGCTGGCATCCAGCCGGGACACGGACCAGCTGATTGCCATGCTGCCGTACAAATCCCTGCACCTTTCCAGCATGAAAGACCGTTTCGGCATCTATGCGCTGGTTGACAAAAACGAGAACCGGGACAGGGGCATCCGCAAGCCCCGTGCTTCCGTCCGCAAGCAGCTTTCCGAAACAAAACAGGCCGCCAGCCCGAAAAAGGCAGCGGCCCGCAGTAAACAGCACGAAATGGAGGTCTGACGCATGAATTTCAGCGTAGAAGAAGAAAATTTGATTTGTATGTACCACACTTCTGACCGCCGTCGAACGATGGCGCGGATGCTCGCCGCCCTGCCGGACATGGACACGGAAATGCGGCGGCTGGTGAACGGGACCATTGCCAAGTTGGAGCGCATGACCGATGCTGACTTTGACGGACAGAGGTTTGATTTCACGGGTGAGTGATACCGCCAGCTTGACAACCACACATTATTTTCAATCAAAGTAAAGTACAGTTTACAAGGGACTACACAGGGTAGGTATCTGACGGGAGGGGTGC
>ENA-OOWV01001534-OOWV01001534.1-human-gut-metagenome-genome-assembly--contig:-NODE-1534-length-14833-cov-7.864325_pt1 | contig 14833 bp, 15 predicted proteins | sample MGYA00241584_ERZ501337 | MGnify/ENA primary metagenome ERZ501337 (study PRJEB25962, sample SAMEA2042744) | human gut metagenome | biome: human gut; feature: human-associated habitat; material: faeces... | reverse complement strand
GGTGGCAACTTACACACAAAAATTTCTAAAACTGTAAGTTGTAACTACAAGAACTGTAAATTGTAACAAAAATTTGTATAATATTAAAAATTTTGTAAAAAATATAAATGAAAATTTAAAAAAAAGGTGATAGTGTGAAAAAATATTTAAAAGCAATTTTAGTAATAATTTTATTGATGTTATCCACAATTTGCTTGTTTATTGTGGATAAAGGAAACGTAAATAACATTTCGTTAGCAAAAACAACGAGTACATCAGATGTTCAACTAATGGCAAGAGCAATAAATGGTGAGGCAAGGGGAGAACCATATGAGGGACAAGTTGCAGTTGGTGCAGTTATTTTGAATAGAGTTAAAGATTCCAGATTTCCGAATAGCATTTCTGGTGTAATCTATCAACCGGGTGCGTTTACAGCTGTATCAGATGGACAAATAAATGCAACTATAAGTGAGGACTCAACTGTGTATAAAGCTGCACAAGATGCTATGAATGGATGGGACCCAACTGGTGGTTGTGTGTATTATTTTAATCCAGCAACTGCAACAAATAAGTGGATTTGGTCTAGACCACTAATTAAGACTATTGGAAAACATAGATTCTGTAAATAAAATAGAAAGGATGATTTTATGAAAAATATGAAAAAAATGCAAATTAATATGGTCTATATTATAATTGCAATTGTTGTATTTATTGTTGCTATAGGAGGCTTGGTTTATGTAATTGTAAATAACAATAAAGAAGCAAAAACAGCATCACAAAACACATACAATATGGCATTTTATGAAGTAGTTGATTATGTTCAAAATGTTGAAACATATCTAGCTAAATCTTTAATTTCAAGTACACCTGAACATGGTGCAGAAACTTTAACAAATGTGTGGAGAGAGGCAAATTTGGCACAAGCATATTTATCTCAATTACCAATTGAAAGTCAAGAGCTAGCAAATACTGAAAAATTTTTAAACCAAGTTAGCGATTATAGTTATTCATTATCAAGAAAAAATATTTATAACGAAAGTTTATCTGATGAAGATTTGAAAAATTTAAAGGATTTACACAATTATAGTGTAGAGTTAGAAAATACTTTAAATCAATTATCAGATGATATAAATTCTGGAAGAATTAAGTGGGATGAACTTACAAATAAAGGTACTACTGCATTTGCACAACAAGTAAGCACAAGTTCAATGGATGGCTTTAGTAATTTAGAAGAAAATTTTCATCAATATTCTGGGTTAATATATGATGGTGCTTTTTCTGAACATCTTACAAATGGAGAGAAAAAAGGTTTAACAGGTGATGATATTGATGAAGAGACTGCAAAGCAAAAAGCTATTGATTTTATAGGAAAAGATAATGTTCAAAATGTTGAAAATTTAGGATATTCAGAAAATGCAACAATACCTGAATATAATTTTTCAGTAAAAACAAATTCAGAAGATAGTATTAGTATTTCAATTTCTAAAAAGGGTGGTCATATTGTTTATATGAATTCTAATAGAGAGGTAAATGCTGAAAGTATTTCACAAGAAGAGGCTAATTCTAAGGGAAAAGAGTTTTTGAATAATCATGGTATTATGGATATGAAAGAAACTTATTATTTGAAACAGGATGGAATTGTTACTATAAATTATGCATATGTTCAAAATGATGTTGTTGTTTATTCTGATTTAATTAAAGTTAAAGTTGCATTGGATAATGGTGAAGTTTTAGGTATTGAAACAACGGGTTATTTAAATAATCATACAAAAAGAGATACTTCTAAAATTAAAATTAGTAAAGAATCTGCTAAAAAAACTTTGAATAAGGATTTACAAATTTCTTCTGAAGGTTTGGCTATAATACCTACGGAATTTGAAACTGAAATTTTGTGTTACGAGTTTAAAGGCAAAGTTGATAATAAGGAATTTTTGGTGTATATAAATGCTGAAAATGGTAGGGAAGAAGATATTTTGATTATTACAAATACTCCGAATGGAACTTTGACAATGTAAAGAATTTTAAATTGAAAAAAGGTTGTTAAATTGCAGATTTGTTATTCTACACTTTAACAACCTGTTTCAATTTGAATTTATTAGTGTCTTTTATATGTATCTTTTGAAAGTAATGTGGTACTTACAACATTACCGTTTTTTTTCAAAATTTTATAGGCTTCTGAATAAATAGCAGTAGCTGTTGTGCCAGTTGTTCTAGAAGTTATTTGAACTTCGTAATCATTATCTGTTTTTAAGCCCCAAATTTTAAAATTAGCAATACCACCAGAAACAGAACAAGTAATTTTTATAGGATAATCTCTATTATTTTTAAATTTAAAATCAATTGCTCCGTAAACAACAGTTGCATCTCTACTAGGACCAGCATAAGATGGAACAAATTGGTGATTACTTCTTTCTACAATATCCAAATTTGCGTATATTACAGCATTATACAATGTGGTGGTTATTTGGCAAATTCCACCACCTATTCCGTCTTCAACTCTACCAGAGACATATACTGGTGCTTCTTTGTAACCAGCTTGAATTGTTCTTTCTCCAACAACTTTATTGTATGAAAAGGTTTCTCCTGGCATTAGAACTGTGCCATTAATTTTATTTGCTGCTAACATTAAATTTGTTGTACGATTTTTATTACTTGCTGCATATTTTGTTGAGAATTCAGATAACAGATTTGGAAAAGCTTCTGTACCAATCATATTTGTTGTTACACTTGGGTACAATACTTTTAAAGGTATAACATATTCATCTTTATCTTCTTGCAATAAATTTTTTGCTTCATCTAATGAAATTTTAAAATCCATTCCATTTTCACTTGGGTGTACAACATATGGGCCTTGAGTAAAGTAAGCATTTACAGGTTCTTTGTGTATTTCATTATAAATAGAATCTAAATCTATTGTGTTTGGTGAAGCGTCACTTGTAATTAATTCCAAAGGATTATTAAGTACATTTAATTTTTTTAATTCTTTTTCTATGTAATTTGCTGATTCATCTACATTGACAATTTTTCCAGATTTACCTTTTGTTATTATTAAATTATTTCCATCTATGTAACAACTGCTTTCTATCATTTTATCTGGTAATTTTGTTGAAATATCTTCTAAGTCGTGTTTTAGTTGTTCTTCATCAATTGAAAAATCAATATCTATGTCTGTTTTTGAAAAAAATGTTTTTAAAATAGTTAAATTTCTTTCAAAAATGTTTCCGCTTTTTCCAACATTATATGCACTATCAATTGTTTTATCTAAGTTAAAGTATATGGATAATTGTGATGCTGAAAGTGAAGTTTCAAAATCATTGTGTTTTAATTGTATTTCTTCTGGAATTGATGAGTTTATGTAATTTGCAACTTTTTGTCTGGCTTCTGCTTTACTTAAATTAGAAACATCGATTCCTTTTATTGAAATTCCTTTTGCTATTGTAGTGCTTTTTAGGTTTATAATTGAAAATGTGAAAAATGTAATCAATAAAAGTAAAATGATGCTAATAATAATTATAGTAAAAACTAGTAATGAATGAGATTTATTTTTTGGTTTTATTGCTGTTTCGTCTAATGGTTTAAATACTTTTTGTTGTTCTGGTTTAGTAATTTTATCAGCATTTTGGGTTACATTCTCAGTTGAATTATTATTTTCGGAATTATCAAGTTCTTTTTCACCTTTTATTGTGGTGTTTTTTATAGTTTCGTTTTCAATTGTGTTATCATTTTCATTTGTACTTTTTTCAGGTGTTTCTATTAAAATTTGATTTTTGTTTTTGTTATTTGTAATTATATCTTCTTTTTCTGTTATTTTCATATATTTCTCCTTTAAATTGTCTATTATAGTATATCATGAGATGAAGAAATTTACTACTAAAAAATTTAAAAAAATATCAAAATTTTACTAAAATATTTTTGTTATTTTGGCAAATAATAATATTGATAAAACTTAATTTTGTTTTATTAGTAAGGAGGATGTTATGTCTAGAAATAGTAAACTGATATCTGAAAATTTAAGAGAAGAAATTGCAAAAGAATTAGGTGTTTATGAACAAGTTAAACAAGATGGCGGAAGCTGGGCTGGAGTTTCTTCTAGAGATTGTGGAAATATAGTTACAAAGGCGATAGAGATAGCAAATCGTTCAGTTGAAAATAAATAGTTAAAAATTGTTTTTGTGATAACACAGAGTATTTTAAAAAGGTCAGAAATTCTGGCCTTTAAATATTTTTATTTTTTCTTTTATTATTTTTTTCTAATAGTATTAATCCTTTTTTTATTTTTTCCATAATTTTAGTGTTTTCAGAATTTAATGAATTATATGGGTTTGTAATTTTTAGGTCTAATAGTTCATCAGAGCTTACATTTAAAAATATGCATATGTTTTTTAGTAAATCTGCTGATATTGTTCTTTTTCCTTTTTCGTATGCATTATAAGTTGTTGGTTGCATATGTAGGTATTTTGCCATTTCTTTTTGTTTTATGTCTTTGTCTTCTCTTATATTTCTGATTTTTTCATATAATTCCATTGTATCACCTCTGTTAGTTAGAATTACTACTTATGGGTTAAAAAAGTGAAATTCGAATGATGAAAGTATAGTGTTTTTAATTATTTTTCCTTTTAACTTATAAGTTATTCTAATTTTTTCACAAAAAGTGAATTTATTATAGATAAATTCACAAATTAAGAATAACAATATAATATATTCACATTTTGCAAATTTTATGATTTGAATTTGCAAAATTGGAATTATTGTTACTGTATAATGTTTTATTTATAAATATCATTATATAGTCAACTATTATATTGTGAATAGTAATATACGGTAATGAATTATTATAAAAATAATGAAAAAAGATTGCTAAAAATATAAAAAAAGCATATAATCTATCAAGAAAATTGTTATAGATTTTCGGAAATAATATTTAAAATATATATCAAGTATTTAAAGAATTATTTTTGATATGTGATAAAATAGAGGTGGAGTATATGAAAGTAAAAGATATAATAAGAGTAACAAATGGAAAATTAATAAAAAGGAATGAAGAAGCAGAAATTAAGGAATTTTGCAAAGACACAAGAATAATTAAAGAGGGCGATACATATATAGGAATAAAAGGAGAAAATTTTGATGGAAATACATTATGGAAAAAAGCATTTGAAGCTGGGGCTAGTACAGTAATAGTACAAGGAATAGATTTTTCAGTAGAAAATTTGGAACAATATGAAAATAAGAATATAATTGAAGTTGAAGATACAATACAAGCATTGGCAGATATTGCAACATATAAAAGAATATCAATGGGAAAAGATTTTAAAGTTGTTGGAGTGACTGGAAGTGTTGGGAAAACTAGTACAAAAGATATTGTAGCAAATGTAATATCACAAAAATATAAAACATTAAAAACACAAGGAAACAACAATAATAATATCGGATTACCATTTACAATGTTTAATTTAAAAGACCAAGAGGCAGCTGTTATTGAAATGGGAATGAATCATTTTGGAGAAATAAGTAAATTAACGAAAATCGCAAAACCAACAATATCAGTAATTACAAATATAGGAACATCACATATTGGAAATTTGGGTTCAAGGGAAAATATATTAAAAGCCAAATTAGAAATATTAGAGGGAATGGATAAAAAAGTTCTAGTTGTTAATAATGATAATGATTTATTACATAAATATTATTTGGAAAATAAAGATGTAGAAATACATACATATGGGATAGAAAATGATTCAGAAGTAAAAGCAGAAGACATTGTTTTAAATGAAAATGATAGCGAATTTGTTTGTAATATAAAAGGTGATAAATTTAGAGTTAAAGTTCCTGTTGGAGGAATTCACTTTGTATATAATGCAATATGTGCTGCAACTGTTGGTATGCTAATGGGATTAAGCCAGGAACAGATAAAAAATGGAATTGAAACTTTTGAATTAACTAAAAAAAGAATGGATATAACAGAACTTAAAAATGGAGTTACTATTATAAATGATAGTTATAATGCAAGTTTTGAGTCAATGCAAGCTTCATTAAAATATTTGCAAGGTTTGAATTCTGAAAGAAAGATAGCTGTTTTAGGAGATATGTTTGAGCTTGGAGAATTCTCAAAAGAATTACATGAAAAAGTTGGAGTAGAAGTTGTTAAAAATAAAATTGATATGCTTGTTTGTTGTGGTAAAAATGCTAAATATATTGTTGATAGTGCAAAAAATGATGGTATGCCAAAAGATAGTGTTTATTATTTTGAAAATAAAGATGAAATTGAAGATTTTGTTAGGAATAATTGGAAAAGTGGAGATGCTATTTTATTTAAGGCTTCTAATGGAATGAAATTTTTTAATATAGTAGAAAATTTAATTAAATAATTTATATATAATGCGTTTAATAATTATGTAAAAGGAGTAAAGAATATGAAAAAATTAGGTGTTGTATTTGGGGGAATGTCTACTGAAAATAAGGTATCTTGTATTTCAGGGGCGTCTGTAATAAAAAATTTAAATAAAGAAAAATATGAAATATTTCCAATATTTATAGATGAAAATGGAAAATGGTTTAAAGTAAATTTGCCATCTGATGGTCAAATAAAAATTGAAGAAAAACAACCAATTTTAAATGTATTTGAATATATAAAACAAATGGATGTTATTTTTCCAGTATTACATGGGTTATATGGCGAAGATGGAACAATACAAGGGTTATTTGAATTATTAAAAATTCCATATGTTGGTTGTGGAGTGTTAGCTTCAAGTGTTGGAATGGATAAAGTATATACAAAGGTTATTTTTGATAAAGCAGGAATAAATCAAACAAAATATGTTTATGTTAGAAAATATAGTGATAAATATATTTATGTGGATGATAATTTTAATGAAAAAATAATGAATTTATATGAGGTGTCAAAAGTAATAAAAGAAAAATTGAAATTTCCAATGTTTATAAAACCTTCAAATTCAGGTTCAAGTGTAGGAATTAGTAAGGCAAGTAATGAAAAAGAATTAGAAGATGCAATAGTTGAGGCATCAAAATATGATAAAAAAATATTAATCGAAGAAGGTATTGATGGTAGAGAAGTGGAATGTGCAGTTTTAGGAAATGAAGATGTTATAAGTTCTTGTGTTGGCGAAATTAGGGCTGCTGATGAGTTTTATAGTTATGATGCAAAATATAAAAATCAAGAGTCTAAAACATTGATTCCTGCAGATATATTAGATGAAAAATCTAATGAAATTAGAATGTTAGCGGTTAAGGCTTTTAAGGCAATTGATGGTAAAGGGTTGTCTAGGGTTGATTTCTTTATAGAGAATGGTTCTGGAAAGGTTTATATAAATGAGATAAATACTCTTCCTGGTTTTACTAATATTAGTATGTATCCAAAACTTTTTGAACAGGTTGGAATTAAGTATTCAGATTTGTTGGATAAAATTATAGAACTTGCTTTAAAATAATTTTAAAAAATATATGAAAAAAGTCCATAAAATCTATGGCTTTTTTTTCATTTTGTGATATAATAGACCTACCTAATTTTGGGGGAGGATGTTAAATGAAATACAAGGATTACTATAAAATACTTGGGCTTGAAACAAGCCAAGTTTCAATAGAAGAAATAAAATCAGCATATAGAACAGCAGTTAAGAAAAATCATCCAGACTTAAATGTTGGAGATAATTTGGCAGAAGAAAAAATAAAAGATATAAATGAAGCATATAGAACATTATCTACACCAGCATCAAAAAGAAAATATGATAGAGTATGGAATTCAAGAAATAATGCTAAGAATTATCAAAAATTTAAAGGAAAAAATATATTTAATATGTTTCTAGGTGATATTGGAAAAAGTAATGAAGAAAAAATAAATAGAAAAAATCCTGTAAAAGGTGAAAATATTGATACAGAAATTCAGGTTAGTTTGGAAGATGCTTTTTATGGTTTGGAAAAGAAGATATCTTTAAGAACAGTTGAAGGCAAAATGAAGATTTTTGAAGTGAAAATACCTGAGGGAATTCGAAATGGTGAAAAGATAAGGCTTATAGGTCAAGGAAAAAAGGGTATCAATGGTGGAAAAAATGGAGATTTACTTATAAAAATAAATATAGAAGATAATAAAATGTTTAGATTATATGGATGTGATTTATGTACAGATTTGAGGCTTTCTCCATGGGAAGCAGCATTGGGTACAAGAGTTGATGTTAAAACAATTGATGGTGATACGAAGGTGTATATACCACAGGGAATACAGAGTGGTGAGAAAATTAGAATACCAAGTAAAGGTTATAAAGATGGCAAAGGTGGTAGAGGAGATTTAGTTGCAGAGGTTAAAATAATGGTTCCAAAGAAATTGGAACTTGATGAACAAGAGATGTTTGAAAAATTGAAAGAAATGTCTGCGTTTAATCCAAGAAATGATAAAAATTAGTAATAGTTCACATAATTTTAATGAAATTATTGACAAATGCTGTAAGATTGGCTATAATTATATGTAGTGACATAAGATGAACTATGGATTGTAATCATAGAAATGAGGTATAAAAATGGACAATATACAAGGAAAACACTTTAGTATAACAGATCCAAAAGGTGTGAATACTGTTATATATCAAGTAAACAAAACAGAAAAAGAATTTTTAAAGGAATATCCTAAATATACAGTTGAAAGATTAGACCATACTGAGGAATTAAGGGGAGATTTTAATAAAAAGACTTTTTATGTGGAAAATCCAGCTAAAGATGGAAATAGATTGGTAATTTTGTCTTTTGGTGATGACAAGGTTGTTATTAATACTGGTATCTTGATAGATGACGAGGTAAAAATAACAAAAAAACCAACACCATTTAAATTTACAACATTATATTCAGAAGATAATTCAGAATATAAAGAATTTAAATATACACCAAATTTAAAGAGGCCAATTTCTATTATAGACCCAGAGACAACAGAAGAAGTAAAACCAATGCTTTATTTTGATGAAAAAACTAATGAAGTTAAAGGAAAATGTAAATTAAAACCGTATAAATCTTATTTCGCATTTGAAATAAGAGACGAAGAATAAGGAGGAGAAGCCCAAATGGCAAATAAATCAAAGGATGTAAAAAGTAGACCAGCAGGAAATTCAGATAAATTTTCTATCAGAGGTGTAGATTTTAGTAATATTATAGAAAAAGAAAAGTTTGAAATGAAAGCTGCTCAAAAAGGTGTAAAAATTGAAGTCTTAAGTACAGAATTAACAGAAAATATGACAATTAAAGCTCAAAATGATACTGAAAAAGATTTTGAAGCAAGAAGAAAACAACCTCAATTTAATCCAAAATTAATTAACTTTGAGAAGAGAGCAAAACAAATAAAAGCAAAAAAACAAAGTGCAGATATTGGTAGAGCAATGTAATAATACCAAAGATAGTAGGTGATTTTTTAATGAATTACAAAATAGAGGGAGCAATAAAAAAGAATAGAAAAAGTTTTATAATATGTGCAATACTATGGCTTTTATTAGTCATAGTATTTGTTGCGCCATTTTCATATAGTATATTTGAGGCAAATGCAATGGGACAGTTTGATTTGGGAACACTTATAGAAGTACTTCCAAATAATATAACAAATCCGTTTGGAACACTTGTAGCATTGTTTGCAAATGGAGCCGCTAATAATTTTGTTTCTTTTTTACTAGTGTTTACGGTAGCATATTTGGTTGTATTTTTTATAGGATTTTCAAAATCAGCTCCTAAAAATGAATATACAGATATAGAACATGGTTCAAGTGATTGGAGCCAAAGAGGAGAACAATATCAAATATTAAGTAAGAATAAAGGAATTATCCTTGCAGAAGATAATTATTTACCACTTGATAAAAGAGGAAATGTCAATGTATTGGTAGTTGGACGGTTCAGGTTCTGGTAAATCTGCATCATATTCAATTCCGAATGCACATCAATGTTTAGGCTCTTATGTATTTACAGACCCTAAGGGAGAACTTTATGATAGAACTGCTGGATATTTAAAAGAGCATGGATATGATATAAAAGTATTAAATTTAGTAAGACCTCAATATAGTGATGGATATAACCCATTAATGCATATTTCATCAGAATTAGATGTTGATGTTATTGCAAACACAATTGTTAAAGGTCAAAAAACGGATAGTGGTTCAGACCCATATTGGGATGATATGGCAGAAATGTTATTAAAAGCATTAATTTATTATTTAATTGCAACAAGACCAGAAGAAGAACAAAACTTGGCAAGTTGTGCAGAATTGGTAAGGGCTGCAAATAAAAATGGTGGTAGTAACTTGCTTTCAGACTTAATAGGTCAATTACCATATGACCATCCAGCAAGAATGTATTATAAATCAATTGAAATAGCGCCAGAAAAAACATATGGGTCAATACTAAGTTCTTTGCAATCAAAACTTGGTAAATTTGACTCAAAAGAAATAGCTGAATTGACATCAACAGATACAATAAATTTTGAAGAAATAGGAAGTAAAAAAACAGCTGTATATGTAATTTCATCAGATACACATACAGCGTATGACTTTTTACTAACAATATTTTTCTCTCAAATGATACAACAATTATATGATTATGCAGACCAAAATGGTGGCAGATTAAAAGAAAGAACATATTTTATATTAGACGAGTTCGCAAATATTGGTAAAATACCAGATTTTGATAAAAAAATATCAACATCAAGAAGTAGAGGTATTTCATTTAGTGTTATTTTACAAAATATTGATCAATTGGAAGCTGTATATGAAAAATCATATGAAACAATTATGGGTAACTGTGATACTCATGTATTTTTAGGAAGTAACTCATTTAAAACTGTTGAATATTTTTCAAAGCAATTAGGTGAAAAGACAATAGATAGAAATAGTATTTCAATTAACAAAGATAAACAAAATCATAAAACAGGAAAGAGTTTATCTGATCAAATTATGGCTAGGGCACTTATGACACCTGATGAATTGCGTAGAATGGATAATGATTTATGTATTATTTTTGAAAAAGGTATAAAACCTGTTAAGGCTAATAAATATTATTATTTTAAACATCCTATGGCAAAAGAAATGGCAAGTTGTGAAATTAGTCATAATGATATTGGAGAGATTGATAGAGGTGTATGGAGAAAATATAATCCATATAATCCTTATGTGGAAGAAAAAGATGAAAAGGCAGTTGAAAATTTGAATATCGAGTCTTTGGATGATTTGTTTGATGATATTGATGATGATAAAAAAGGCGATAAAGCTAAAAGTGAAAATAAAATTGAAGAGAAATCAAATAAAGTTGAAAATGTATCAAATAGTAAGAATAGTGACCTTGAGGATATGTTGGATTTAAATTCAAGTGATGATGCTCCAATTCTTCCTCAGGATGATGATGAAGATACTTATGATTTACAAAAGGAGTTAGAGGCAAAATTTGATGAATTATTTGGGCCTTTAGAAGATGATGAATAGAAAAAGTGGGATGAGTGAGAAATGTTTTAGCTTATCTCACTTTTTATAATGTTATTATATAATTTCTCCATGCACATTCGTCATTCCTTCAAAGCTTATATTTCAAGCCTTTCTTTATATTAATTTAAAATAAACCATTATATAGTAACTAATTAATAAGAAAATTTGTTTTGTTCGCTTGTTTTTTATTTTAAATTAATGTATAGTAAAATAATGAAAAAATTTAAAAGAAATTTTTAAGTGAACATTATTAGGAGGGAAGAACATGAAATTTGTACATATTGCGGATATGCACTTTGACAGTCCATTTGTAAATCTTTCAGATAAGGATGGATTAGGAGATTTAAGAAGATTAGAACAAAGAAAAGCTTTTAAAAAAGTAATAGATTATATAAAAGAAAATAATATAAAATATTTATTTATTTCAGGTGATTTATATGAGCAAAAATATATAAAAAAATCAACAATAGAATATATAAATAATTTATTTAAAGAGATTCCAGAAACGAGAATATTTATATCACCTGGAAATCATGACCCATATACAAAAAATTCATATTATAATAAATTTTATTGGAATGAAAATGTAAAAATATTTACATCAAAAATAAAAAAAATTGAATGTGAAGATGCAAATATTTATGGATTTGGTTTTGATGACTTTTATTGTAAAAATTGTGGAATAGAAAATGTCGAGTTAGAGGATAAAAATAAATTAAATATATTAGTAATTCATGGAACATTAGATGGAGGAGCAATAGAAAATAGTGAATATAATCCTTTGTCTTCAAAATTATTAAAAGAAAAAGGATTTGATTATGTTGCATTAGGACATATTCATAAACTAGATTATAATCAAGAAGAAAATCAACATATTGTATACCCAGGTTCAACAGTATCATTGGGATTTGATGAACTTGGTGAACATGGAATGATGGTTGGTGAATTAGATAAAGAAAACATTAATTTGGAATTTATACCTTTAGATGAAACTGAATTTAAATTATTTGATTTAGATGTTACAGATATAATTTCAAAAGAAGAATTAATTGAAAAAATAAATGAAATAAATTTTGATGAAAATAATTTAATTGAAATTATTTTAACAGGAAAAAGAAATTTTGAAATTGATAGATATGAATTATATAAATTGATTTCAAATGATAAAGTTATAAAAATAAAGAATAAAACTAAAATAAATTATGATTTAGAAAAGTTGGCAAATGATACTACTTTAAAAGGTTTATTTGCAAAAGAGATGTTGGAAAAATTGAGAGATGAGAATATTTCTGAAGAACAAAGAGAAATAGTAGAAAAAGCGATTGAAATTGGAATGGAGGCAATCGGGATTTAGGGACGTTCCTTAAAATCCCTAAAAAAGGGGATTTGGGGACAGCCATTTTAAATACATAAAAAATAAAATAATAAGGAGGAAGGTTCTTGAAGATAAATAAATTAAAAATAAATTCTTATGGTAAATTAAAAGAAAAAGAAATTAATTTTAAAGATGGAATTAATTTAATATATGGTCAAAATGAAGCAGGGAAATCTACATTAATTAAATTTATAATAAATTCATTTTATGGAATTTCAAAAAATAAAAAGGGAAAAGAGGTTTCAGATTTTGATAAATATAAACCCTGGTCTGGAGAAGAATTTTCTGGAAAATTAGAATATAAATTAGATAATAAAGAAAAATATGAAATATATAGGGATTTTAGCAAAAAAAATCCGAAAATATTTAATGAAAATATGGAGGATATTTCTAAAGAATTTAATATTGATAAAAATAAAGGAAATGAATTTTTTTATGAACAAACTAAAATAGATGAGGATTTATTTTTATCAACATTAGCAATTAATCAAAGTGAAGTAAAATTGGAAAATCAGGCTCAAAATTTTTTAATTCAAAAAATTGCTAATTTGGCACAGACAGGTGATGATAGTATATCTTTTAAAAGGGTAATTGACAGAATAAATAGAAGGCAATTAGATGAGATAGGAACCGAAAGGTCTAGGGAAAAGCCAATTAACATAGTTGCAAGAAAATTACAAGAATTAAATGCAGAAAAGGAAAATCTAGAAAAATTTAAAAATTTTAAATATGAATATGAAGACCAAGAAAATGATTTAAAAGATGAAATTTTAAATTTTGAGAATGAAAATAATTTTCTAAAAGAAATTAAGTTGCAAAAAGAAAATAAAAAAATCGAAAATGAAAAAATAAAAATAAAAGAAAATATTGAAAAAGAAAATTTAGAAAAAATAAATTCTGTAAATAAAAAAATAAATGAATTAAAAATAAATAATAAAAATATTTTAGAAAAATATTTAAATAATAATTTGGAAAATAATTTAAAAAATAAAAATAATAAAAAAACTATTGAATAATATATTGATTTTTTATATAATAAGTTTTGTTGTTTAGAAATTTTAAACACAATGTTTACTTATAAAAACAAAATAACTAGGAGGTGAGACTATGGATATAGGTGAGAAAATAAAACGTATGAGAATTGAAAAACAGCTAACGCAAGAAGAATTAGCTAATAGATGTGAACTATCTAAAGGATTTATATCGCAATTAGAAAATAACTTAACTTCACCATCCATTGCTACTCTTATAGATATACTTGAAATATTAGGAACTAATTTAAGGGAATTTTTCAATGAGATAGATGATGAGAGAATATGTTTTACAAAAGATGATATGTTTGAAACCGAAGATGAAGACTTAAAATATACTTTAAAATGGCTGGTACCTAATTCACAAAAAAATGAAATGGAACCAATAATAATAACTTTAGAATCTGGTGGACAATATAAAGAAGAAAAACCACATCAAGGTGAAGAGTTCGGATATGTTTTATCAGGTTCAATATATTTACATATAGGTGATAAGAAAAATAAAGTAAAAAAGGGTGAAAGTTTTTATTTTAAACCAAGAGCTAATCATTATATATCAAATGCGGGTAAAACAGTTGCTAAAGTAATTTGGGTAAGTACTCCGCCATCATTTTAAGAAAGAGGTGTAATAATTGGTAGAAAATATAATTGAATTAAAAAACTTATGTAAGTCTTATGATGAGTTAACTATACTAGATAACTTTTCACTAAATATAAAAAAGAATGAATTTCTAACATTGTTAGGGCCTAGTGGTTGTGGAAAGACTACTACTTTAAAAATAATAGCAGGATTTGAATATGCAGATGATGGTAAGGTGATTTTCGAAGGAAAGGATATAAATAATACTCCTCCTTATCAAAGACCAGTAAATACAGTATTCCAAAAATATGCTTTATTCCCTCATATGAATATATATGAAAATATAGCCTTTGGATTAAGAATAAAAAAGTTACCAAAGGAAGAGGTAGATAGAAAAGTAAAGGAGATG
>ENA-OOWV01001518-OOWV01001518.1-human-gut-metagenome-genome-assembly--contig:-NODE-1518-length-14918-cov-21.321537_pt1 | contig 14918 bp, 6 predicted proteins | sample MGYA00241584_ERZ501337 | MGnify/ENA primary metagenome ERZ501337 (study PRJEB25962, sample SAMEA2042744) | human gut metagenome | biome: human gut; feature: human-associated habitat; material: faeces... | reverse complement strand
TGTTGCTCAGGAACTTATAAATAAAGTTAAATTATAGTGTTGCGGAATTAAGGTTTAATATAATGTATCTGTCTATGACATATTTTTACGAGTGTTTATTTTGTTATTTATGTGAAATTACTATTAAATCGTATGATATCGACTTGAAAAAGTTATTATTCGTATTAAAAATAACGAAATATATCTATAATAATTATATTAATGTATATTAACTCAAATTTTATTACATAATCTTTTGCTGATATTAAAAAATATTACGATATTTGCACTATAAGTTAAAATATAAGATAAAGGTAAATCTAAACTCAAATTGATAAGATAATACGTCATTTGTCGCAAAAACAATAACATTATAACATTAAATTAGTGCTTATGAAGAAGTTAATACTTTTAACATTTCTGCAATTTTGTTTATGCAGTTTGTTTGCGCAGACTGATGTCTCTACGGCATTAGATTTGCAGGTTGGAACAAACAGTTATGATCTGACAGGTCAGTCGGGCTATGTTACTTTGTATTATAAGTATACAGCACCGGCTGAGTCAGGACAATTGCTGACTTTTACAACCGTCAAAGGTGAAGGGTTAAGTTATGTGATGTCTGAAGACGGTACCTACAACAAAATGATTTATGGAATAAACTCTGCAACAGACAGTATTGTTCCTGTTAAGGCTGGTCAGACGGTTTATCTTATTTTGAACACAAGGGGCGGAAGCGAGATTTCGTTTGACATGAAAGCAGAAAATGCTATTGTCGAAGGTGGACAGACCAAGGAGGAAGCTATCGACGTAACGGGGCAGAGTAACTTCTTTATTCCAAGTAACTATAGTACAGAAACATACTCTTCTGTTACATACCTAAAATATGAGTGCTCAGAAGAAGGTGTGCTCGAGATGACCTTTACAGGCTCTTTGTCAGGCCTGTCTGTCTGCGAGGAAAACAGCAGTGAGGAAACGAGCGTCAGTTTGAGCTATGTCAGCGGTACGGTTGTTGGCAAAACTGAAGTAGAAGCCGGAAAGGTGTATATAATAAAGATTAAGGCTTCCACATCGCCGCTTATCGGTAACTTTGTTATTACGCATCCTACTATAGGTACGTCGAGCGATATGCCTTTCACAGGCAAGGCTGAAGGCAACGAGCTGCCGGCAGAAATTGGAGAATACTGGTATAGCTATGTTGCTGAGGACAACGGATTTGTAATGCTCAGCTCTGATTCATATCTTTATGGCGGAACTGTAAGCGTGTATAATGCCAACTCTATGTATAGTCCGATTGCAAGTGTTGACGGATGTTTCCTGCTGCGCTTCAATGCGGTTAAGGGCAACACCTATCTTATTTGCATAGAGAAGAATGAGGCTACGGGTTCACCTGATTTGTTTGACATGACTCTAGTTCCTGCCGGTGAAGGCGATTCGTTCAACAATCCTAAGGCTATTGAGCTGGGTGAGAACACACTTCCACAATACAACGGTCAGTATTATTACAGCATTACGATACCTGGAGAGGCAGGCACACCAAAATTCCTCAATATAAGCAGTGAAGCTGATTTCCTCAGCTCAGCCACTAATGTTGCCGTATACGACCAGAACAATATGTATTCTTCGCTCGCCAGCGGTACAAAGGATGTTAAGGTAGAAGTTAGTGCAGGCAACACCTATATAATATGCTGGAATCTTAATGAAGATATAAACGGATTCAAGTATAATGTATCTGTAGAGGATATTGCTCAGGGCGATGTCTATGGCAATCCTATACCTGCAGTGGTAGGAACAAATGACCTTAAGAGCGGCAGTGACAAATATTATAAATATACAGCTACGCTTAACGGATGGCTGGTTATATCACCGTCAGATCTTGCTGTCAAGGTTCAGTTTCCTATGAGCTCAGGCCCTTATCCTTCTTATAGAACAGCCGTTCAGGACGTATTCTCAATAAAGACTGAGATTGTAAAGGGTACTGAATATGTCATTCAGTTCTCAGATGTTACTGCCGACGGCACTTTCGACCTTGAAGAAGTTGCCTATGGAGAAGGCGAGTCAAAGGAGACAGCTATTGTTGTTGAAGGTAGTTCAGCTGATGTTCCAAAGTCAGCCCAGACAACATGGTATAGGTATGTAGCACCTGCTGACGGAATGCTTGAAATCAGTTCTGACATCTATTATGAGCAGAATGCTTCAAATCAGTCGTCTACTGTTCGTGTAATGCGTGACGGCGACAGCTATCCTGTTGATATAACCAAGCCAAGCACCCTAGGAATGATCTTCTTTGGCAAGTTTGGCGCATCTAAGGATGAGGTGTTCTATGTTCAGGTTGTAACATTGTCTGCACAAGAAGGCAAGACAGTTACGTTCAATCTGCGTGATTATGAGCCGGGCGAGTTGTCAGACAATCCTATAGAGTTAGTTGTCGGTGAGAACCAGCTGAAGGAAGCTTCACGTCTGAATCCTGTATGGTATTATGCCGACCTGGCAGAAGGCGACCTTAAGATAACATCCGAAGCCAACAAATATTATTATATGACGCTTTACAGTGCCGACGACCTTAACAATCCTTTGGCAGTTTCAGGATATGTATGTGACGAAAATTATAACGGCTCTTACAATCTTACTTACACCGTAGAGACTCCTGGCAAATACATCATGAAACTTGAACAGACTAATCCCGGCGGTGCATTGGTTACAATGTCGGCAAACATTGCTACCGGCATATCTGCGACAGGTCTTGATGCAGAGAATGTTACTGTAGGTTCAGGCTGCATTACTGTCACTCCTTCAGCAGCAGGCGCAAACGTTTCAGTTTACGATCTGTCAGGCAAGATGGTAAAATCAGCTTATGTAAAGGGACAAACAACATTCAATGTTGAAAAAGGATTGTATATCGTCAGAGTAAACAATAAGGCTATAAAGGTAGTTGTAAAAGACTAATATAAAAAATTAACATACGGAAAGGGTCTGGATATCTCAGACCTTTCCGTTTTTTTATTAATTAAATCAACAATTTATGTCTAGATCAAAGAAATTCAGTGCTCTGATTCTGTCTCTGGCGCTAGGTTTCTCGGTCAATGTTTATGGTATCAAGTCTAATCCGCGGCCTATAACCGTAGTGCAGCCTGATGGCACCACTTTGACTGTGAGAATACACGGAGACGAGAATTTTCATTACATGACCACTGTTGACGGCTATCTTATCAGAAAAGACAAGGATGGCTTTTTCAAGTATGAACGGCTGGATGAGAAGAACAAGCTGCGCTTGTTGACCTCACAGCGAGTAAGTAATGTAGGTAAACGCTCGGCTGACGAACAGAAGTTTCTTGGCCAGTTGGTTCCGGTGCGCAAGCAGATGGACCTGCTCATGTCTTTCAGAAAGAATGAGATAAAGCGTCCTGAGCAGATACTGGCGCGTAAGGTTTCGGCGCCACGTATGGTAAAGAGCAATGCTGAGGTAAAGGAGAGCGAATATCTTGTTATCCTTGTCAACTTCAAGGACAAGGCGATGAATTTCAAGAATGAGGATTTTACAAAATGGCTTAACGAGCCGGGCTACTCTGTTGACGGAGGTACCGGAAGCGTGAAAGACTATTATAGAGACAACTCCATGGGGCAGTTTATCCCTAATTTTGTTGTCGTCGGTCCTTACACTCTTGCTCATGAGCAGACTTATTATGCTGCCAATGACGAATCAGCCGGCGGTGACGTAAATCCGCGCGATATGGTTGTCGAGGCACTGACAATGGCCAAGGCCGACAATCAAGACATGGACTTCTCGCAGTTTGATAACGACGGCGACGGATATATGGACAATGTCAACGTTATCTATGCCGGATACAGCGAGGCAAGTACAGGAAATGCAGACGATATGTGGCCTCACTCATGGACTCTTGGAGATCAGGCGTTCAAGATAGATGGCATAACATGTAACAATTACAGCTGCTCTGCCGAACTTGTCGGAACAAGCGGAGTGAAGATGGATGGTATAGGAACGTTTACTCATGAGTTTGGCCATGTGCTCGGACTTAAGGATATGTACGACACAGACGACTATACTGACGGCTACGGCATAGATCCCGGTGCTTATAGTCTTTATGCATCAGGAAGTTATAACAACGACAGCCGCACACCTCCATGCCTCATGGCCTTTGAACGCATGCAGATGGGATGGTGCTCGCCTGTTGAACTGAAAGACGCTGAGGACGTTACGCTGAAGACTGTTGCGGACAATGAGGCAAGATATATCGACTGCCAGCCCGACAGAACTCCCGGTACTGGCTTTGAGTGGTTTGTGCTTGAGAATCGCCAGCAGACAGGATGGGACAAGTATATCCCGGCCCATGGCCTGCTTATTTACCATTATGACTATACCGACGAGATGGTGGAGAAATACTGGTCGATAAACGGACCTAACAATAATGCCAAGCACAGATGTATGTATATTGTTGCCGCCGATGGCATAGATGATACAAACTCGCGTGCCGGAGACACTTATCCGGGCCGTTCGGGCAAAACGGAGTTCTCTCCCACATCATCTCCTGCGGCCATTAACTGGAACGGCGACCCCGTAAACGTATCTGTCACCAACATAAACGAGTCCGACGGACTGGTGACATTCCAAGTTAATGGTGGAGTTACACCTATATCTGTGATACGCACAGAGGTGCCTAAGTCTATTCGTGACACCTCACTGAAGGCAGAGGCTACAATTGTCAAGAAACTTCAAGACGTTAAGTCGATGGGTTTCTGCTGGGCTTTGAAAGACGAACCTACAATAGAAGGAACACACGTGGAGGTTGACGCTGTGGCTGATAAGGTCAGCGCGGAGATAACAGGACTTGAGCCGGGCAGTCTTTATAACGTGCGTGCATATATGGTTATGGCAGACAATTCTGTCGTATATGGTGCTTCTGTTCCTGTCACCACGGAGTGTAAGGTGATGGAGGCTCCTTATATTGGAGATTTTACTTCATGGACAAACGGTGAACTTGACTGCTGGAATATAGTAGACAACAACGGCGACGGAACTACATGGATTTATGATGAGACGACAGAAGGCGTAGTATATCAGTTTGACTACTGGAACGATGCTGACGACTGGCTTATTTCGTGTCGCATGAAGGTTCCGGAGAATGGCGCTTTGTATTTTATACGAGGTGTGATGGAGTCAACCACTGTTGAAGACTTGGATGTATACGTATCGACTGAGTCAAGAGATATCAGTGATTTCCATCTGCTCAAGCGTTTCTCTTTTGCAGACAGCTTTGGCGAAGCCGTTCCTGAAGAGGTTGACCTTAAGGATTATGCAGGCAAAGAAGTGTATATCGCTTTTGTATGCAAATCGAAGAAACTTCAGACAAACCTGTGGCTATGGCAATTCTATCTTACAGAGAAGCTCGGAAAGCCTCAGATTACCAATTTTGGACTTAAGGACAACAGTACATTGCAGGTTGATTGGACTCCGGTTAAAAACGCATCAAAATATTATCTTGATTTTGCTGAAGTAACAGACGAAGTGTTCAACAATACTGTGTTCGTTCCGTTGAGCGATTTTGCTGATATTACGGGCGATGTCGAAGTAAGAGCCGGTACACTTTCATTCTATGGTAATGGAGTTGTAGAGACACGTGACTATCCTGAAGGAATAACCGACTGTAAATTTATCCTTAAGTCAGGCGGCCCTTATGGCACAAGCGTAGTTAAGATAGAAGGAACTGTAGACGGACAGACGTGGGAAGCTGTAGGTCCGGCTAAGGAGGTAAGCTCGCTTGACACTGAAGGCTCTGAGGTGTTGTTGGAGAATTATGTAAAAGACAAGAAGTACCGCAAGATGCGCTTCTCGCTCAATTACGGCGGCCGTACAGCTACAATCAACTATCTCACAATGTCTTATAACGATGGCTATGTATGGGATATGCTTGCTTCAGGAGCGACACCTGATGACGGTACGACGATGACTATCGGCGAGACTTCTGCCGGTGAATTCCTCACAGGCAAGACTTATGCCATTACGGTAACTGCAGGTGACGGTTCTCTATTTTATGACTCTTCTGAGCCAGCTTACTTCAAATATGATGCAACAGGTGTGTTCGTTCCTGTAGGCGGCGACCTCTATGCAACGGCCGGCAGGGGCATGGTGATTCTTGGCGGTCTGCATGCCGGTGACAAGATAACTTGTGCTTCACCTTCGGGACAGATTCTTTATTCGGGTGTGGCCGACGGCGATGCATGCAAGTTTGCGCTGCAGGGCTATAAAGGCGTGACAATTGTTAAGGTGTCTGGAAATGAACACGAAAAAACATTCAAATTGATGGTTAAATAAAATGTGTTTTGAGATGAAATATATTGGATATTTTCTTTCAGTATTGGCTTCAGCTGCGGCTCTGAGCGTCTCAGCTGCCGACAGCTTAAGAGTAAAGCCAAAGCATATAGCTCCGCCTCCGGCAGCACAGCATTGGGCTGCCCCTACGCGGATGTCATTGCAGGGAACGGCCGACGGCGTTCCTGACGGACTGCACATGGTTGGAGTAGACGACAAGACTGTCACGCTGCAGTGGAACAGTCCGGAGCCTACCGACGGATATTATGATGACTTTGAAGGCCATCCTGACTTTGTCATCAACTCTCCCGGCAGTGTAGGGTGGGAGTATCTTGACATGGACAATGAACAGACATATACATGGGCTGCGACATCGTTTCCTAATCAGGGCAACAAGATGGCATTCATCGTTATGAATGTGGCAAAGACAACTCCGTCTGTTGCCGACGTTCCTGACGCTAAGCCATATTCTGGCACGAAGATGCTGGTTGACTTTGCCGTTGAGGGTCAGAGCAACGACTTTATTATATCGCCTGAGCTGAACTTTGACAGAGACTTCCAGATAAGCTTCAGGGCAAAGAGCTATAATGACACTTATGGCCTTGAACGCATCCGTGTGGGATATTCAACCACTGGCAAGCGTGCTTCTGACTTTATATGGGTTTCAGATGGCGACTATGTAGAGGTGCCTACCACATGGACACTGATGAGCTATAAGATACCTAAGGACGCAAAATATGTTACGATAAACTGTGTGTCGAATGAGGCTTTCATGTTATTTATCGACGACATTTTTGTCGGCACTAACAACGTGCGCCCGCTTAAGGCTGCTGCAAGCAATCCGCTCGTTGGATTCAACTTGTACAGAAATTCTGTCAAGGTAAATGCTGAACCTATTGTTAGTCTGGTATATTCTGACGAGGTGCCCGACTACGGCAACTACACTTATACCGTTACGGCTGTTTATGAAGATGGCACCGAGACAGGAATGTCAGAGCCTGTCAATGTGGAAGTGCCCGACATAAGGCTTCTTCCTTTCGAAGACGACTTCAGTTCGTGGGTGCTTGATGCCGACAAGTGGTCGACACCTGCTGATGATGCCGGTAAACCAAGTAAGTGGAGTTTAGATTATTATACCTATGGTCTTGTTGATCCTTGTGCTGCATATCGGTATTCTTCTTTGAAGAACTATTCACAGTCGCTCATATCGAGACAGCTCAATACAACAGATGTCAAGAACACATGGCTGCGTTTCGACCTTCGTATGCTCAACTATAACAGCACCACGGGCGACACACTCTCTGTAGAAGTGTCGTGCGACGGCAAGAATTGGACACGCTGCAAGTATTATCTGAGCGACGAGGGTACATATTCATGGCGCCAGGAGCTGATAGATCTCAGCCCGTATCTTACGGGGAATCTTTTCCAGGTACGTTTCCGTGCCCATGGTGAGGAGGCTTTCTATATCGACTATTGGTATGTTGACGACATAAAGGTATGGAATCCTGAATGGACTTCAGCCAGCCTGACAGTTCTCGCTGGCGGAACTCCATTTGCCGGGTGCAGCGTCTCGCTCGAAGGTGACGGCGGAGGCAGATATAATGCTAAGGCTGGTGCTGACGGCAAGATTAGCTTTGAGAAGATTGAGGCTGACACATATACCATTGTCATTGACGAGGAAGGCCATAACCTATATAAGGGTAAATGGATCGTTGAGAACTCTTCAGCTAACGACGAGGTCGTAAATGTAACTACTCCGGTTCTTTCTGTCAGTGAGACTGAGCTGCATGAAGACCTTAATGTTGAAGATAAAGTAGAAAAGACCGTGACGCTTGAAAATACGGGCGACGGTGAGGTTATGTGGCGCATGCTGGCTGACCATGAGATAGGTTCTGGCGACATATCTGGCCGTTTCCAGCTGCAGCAGAGCTTCGGCGCATCGGGCGATTTGCAGTCGGCCATCGTTTTCGACGGAGAATACTTCTACACCTCTTCATGGTATAACATTGGCAAGTTCTATAAGTACGACCGCAACGGAAGGTTCATCGAAGAGTTCGATGTTGAGGGCATGTACTATAAGGTGGACGATATGGCGTTCGACGGAACTTATTTCTACGGAAGCGATGACACTAATGCCATCTATCAGCTCGACCTGCGCAACAAACGGCTTGTCAAGACTATAACCATTGTTGACGATCCTAAGATAAACATCACCCACATTGCCTACGACCCAAGGAGCGATGAGTTCTGGGCAGGCGGTTCTAACACTATATGCCGCATTAACCGTGAAGGCAAGATAACTTCGGCCATGCGCAACATTTCTGACGAAGAGAGTCTTGACGTGTACGGTTCTGCTTACGACAATACAACTCCCGGCGGTCCTTATCTGTGGCTCTCACATGAGGAGATGTCTTATCAGGGCGTTGACCGCATCGTGCTGCGCCAGTATAACCTTAATACACGCAGGCTTACTGATGTTAAGCACGAGGTTTCTGACACGCCTGATTATCAGTACACGCCGATGATATATGGTGCCGGAATAGAGACAACAACCAGTCTGTTTGACGGAACATTGTCGTTGGTGGGCATAATGGAGCAGTCACCGGCCCGAATTTATGTGTACAAGCTGTGTGATGCAGGCGACTGGCTCTCTTATTCGCCAAAGGCTGGGGTGCTGAAGGCCGGCGAGAAGCAGGAAGTTAAGATTACTTATAATGCCATAAAGGGTGTTGTGGGCAAGGATTATTCTGCTGATCTCAATATATTCACTCTGCCAGACGTTGATGCTGGAAAGATAGATGTCAGCTATACGGCTGTCGGCCCTTGCGCCATACCGCGCCCTGTAGGACTCACAGCTTCGTGCGACAATGATGTTGACATCAACCTTTCATGGCAGAGCGGCAAGGCCGACAAGACTCCTTCAGGATATAACGTCTATCGCAACGGCTCACGCATCAACGAGGCTCCCGTTGCCGAGACTTCTTATGTTGACAAGAACGTTATCCGCGGCGAATACAAATATACCGTTACTGCCCTTTATGACGGTGTTGAGACCAACCATTCTGACTCTGTGGTCTACGACATGACCGTAGGTGCTCCTTATTTCGCACCGACTGCACTGAGCGCAAGCATCTCTGAGAACAAGAATGTGGCTCTGTCGTGGACACAGCCCGGACTCGTCCGTCAGAACGAAACCACAATGCGCTACGACAACGGCACATGCAGCACCAGCGTCGGACTTGCCGACGGCGGACTCTTCTGGATTGGTGCCAAGTGGACCGGCGACGACCTGTTCGAATACCGAGGCATGAAGCTCGACAAGGTTGACGTCTATGTCAAGGAGCTGTGCCAGGCTCTGTCGCTCAGAATATATAAGGACGGCAAGTCGGTTTACTCGCAGAACGTTGATGCTGATGATATTAAGTATGGACAGTTTAACACAGTTTCGCTCAACAAGCCTATAACAATAGAGCGAGGCCACGAGTATATCGTTTCGTTCCTCGTGTCTCATGATGCCGGCGTAATGCCTATCGGTATGGATGTCGGTAAGGCCGTTGAGGGCAAGAGTAACCTTATTTCAACCGACGGTTCTGTATGGTCAACCTGTTCAAGAGAAGGATGCGGCACGGGTAATGTTAACATTGCCGTCCACCTTTCTCCTGCAACCGAAGCGGAGGAGACTCCTGTTGGCTACGATGTGTTCCGCGACGACGTTAAGGTAAATGCTGCCACGGTGAACGCTCTCGCCTACAGCGACCAGGTTACAGATCCGGGCAAGCACGTTTATAAGGTGCGTTCGGTTTATGCCGACGGCGGTGTGTCAGGATTCACTGACGGCGCAACCGTAGAGGTTATCGACCTCGGAAATCCTGTTTCTCCTACTAAGATCAATGCCGACGTAGAGCTTAACCGCACGGTGCGTCTGCGCTGGGATCTGCCTGTTGAAGGCGGAACCACATTCCCCGTAGACCTTACTACAACCAAGGTTAACACCAACGACGGATGTCTTGAGTATATCAACCAGTTTAAGGGCTACATCTCAGGTGAGATGGGCGTGGCTTCAGACGGCGAGTATATCTACACCACGATGCACAGCGTCAAGGGGGCTGTAAACAAGTATACACTTGACGGCGAGTTTGTTGAAGAATTCTCGATAGACGGTGTCGACAACGGAATACTCAACCTTGCATACGACGGCGAGGACTTCTATGCCTCTACAAACGGCAATTGGATTTATAAGATAGACATGGACAAGCGCGTGGCTACAGACACTATCTCTATCTCGGAAGTAGCACGCCATCTGGCTTACATCCCCGACCTCGACAACGGCCGCGGAGGCTTTGAGGTTGGCGACTGGGAGACATCTATCTATGTAGACAAGCGCGGAAGCAAGCTGGCTTCAGGTCCTTATTATCTGGGCGCATCCGGAACGGCTTACTATAACGGAGTGCTCTATGCCTTCGAGCAGGGCTATGAAAATCCGTATGTAGTGTCGATGTACGACTTTGCCACAGGCAAGAAACTCGCTTCAGTAGATCTTAAAGACTATCCCGAACTGAGTCCGGCCACGGGTACGGCTGCCGGAGGCATGTCGCTCATCACAACCAAGGACGGACTGCACATCCTTGCGCTTGCGCTGCAGGGACCGCAGTATGCACGTTTCTTCTTCCTCGATCCGGGCACTATAGCCGGACTGAAGGGATATAACGTTTACCGCAACGGCGAGAAGGTTAACGCCGAGCCTGTGAAATACCGCTCTTACACAACAGACGAAACTCAGGCCGGAACATACAACTATGCCGTTCAGACGGTTTATATCGACGGCTCTGTGTCTGAGCTTTCTCCTGCCACTGCCGTTACAATCATCGACGCAGGCGACTGCGTGGCTCCTTCTGATGTTAAGGCCGTTCAGGCCGAGTGTGGCTACAATGTCAACGTGTCGTTCGTAGATCCTGCCACGGTCAACGCATCTGTTTACGAGAGTGCCGAAACTCAGACCGCAGGCTCTGCACTGGCACACGACGGATGGACCAACACCAACGGCGCATGGACCGTTACTTCTGACTGTGCCTTCGAGGGCACCAAGGCTGTTGAGGCCGGAGCAGGCGACAACTCGCTGCTGATAATACCTGTTGAAGGTGAAGGCGCCGCCGAGAAACTCTTCTCGTTCGTGGCACGCAATCAGAACGACATCAAGGCAGCTGGTTCGCTGTCTGTATATACATCGTCGACCAACTCTACGTCGGAAGCCGACTTCCAGAAGCTCACGACAGTGTCAACCACCGAGGCTTGGCAGAAGTTCAGCTTCACCCTGCCTTCGTCTGTTGCCTATGTTGCCCTGCGCAACGAGTCGGAAAAGACAAGTCAGTTTGTCGATGCAGTATCAATAGACACAGAAGACCACTCGCTTATGCACGGATATTATGTATATCGCGACGGTGTTAAGCTCAACGACGAGCCTGTAACAGCCGTAAGCTACACCGACCACAATGTGCTGCCCGGCACATATAAGTATCAGGTGAGCGCTATCTACAACACATCAGGTCTGAGCGAGCTGTCTGAGCCTGTTACGGCAGTTGTAGACTATAGCAACAACTATCAGGCTCCGGGCATGCTTTCTGCCGAGAAAACTTCTGATGGAGTGCAGCTTTACTGGAGTGCTCCGGCTATAGGCGACGGCATCAACCTCAGATGGCATAGCGGTACGGCACACGATGCTGCCGGTCTGCCCAGCGGCGGTGGATATTTCGCCGGCGTACAGTGGACATCAGACGATTTGCAGTCTTACGGCCATCTGTCGCTTTCAGAGGTTGAGGTTTATGTAAATAACGTTCCCGACCAGATGTTCTTGCTCGTTTATGAGGGTACCGACCTCGTGCGCCAGCAGTATGTCACTAATCTGCGCCAGTATAGTTTCAACAATATCAAACTGAATACTCCGCTGCAGATTAATCCTGACCGTACGCTCAGAGTGGTACTCTATGTTGAGCACAATGAGATATCTGTACCGCTCGGATACGATGAGGGACCTGCCGTTGTCGGCAAGGGTGACCTCTACTCTTCTGACGGAACTACATGGGAGACACTGACCGACAATGATATCGACGGCAACTGGAACATAACGATAGTGCTGCGTCCTTATGCCGACTTCAGTTCGGCCGCGCAGGCTCCGGCCTTCGGCGCTTTCAACGTCGCATCACGAAAGGCTCCGTCTGCCGATGTCAGACTGCGCACCCAGGCTGTCAGCGAGTCTACGTCGCCACTCTTCGGCTTCGAGGGATACAATGTCTACTGCAACGGAGGCAAGCTTACTGCTGCTCCGATAGCCGAGACATCTTATTTCGACAACACGGCCAAGACTACAGAATACAACGAATATCAGGTTAAGGCTGTTTACTCTGGCTATGGCGAGGTTGGCTCTAACATCGTGCGCGTGTTCACCAGCGGCATAGAGACCGTTGACGGAAACGACGGCATACGCATCACAGCAGACGGCAGCAGCATTTATGTCTACGGACTTGAGGCAGGCATGCCTGTATTTGTCTATGATTCAGCCGGACATGTAGTGGCTACGGCTACAGCCCGTTCTGCCGATGCTGTATGTATCGATATTAACAGCCGCCCCGAAGGTATATATCTGGTTAAGGCCGGCAGTAAGGTTGCCAAACTTAACGTAACCAAGAAATAAACACTCTCTTTCTTTAAAAAAGGAACGCGCAACAATGGCGCGTTCCTTTTTTATTTAGAAGTAATAATGGAAGATTGAGAAACGAAACTAGGCACAGACCAATTATGATTTGCAGCTTTTATATATGCATCTTAATTTTTTGATTTTTGCTGAATTAAGACAATATGTATAATCGGTTTAGGTCTTACAACATAAGAATCAAACGTATTTTTTTGCTTCGCATAAGAATGCTGTTTCTTGACTGTAAGGCTCCTTGACATATAGTTTGGCTGGTAGTAAAAATTTAGGACAAAATAATTTTTCAATCTAGAAATCTGATGTGTAACGGATGTTAAATTTAATGCGCTTGCATGTCTTCTTTATTAACATACGTTTGCTTTTAGCTGTTTTAAACGAGCCAAAACATGCGTTTTTTGTGTCTTAATCTATGACTTTTGAGTAGAAAACGGCCTGCTTTCACTTCGTAAAAGGCCCACTTTCGCACCGTAAGTGGGCGAGTAATATTTTTTAACTCTTGCTGTTTTGTCGCTCAGCGAGCGTAATGTGTTGAATGATAATGATTTAACATAAACGCCCTGTTTTGGGCGTTTTTCATGTAAAATCCCGTATTCGTGAAGACTATCGCTGTTCTTAGAGCGTTAATTGTTCGGCTGACATCCGAAATGTTTACATTTTAGTCTATGCGTCTATCCCCAAAATGGTTTTTCTCAAGGTCGCCGTTTGGGCGTCATTCGTGCAGTTCAATCTCGCCATTGAACGATATCATTTCGCGTTGCTGCGGCATGACGTTTATCGACGCACTGCCGTTGTCAAAAATATCAATGTGGAATTTATATGTATCCTCATCGTTCTTCACGCTGAACTCCACGTGCTTTCTGTCGCGTTTAGGCTGCGTTATCTTGAAGTCCTCTGTCACGCCGCTGAAGTTGAGCCCCTTTCCGCCGCCGTAAGGCACGTTGTAAGCTCTGCCGAAGTAGGGCAGATACGACACCACGCTGTCGCCTTTAATCTTCAGGTCGAAGTCTGCCGTCAGCTGCACCGACATGCCCCTCGTAGGGTGAGCCGTCTGCACGTTTATCTTGAAGTCGCGGTTGCACACCGCCCTGCTTATCATCTCTGCCTTCTCCTGTTTCTTCCTGTCATTCTGTTGCCTGTCCGTCGTGGCGCATGCCACAAGAATTATTGCCGCGGTTATTATAAATAAAATCCTTTTCATATGTCACATCAGAAATAAATTTCTTTCATTCCGTTCACTGTCATTCTTCTCCACACATCGTTTCCCGGCTATTAGCCGATGTTGCAAAATTAGCCAATTTCTCATTAAGCCGCCATTCCTCTAAATCTTTTTAAGATAAATTGATTCAAGTTGTTCAAACAGTTGTTTAGCGTGGTTAAAATGTGTGGAATAATAGGGTGGATATTGTTGATATCAAGTATTATACTTTTATTTATTGGATATCTTCATATCTCTAAAACGTGCCCTTTTGCATGCTGAAAGGTTATGTTTTGCGGTGTAAAAGGTATGCTTTTATATGTCAGCGTTTTGTTTTATACAGATTTTAATATAATGGCATTTATAACGTCTGCTGCACATTCTTGTTGTAATGTTTATGTTCCTATGTTGATGATACGGGCGAATATATTTTTAAAAGAAACTCGTCACTCGTCACATTGCAGCTTAACCTGTTGTCGCTCAGCGCGTTATAGCGTGATGAGTTGCCGGCCAAACTCATCACATAACATGGAGACAGCCGATAGTGTGACGAGTTGGAAAGTCAACTCGTCACATCGTAATGCATTGAATGTCAAGCCGTTACATGCCGACGTGACGAGTGATGAGTTTCTTTAAAAACTTTTTAATGGTTTGTAAGATTGTGTCCTTTCCTAAAATTGGTTGACTTCTAACAAGCCATTCCCTGATTAAAG
>ENA-OOWV01001515-OOWV01001515.1-human-gut-metagenome-genome-assembly--contig:-NODE-1515-length-14931-cov-7.916241_pt1 | contig 14931 bp, 26 predicted proteins | sample MGYA00241584_ERZ501337 | MGnify/ENA primary metagenome ERZ501337 (study PRJEB25962, sample SAMEA2042744) | human gut metagenome | biome: human gut; feature: human-associated habitat; material: faeces... | reverse complement strand
GTCAGGTCTTACCTTTGTTAACTCTTCAATAAGTTCATTTATATCTTGTTCCATTGTTACTCCTTTCATTTCATTTAATTATTCTTAATTCCAAATCTGGATATTTCTTTTCAAATAATTTATGTTTTAACTTAAACACATCTGTCTGTATCCCTTTTACATCTTCTACTATTGTTTTACCATTTTCTCTACCACCATAATATATTTTCATATCTTATTTACTCCTTTACCACTAAATTTGCTTTGATTAAATCGTATAATATATCAAAGTCTGTATAGTAATAATTATAATTATCAACTAGCCATATTTTATTTTCTCGAACAAGAGGTACTCCTCTTTTATCTTTTTTAAATGTATATCTAATGCTTAAAAATTTTTTCTTTATTGGCTTATCCTCTTTTCTTATATTAATGCCACACCCCATTGGTAATCCAGTTTCTTTATTATTAGCATAAAAATATTCTTTTAGTTCTCCTGTATTTTCGTCATATTTAGGTTTAAATCCAAACTTTTCAAGTTCTTTTAAATCTACTCCGTTCTCTTATTTTTAACATATCTATTCTCCTCCTACTTTATTTCTCATAATAGTTATTTTCTTTTGTTAAAATAGTTCTTATATTCTCTTCATAAACATTCTCATTATTTTCTAAAACTAATTGTGTATTGTCTATTATTGCTATAACTTTCTTTCCGTTTACTATGTCATTCATTTCTATTACATTAATTATTTTGTCACTATACTTTTTTATATCTTTTGAATCAATTTCTATTCTCTTATCATTTGTAACAATATAATCTGCATTGTTATGAATTAAATATTTTCCGATTCTTCCGTCTACAGTTCTTATATAATCATCTATTCGTAGCATTTCTTTTCCTTTCTCTCTTCATTTGATGCAATATTTATTTTTCTATATACCGCTACTTTACAGCCGCCTATTTCATCAAATTTTTTTCCTACAACTTCTACTAATCCACATCCGACTAATTCAGTTAGTCGTGGTGCTGTTTCTAATCTTTCTGCTGTTCTTGTTAGTCCGCTTTTTATACAATTTATTTGCTAATTCTCTTGCTGTATATTCTCCATCTAAATTTTCATAAATTAATTTACTTTTCTTTTTTAAATCTAATTTTTTATAACTTTCTTTTCTTGTTTCTTTTGTTATATTATCCACTTTTTATCCTCCTTTTGTGTAAATTGCTTGTCCTTTTATGATTTGTAATATCAATTTACATTTCTCTATATTGCTTGCATTTTTTAATTCTGTTTCTTTTATTATCTTTTTCATAAGTTACCTTTCTAAATTAACAAATTCACTATTAATTTTATTAAATTTTAATCTTGATTTTCCGATGTTTCCCGCTCTTTGCTTTTGTAAATCAACTGTTACTATGTTATTCTCTTCATCTTCTTGATATAAAAATATTACATTGTCTGCATCTTGTTCGATAGATCCACTTTCTCTTATGTCAGCCAGTGTTGGCTCATTTTTGCTAGCATTTCTATTTAACTGACAAAGTGCAATAATCGGTATTTCTAATTCTATGCTTAAAAGTTTTAATGTTCTTGATATGTCTGCAACTTCTTGCTCTCTGCTTTGAAATTTTGCATTACTTTTAACTAATTGTAGATAATCAATAATTAATAAATCTAGTTTGCCTCTATTCTTCATTCTTCTTGCTGCAATTTCTATTTGTTGTATTGTTCTTATTTTTGTTAGTATATTCATTTTTAAATCACAAACTTCTGCACACGCAATTCCTATTTTTTCTATTTCTTCCGATGTTAAATCACCATTTCTTATTTTTCTTGAATTGACTCTTGCTTCTTTTGCTAACATCTTTTGAATCATTTGTTCTGTTGACATTTCTAAGCATACATAAGTTACATTTTTTTGTTTTTTTGCTATATGTTCTGCTATTTGCAAAGAAAATGTAGTTTTACCCACACCAGGTCTTGCTCCGACTATTGTGAGCTCTCCTTTGTGCAATCCATCTGTTAAATCATCTAAATCAAAGAATCCAGTATAATAACTATAATCTTGCTTTTTGTTAATATTTTGCTCAATTTTTGTTGCTGTTTTTGCTACTTCTTCTATAAAGTTTTCTTCTTTTTCTGTTTGAAATTCTATTTTTTGTATTTCTGATATTCGCTTTTCTAGATATACATCAACATCTTCAACTTGTTCTATTTCCTTTTGAATATTTTTTGCTAGCTCAAGTAATTCTCTTTTTTTTGTTTTATCTTTTAACATTTCATATGCTGTTTGTGCATTTGTTTTGTATATATAATTTCCCAGCTCACTCAAGTATCTTAAAACTTTACTTGAATCACTATCTATTTTGCTTTGTATTGTTAGCATACTTATTTCTTCTTGTTTTGCTTTTAATTCATTTATTGCATTTATAATTTTTTTATTGCATTGATTCGTAAAATCTTTTTCTGATAAATCAAATAGTTCATTTTTAAAAATGATATAAAATAATACTGCTTTTTCTATTTCTTCATCATTCATATTTTTTACCTCTTTCGTTCATCATTTTGTTGTATTGTTCTTCTGTTAGTTCTACTTCTTTGTATTCGATTTTTTCTTTTGTTTTATTACTTTGATGTGTTTGTACTTTGTTCGATTTAAACTCTTTTTGTCTGATTCTAAATTGTTTTGCTGTATGTACTTCATTATTTATGCAATCATTTAATATTCCTGTAACATATTTCCAGTTTCTTTTATTTCTAGAAACCGCTTCTTTCATTGCTTCGATAATTAAGTCTGCATACAATCCTGATTCTAAATATTTCTCCATATCTTCTGAAATAAATGCTGTTATTAATGTTATATTGTTTTCATAAAATTCAATAATATCTTTTAGCTCTTTTTGAATATTCCTTTCTTCTTCTTTTTTATTATTAATACTTGTAATATTATCTTCCGTCTTTTGACGGATAGTGTTACCGTGTTTCGACGGATAGGGTATCCACGAAATCGTGGATAGGTATTCCAACTTTTGCTGATACTCTTCTTGTTTCAATGTAAATTCTTCTTTCAATTATTTTTTTATCTTCATAGATTAATTCTACTTCCACATAGCCTTTATTTTTTAGGTGTGTAACCCACTCTGATATTGTTTTTTTATGTACTCCGTATAATTCTGCAAAATAAGTATTTCCTGCACTACAATATCCATTTTTATTAGATAATGCAGATATTTCACCGTATAATAATTTTTCATTTGCTTTTAAATCTTCGTCATATCTTATTTTCGCAGGTATTACTGAATAATAGCTTGGTTTGTCCATGTTGTGCCTCCTATAAATTACTTTTTCCATATCTTTCTATAAAATCTTCTTTTGTTTTTTTGTAGTATTCCATCCACGCCTTTTGTGCTGTTTTCTTTAAATATCTGTTTAGCTTATCTCCATTTTTGCCATGCACCCCGTTTGTACCTCTGTGGTCCTCTTCTGTTAAAAATACAATTAGACCATCTTTAATACTTTTATTTCTATATGATCTCGAATAATAAGCCTCGTGTCTTTCACAATATTTTTTAGTTCTTTTTGTACTATATTTTGTACTTTTCGGCATAATACAAAAATCAGTTACTACATCATTTGTGCCGTTTCTTTTGATTTTCTTTAATATTGTTTTTAGATTTATCTACTGACTTTTTCTTTGTCAAATTGTATTGCCCGTTTTGGACACGGATGAAAACTACTGCTTAAATCTTTTACAATCATTTCTACACCTCTTGATTTCTATTACTAATAATGCTATAATAGTAATAGATTCATATATTTAAGTGTATGTTTTGAACTAATTTTGTGATTGGTAGTCTGAAATTAGTTCTTTTATTTTGCCTAAAATTGCTTTTTCGTTGTTATATGAATTTGCTGTTGCTATTTTTGTTATTCTGTCTATCAATTCTTTTTGCTCATCATTTTCAAATCTTAAATCTTTATTTTCTTCGTGTACTGCTAAATTTTCGTTTGTTAATTCTTCATTTTTCTTTTGTAAATCTGCAATTAATATGTTTTTGTTTTCTACTTTTCTTTCTGCATCTTTTAAAGCTTTTCTGCTAGAATCAATTAAACTTTGTTTTTCATTTTTTCTAAACATCTCTTTCAACTCCTTTCTTGTAAAATTTTGTAAATTATTGTATAATATCCTCGAAAGTGAGGTTATTATTATGATTAAATTTATCCAACCACGAAATCTGTCTACTAATGTACATTTTGAAGATATTTCTTATTGTCCAATTTGTAATTCTCAAATTTCTCCAATATATCTTTCTTCTGAATGTCACCTTGATAAAAGTTCGTTTTCTGTATATTGTGAATGTCCTTCTTGTGGTAAGCCTTTTATTGCTTTTTTTAAAACATTATCCAAATCCATAATAGATGCTAGCACTTATTATTTGGCTGAAAATATTGAATATTTAGCCCCTATCCTTCCTGCATCTAGAACTTTTGATGATAAAATTGTAAATCTTTCTCCTAATTTTGTTGAAACATATAATCAATCTTTAGCAGCAGAAAATTATAATTTAAACCAAATTGCTGGTATGGGTTATCGCAAAGCTTTAGAATTTTTAGTCAAAGACTTCTGTATTTATAAAAATCCTGATAAAAAATCTAATATTTTAAATATGTTTTTAGGTAATTGTATAAATACTTATATAGAAGATGCCAAAATTCAAAATTTAACAAAAGTTTCCGCTTGGCTTGGTAATGATGAAGCTCATTATATTAAAAAGTTTGAAGATAAAGATATAAATGATTTAAAGCGTTTTATAAATACTGCTTTATACTTTATTCTTTATAATCTTAATGCTGATGAAGCCGAAGACATAATTAATTGTCAATGACAATTTCATTATCTTGTAATGAATCGTGGCTAGCTATCAAGTTTCCTTTAAAATCCCAGTATTGATAAATGTATCTTGCTGGGTCTTCTTGTGTTCCCCTACCAATTAAAGACTCAGTTTTTATTACTTTTATCACTTTTGCATTATCTGTTCCTCTTTGTCTTGCTGTTTCCATTTCTCCACCTCCTAATAAATTGTATTTTGACAAAATCCCCAAATCATAAATGCTACTGCTGCTATATATAGACTGCTATATACTACTGCTTGTCCTATAAACTGATATACTTTGTTTTTGTCTAATCTAAAATTTTTCCATGTTCTTTTCATTTGTTTCACCTCTATTCGTTTATTTATTATTTTTTTCGAAATCCTTTTGAGCCATTCTTATGAAAATATCAGCAATTTGTTTATAGATTTCTTCTTTTTCTTCTTCTGTAACTTCTGGATGATAACTTGTTACTTTATATTCTTTCTTCATAAAATCAGCTCCTTTCTTTAATTTGTATTCATATAGTTTGTACTAATTTACTTTATTTTCCACCTATGCTATAATGCTTCTGAAAGGTGGTGGTTACATTGGATAAAAATTTTAATGAATTTTTAAATACTATTGATGATGAAGAAATAATACATAATGCTCCGAAGTATATTTCTAAATCAAGTTTTATTGATGAAAGTGAAAAATATTTACATTTTAGCATTGCTATATCAAAAAATATGCTTGAAAAATATCATCAATGGTTAAACTCTTAACTTTTCCGAGGTGTTAGATTTGTTTTCTGATACCTCTTTTATCGTTTTATTGATAAAACGTTCGTCATCTTCATAATAAAGTTTGAATAACTCTTCTCTAAATTCTCTATCTTCAAGTAATGATTTCTTTATATCTTCATATTTCATTATTTCGCCTCCTTTTTATTTAGTTTGTTTTCTTTTCCCACCTATGTTATAATTGTGTCGAAAGGTGGTGGCTATATTGAATAAATTGGTGGGCACTCCAAGAAAGTTATTTAAAATAATTTTCAATAGATATAATGATAATAATTTTATCAACTCTGATGAATTACAATCTCTATTTCCTAATACTCAAGAATTAAATGAAGATTTAATGTATTTAAAAAGTCTTGAGCTTATAGATTATGATTATAGCTGGAATTATCTATTAACATCAAAAGGACGAATATATTTCAAACTTGAATTACTATATTACTTTGAAACTATTACAAAATCTATTCTTTGCCCAATTATTGTTGCTTTTTTTACTACGTTAATAACATTATGGTTAAAAGGCTCGTTATAATTGATAATGGTATTTGTATGAAGAACATTACTTTTATTGGATGTTCTTCTATCCAATCTAATAATTTTATTAACCATTCTGGAAAAATCATCATCTCGCCTCCTTTTATACACTTTTCGTGTCGTTGTCTGGTAAAAAAATTTTATCATCTGATGTTCCTAAAATTTTTTTCATTTCAATTATATTTTTTAGATTAGGACTTCTATATCCTGTTTCATAATTAGCATAAGTTGCCCTAGTTATTTTTAATAATCTTGCCATTTGTTCTTGTGTAAATCCCTTTTCATTTCTTAGTTTTATAAGTCTACTTCTAGGACTATAATTATTCGTCATTTTCTCGCCTCCTTTTTGATACTTTTTGTATCGTTGGCATTATATTATCATATGATACTTTACGTGTCAATACTTTTTGCTAAAAATTTTAAAATTTCGTATTTCTAATCTCTACACCCCTTGATATTACTGTGCTATACAAAAACACATTTTTTTACTTTTGACACTTTTTGTGTATTTTATGTTAATTGTTTCTTTTCGTGTCTTTTTGTGCTATAATATTACTATAAATGTTACTGGAGGTGTCATTATGGATTTTAAAGATAGATTAGTTAAATTAAGAAAAGAAGTAGGTCTTACTCAAGAAGATTTTGCTCAAAAAATAGGATATACAAGAACTGCTATATCAGCTTGGGAAATTGGAAGAAATGAACCATCTAATGCTGATACTGTAAAAATAGCAGATTTCTTTGGTGTTTCTACAGATTACTTATTAGGCAAATCCGACATACGTAATCCAGAAGAAATAGATAATAGTAAAATAAATGTAGCCTTCTCCTCTGGCTATGATGGATTAAATGAAACAAATCAAAATATTATAAATGCAACTATTGCTGGACTTTTAGCTAAACAGAAAGAAGAAGAAAATAAAAACAAAAAGGAGAACTAAAATGGATAAACAAATTGAAAAAGTACAAAATGTACTAAAATGGGTTCAAGAACAAGTATTTTTAGATAGTATTTCAGATAAAGCCAAAAATAGAAAAATAAAAAGAGGCGAAGTATATCATTGCAATTTTGGTTTTGGAATAGGTTCAGAAATTCAAAAGGAAAGACCTTGTGTTGTTATTCAAAACGATATTAGAAACTTTAATTCTGGAACAGTTATAGTTGCACCTATAACGCATACAGGAAAAAAATTCCTTGTATGGCAGAAATTCAAACTCAATTTAATGAAGATGGTAGTATTTTGATTGATGGATATGTTAACCTTTCTCATATTCAAACTGTTTCTAAAGCAAGATTAGGTGATTATATAACTAAATTATCAAATTCGGATATGAAAAAAGTTAATTTTTCTATTTATGATACTACTGGTTTAATGTCAGAAATCAAAGAAAGTGAACGTAAATTAAATGACAAATTATCATATATAGAAAAATTGAAATTAGAAAGAAATAAAGCTCAAGATGATCTAAATATTGTTTTTAAATTAACTAATACTAAAAATATTAATGAATTTATTGATTTTATTCAAAATAATCAATAAATATTAACGATAATAATAAAAAATTACTAAAACGCAAAAAATCTCTTTACAAACTGTAAAATTATTGTTATAATGAATTTACTAGAAAAGAATTATTATGTAAAGTTCTAGTGTTGTTTAACTAGTATAAAAAACTTTGGATAAGTTTTTTAAAAAATTATGAATACTTTCAGTTTAAACAACGTATAATTTTATCACAAGAACATTGCAAACAGGATGTTTGTAATAGTATTTAAAAGAGATTTAAGGCAACCTTAAATCTCTTTTTGCATATTTACGGAGGAAAAAAATGAATTTAGAATATATAGAAGATTTAATAGAAAGAGAAAATATTAATTTAATAGATACATATTTAGAAGATGCAGAAGGAGCATATGTAAACTATGAAAAATTAAATATAATATTATATGATAGTTCAAAAATAGAAAATTCTGATAGAAAAAAAGAAATATTTACTGAAGAATTAGGTCATTATTATGGCAATTATACTTATACTTTTAATTCTTCTATACAACTTGTATCAAAGCAAGAATTTAGAGCTAAAAAATATTCATACAATATGCTAATTCCTTTTGAAAAGCTAAAATCAACCATTTTAAAACGGGATTAATACAATTTATAGTCTTGCAGATTATTTTGAAGTTACAGTTGAATATATGCAAAATGCTATTAATTTTTATAAAAGCAAATATGGATTATTATTTACTAATGAAGAAATGCTAGAATATAGCGTTTAATTTTTAAATCTATAAACGAACGGAGGTTTTAAAAATGTATGCAATATATGCTAGACAATCTATCGAGAAAAAAGATAGCGTAAGTATTGAAGCCCAAATAGAAAAATGTAAATATTTTTGTGATGGACAAGACTATAAAATTTATAAAGATTCAGGATATTCGGGAAAAAATATAAATAGACCTCAATTTTCTAAACTTCTTGAAGATATAAAATCTGGTGTTATAAAAAAGGTTATTGCTTATAGACTTGATCGTATCAGTAGAAGTATTGCTGATTTTTCTCAATTATTAATAATGTTCGATGAATATAATGTAGATTTTATTTCAGCTACTGAAAATTTTGATACTAATACACCTATGGGTAGGGCTATGATAAATATAGTTATGACATTTGCTCAACTAGAAAGAGAAACCATTGTAGAGCGTGTTACTGATAATTATTATTTTAGAGCAAATAATGGATATTGGGCTGGTGGATATGCTCCATATGGATATAAAATAAAACATATAGTTGGGCAAGACGGAAAAAGGCATTCTATATTAGAAAAAAATGAAGAACAATCAAAAATAGTTAAAAGAATTTATGATATGTATATAAATAAAAATATGAGTATGCGAAAAATTGCTCAATGCTTAAATCTTGAAAAGATACCACCTTTAAAGAAAAATGGAAATTGGGGAATAAATGCAATAAATTCTATATTATCTAGACCTATATATACAGAAGCCACTATAAAAGTATATGACTATTTTAATAAATTAGGTTCTCATATAACAAATGATATTGAATATTTCGATGGCACAATGACCGCAAATTTATATGGAAAAGCAAAGAAAAATGTTAAAGTTAAAGCAATAAGAAATTATGATGAAATGTTTTTATCTTTAATTAATTGTTCTCCTATTATTTCGAACGAAGATTGGTTTAAAGCTCAAAATATTAAAGGAATAAAAAAACACCTTCCAGCACGTTCAAATACTTCTAAAATATCTTTTTTGTGTGGATTAGTAAAGTGTGGTAAATGTGGTTCAAATCTTGTTACTCAAGGTTGTAAAAATAGATATGGTGTTCAGTATTATTATTTAATTTGTAGTAGCAAACGAAATTTAGGAGCTAATGTATGTAATAATAAAATGATAGATGTTGCCAATCTTGAATGTATAGTTATTAATGATATGAAAAAATATTTTAATTCATCTAATATTGCAAATAAAATTAAAAAATATTTAAATACTAATCAAAAAAAGAATACAGAATTATTAAAAGAAAAAGAAGATTTAGAAAATAAAATCTTAAAATTAGATTTACAAATACAAAACTTAATAAATTCTATTGCAGAAGGTAATGTCATCATATCTAAATACATTAATCAAAAAATTGAAGAACTTGAAAAAGAAAAGCAAAAGATTATACTACAGTTAAATGATTTAAATAACACAAATATTCTTTATACTGACAACTCTTTAATTGAATATATAAAAAATATTAACGAAAAATTAAATACAAATGACTTTGAAGAATTAAAATTGCTATGCAAAACAGTCATAGATAAAATTGTTATAACCGATGAGAATGTAGACATACACTATAAAATATAAGTGTATGTTTTTTTGATTTTAATGTATCATTATTAAAAACTAATATCTTTGCCAAAAGAAAACCCCCTCATATAATTTTTATTTTATTATATGAAAGGGTATATGTATTTGTTACTATTTAACTTCTTTACATCTAAGAATTACTCTTAATTTGCTATCATTTGTACATGTAATTAAAGTAAGTTCTTTTCTTCCACCTGTTAATTGAGTAGTATCACTTGTATCAGTTGGATCAACTGTATGTTTATCATAAACTTCATAATTTATTGTTCTTCCTGTTAAGTCAGTTAATTTTACTGTATCTCCTACTACCAAATTAGGAACTTTACTAAAGAATTTTGAGTTTCTATAGTTATGTCCTACTATACAGAAATTTCCTACTTCGTTTGGATCTCCTCCATGATATTTTACAGGTGAACTTTTTAATAGTGAATCTGTTTCTTCTAGTCCTCCTGTTTCACCTTGGACTACTGTATATTTTAAGTTTATTTTTGGTGCTTCTACTGTTGCAATAATTTTGTATCTATATCCTGCTGCTGATGTTTTCCATTCTGCTTGTTCATTTGCTGTTGCTACACTTGATGTTCCACTTGTACTTGAGGAAGCAAGATTTTCTATCTCTGAATAGTCTTCATCAGTTCCATCTAATACAACCATAAGAATATCATCTTTTGCTATAGTTGTATCTTCAGCTTTATTTGATAAAGTTTGTTGCATGTCTGCTAATAATTGTTGTGATGCATCTGCGTTTTTATTTCTATCATATTCCGCATATATGTAAAAAGATGTTAGAATACATACTACAAATACAGATAATATAAAATAAAATTTATATATTTTCTTTTTTCTTTTAAGTTCTGGTGTTATATATAATTTTTCTGTTACCAAAATTTGATTCATTCTAACCTCCTTATAAATACAATCTTAAATTATTATATCATATTTTTTTATTTTTTTGAATATTTTTTTACAAATTATCTGAAATTTTTTCAAATTGTTCTAAAGTTAATTCTTCTGGTCTTACATTTTCCTTTATTCCCAATGAATTTAAAATTTCTGTTCCTTTTTGTTTATTTTCAAATATACCATTATTTGTTAATGAATTTAGAAGTGTTTTCCTTTTTTGCGTGAATGCATATTTTATTATTTTGAACATTTTTTCTTTGTCTCTTGGTGTTACAATCGGTTCTTTTCTTATATTTAATTTTATTACTTTTGATGTTACTTCTGGTTCTGGTATGAATGAACTGTTTGGTACCTCCATTATTGCTTCTGAACTTGCATAATAATACACTGAATATGTTATTGCCCCTGTATTTTTTTCTCCTGGTATTGCTATTAGTCTATCTGCTACTTCTTTTTGTATCATTACTGTTATGCTTTCTAATTCTAGTTCTTCTTCTAATAATTTCATTATTATTGGTGTTGTGATGTAATATGGTAAATTTGCTACTATTTTTACATTTTTTATTTTTCCTTCTGCTTTTTCTTTTTCTATTATATTTTTTAAATCTACTTTTAGTACATCATTGTTTATTAATTTGAAATTATCATATAATGAAAATCTGTCTTCTAGAATTTGTAACATTTTTGTGTCTAGTTCTATGCATATTACTTTTCCTGCTTTTTCTAGTAAATATTTTGTTAGTGTTCCAAGTCCTGGTCCTATTTCTATTACTAGGTCTTCTTTTTCTATGTTACTACATCCTACTATGTTTTTTACTACTTCTTCGTTTATTAAAAAGTTTTGTCCAAGATTTTTGTTTGCTCTTATGTTGTATTTTTTCATTATGAATCTTGTTTCTTCTAATATATTTTCCATTTGGGGTCCTTTCCATTTTTTATATTTTGCGGTTCAAGTCTATTATTCGAAAGTCAAATTTAAACCATACCTCGCTGTTTATTATACCAGTAATTTGTTTTATATTCAAGTTTTTATTTTACATAATTTTTATATTATCTGTTTTATATGATTTATATTGAATTTTCCACTTTTTATTAGTATTTCCACAACATCAAATCTGATAAATTCATTTAACATTTTATTTTTGTACAAAAAATATCTAGCAGTTTTATATAAATGCTGTATTTTTTGTTTTGTTACTGATTCTGATGGAAGTCCATATTCTGTACTGCTTCTACTTTTTACTTCTATAAAAACAATTTCATTTTTATCTTTGGTAATAATATCAATTTCACCTTGTTTACAATAGAAATTTCGTTCTAAAATAACATGCCCTTGCTTTTCCAAATATTGAACAGCTATATCTTCACCCGAATTACCAAAATCTTTTTTTATGTGTATTTTCATATATTTCATTTTCTCCTAGTCTATTTATATTTGAAATTATTTAATGTCTCCCCCATTAAATAATTAAAACATTTCAGCATTTTTTATAATTATTTCCCGGAAGTGACACTACTTTTCCCTCAAGTTCCAGCATCATTAGTTTTGCATTTACCTCACTAATTGATAAATGTAATTTTTTGGTTATTTCATTAATATGTATTGATTCTTCATAACTTAAAATGTCATAAATTTTTTTAAACTCTGGTTCAACAATTTTTTCGTTCTGTTCTTTAACTTGTATTTTTTCTAAATTTAATTCTGAATATTTTTCTATAATGTCTTCTACTTGTGTAACTAAAAATGCACCTTTTTGTATTAATTTATTCGGTGTAAATCCTTTTGGATTTTCTAAGCTTGATGGTATGCAAAATAAATTTTTTTCTAATTCTTTTGTTATTCTTGCAGTTACACCTGTTCCACTTCTATATCCTCCTTCCACTACTAATGTTCCCATTGATAAACCAGCTACAATTCTATTCCTTTCAACAAATGTTTTTGATGTTGCCTCCTCATTTTCTTGGTATTCACTTATAACAAGTCCATTATTATCTAATATTTGTTGATATAGCTTTTTATTTTTGGAGGGAAATACTTTGTTAAATCCAGATGGTAATACTGCAATTGTTTTTCCTCCATTTTCTAGACTTGTAGTATGTGCTAAACTGTCTATACCTTCTGCCATTCCACTAATGATTGTTAATCTATATAAACTTAATTCTTTAGCAAATATTTTTGTCATTCTTTCTCCATATTTAGTGGGTTTTCTAGAACCTATTATTGATATTCCGATTTGTTTTTAATAGTTCAATGTTTCCATTTGCATATAAAGTTTTAGGTGGATTTTTTACTTTTTTTAATTCTTCTGGATATATTGAATCTTCTATTTCTATTTTCATTAAAATTTATCTCCATATTTTCTATCTAAATTTCTATATTGAATTGCTTCTAAAATGTGCTGTTTTTCAATATTTTCTTTTTCTTCCAAATCCGCTATTGTTCTTGCAACTTTTAGAATTCTTGAATATGCTCTTGCACTTAAACCTAATTTATTAAATGCTTGTTCTAATATCTTTTTTGATTGCTCGTCTATTTTACAGTATCTTTCTATCATTTGTGGAGTAAGCTCTGCATTTGAGTATATTCCCGTATCTTTATATCTTAAATATTGTATTCTTCGTGCTTTATTAACTCTTTGTTTTATTTGATTTGATGTTTCTGGTTTTATATTAGAATTTAGTTTTTGGTATTTTACTGGTTTTACTTCAACATGCAAATCTATCCTATCTAATAACGGTCCACTAATTCTGTTTAAATATCTTTCAATTGATTGTTCTGAACATTTGCACACTTTTTCTTCACTTCCATAATATCCACATGGGCATGGGTTCATACTTGCTATAAGCATAAAGTTTGATGGGTATTCTACTTTTGAATATAATCTTGATATTGTTACCTGTTTGTCTTCTAATGGTCCTCTTAAAACTTCTAGTGTTGTTCTATTAAATTCTGGCAATTCGTCTAAAAATAGTACACCATTATGTGCCAAGCTTATTTCACCAGGCTTTGGATTTCTTCCTCCTCCTATCATTGATGTTGGTGATATTGTATGATGTGGACTTCTAAATGGTCTTTTTGTTACTATTCCAATACTATTGTCTAAAATTCCAGATACACTATGTATTTTAGTTATATCTAATGATTCTTCAAATGTTAAATCTGGTAATATTGTTGGTATTCTTTTTGCAATCATTGTTTTTCCTGAACCTGGTGGTCCTATAAGTATACAATTGTGGCCTCCTGCTGCTGCTATTTCTAAGGCTCTTTTTACATTTTCTTGTCCTTTTACTTCTGAAAAATCTAATTGTTCTTTAGTTTTTTTATTAAATATTTTTAATATGTCAACTTCTGCTTTTTCTATTTTTTTATTTCCATTTAGATAGTCTATTACTTCTTGTAAATTGTTTACTCCTATTATTTCTAAATTTTTTACTACTGCTGCTTCCCTTTCGTTTGCTTTTGGTAATATTACTTTTCTTATTCCTAGGTTCATTGATTCTATACACATTGGTAATACTCCATTTATTCTGTTTATTTTTCCGTCTAGTGATAGTTCTCCTATAAATATTGTGTTTTCTAGTTTTTGGTTGATTATTTCTTTTTGTGCTAATAGTATTCCTATTGCTATTGGTAGGTCATAACTTGTTCCTTCTTTTTTTGTGCTTGCTGGTGCTAAGTTTATTATTATTCTTCTGCTTGGAAATTCTATGTTTGAGTTTTTTATTGCTGATTTTATTCTTTCTTTTGATTCTCTTACACTTGTATCTGGTAAGCCTACTATTTCGAATGTTGGTAATCCTCCTGTTATGTCTGTTTGTACTTCTACTAAGTTTCCTTCTATTCCACTTAGTGATATTGTTTTTACATTTGATATCATAAATAATTTTCCTTTCTTTTTTTATCTTAAAAATGTTTTATAATTCACAGTTTTTGCAAAAATTGATGTGTAAGTTGCTTCCTTAAGGGTTATATATATTTGG
>ENA-OOWV01001493-OOWV01001493.1-human-gut-metagenome-genome-assembly--contig:-NODE-1493-length-15089-cov-1.970866_pt1 | contig 15089 bp, 10 predicted proteins | sample MGYA00241584_ERZ501337 | MGnify/ENA primary metagenome ERZ501337 (study PRJEB25962, sample SAMEA2042744) | human gut metagenome | biome: human gut; feature: human-associated habitat; material: faeces... | reverse complement strand
ATTCCTGCTTGTGAAGGGTGGAATTGGAATTATGCATTTATGTTTGGGGCTTTAATTAGTGCAACAGACCCTGTGGCGGTTGTCGCTTTACTAAAAGAGTTAGGAACAAGTAAACGTTTCTCAACTTTAGTAGATGCAGAGTCTATGTTAAATGATGGTACGGGCATTGTCTTATTTATGTTATTTTTCGGTGTTTATACCAATGCCGGTGCAGTTGCCGATCCATTTTTGAACTTTTTGATCGTTGTATTTGGAGGAATGTTGTTGGGCTGGGTAACTGCCCGTTTTACCATTTGGCTGTTGGGTAAAGTAGGAGGAGAAGAAGCTGTACAGAATAGTGTAATTATTGTTTCTTCTTATATTACGTTTATTCTGGCTCAAAGTATTCTCGATGTATCAGGTGTTATTGCTTTGGTGGCGTTTGGTCTGACGATTACCAATGCCGGACGTCCTAAATTAAAACCTGAAGTTAATCATTTTATGGATCAGTTTTGGGAATTGATGGCATATATAGCCAATACATTAATCTTTATTATTGTAGGTGTCGTAATAGCAATGAAGATTGAGCTGTCATGGACAAGTTTGCTACTCGTGATATTCGTTTATGTGGGGGTAAATATTGTACGAATGCTGGTTATCTCTATTTTGTATCCGTTTATGAAAAAAGCGGGTTATGGATTGACTCGTCGTGAATCTTTCATTTTGGCTTGGGGCGGTTTGAGAGGAGCATTAGGATTGACTTTGGCCTTAATGGTTTCTTATACGTTGGAAATTCCTGAAGATATCCGTCGTCAAATCTTGTTATTTACAGGTGGTATCGTAACTTTAACCTTGGCTGTAAATGCAACTACAATGCGTTGGCTATTGTTAAAACTAGGTTTAACCAAAGTTCCTTCTGCTAAAATGTTATTGGATTATAGTTTGAAGAAGCAGATAACTGATAATTCCGAGAAGTATCTGGAACGTCTGAAAAAAAGGGAAGCTTTGGAAGTAGCCAACTGGGCTCTTGTGGAAAAGTTCCTTCCGGAACCGGAGACAGCTCCAGTTGGTTCTATTCAAACAAAAGACGTATTAGCCGATGTCCGGTTGCGTGTGATAGAAAAGGAAAGAGCATTATGCTGGAATTTATACAATGAAGGTATCATATCAAACATCTCATTAAAGAAATTATTAGCATCGTTGGATGAGTTGTATGATAGAGACGGCCATATGCCATTATCTTATCGGAAAAGTATTTTCAAGTATTATGATTATCCTTTTTATATTCGTTGGACACAAAATAAAGAAAGCATAAAGAAATGGGTTGACCGCTATGCTCATGAGCGAGTAATTAACGGTTATGATATGGGAAGAGGCTTTGTCATTACTCAGAAGGAATCATTGAAATTGGTGAAGGATTTCTCTAATTCCTCTGTTTTATCTGATTCAAAGAAAGAAGCCTTATTACAGTTAGTAAAAGAGATAGAAGAGAATATAGACCGGATTGAACAGTCTATTTTGAATTTATCTAAAGAATATCCAATTTCTTATCGGTGTGCTGTAACGCGAAAGGCTATCCGTATGTTATTGGCGAATGAAAAACGGCAAATAGAGCAATTCCAAAACGACGGTTTGTTATCAAGTGCAGAAGCTCAAACGATAACAGCTGATTTGGATGAAAGAACCTTACAGATAGGGACAACTCAAATTAATCGACTTTTGGATAAGTTTAAGTTGCCGAAATAATAAAAAGTCATGTTAAATTTTTGGTTACCTGAAGAATTATTCTAGTAGAGAAAAAAATAATCATTAATTTTGCATTCTTGATAAATTAATGTGTAAAGGCTAAATACAATGACTGCAACAAAACGAATTAAACGGGCACTTGTTTCTGTGTACCACAAGGATGGTTTAGATGAGATTTTAAAGAAGCTTAATGCGGAAGGTGTTTCTTTTGTTTCTACCGGAGGAACGAAAACTTTTATAGAATCATTAGGCATTGCATGTGATGCAGTAGAAGATTTGACAGGTTATCCTTCTATTTTGGGAGGACGTGTGAAAACTTTACATCCGAAGGTCTTTGGTGGAATTTTGGCTCGTCGTGAAAACGAAGGAGATCAAGCACAGTTGGCCCAATATGAAATTCCAGAAATTGATTTGGTAATTGTTGATTTGTATCCATTTGAAGAAACGGTTGCTTCAGGTGCAGATGAACAATCTATTATTGAAAAAATAGATATAGGCGGCATCTCTTTGATCCGTGCTGCTGCTAAGAATTTTAAGGATGTGGTAATTGTTGCTTCAAAGCATCAATATACTCCGTTATTGAATTTGTTGAATGAGAAAGGTGCAGAAACGTCTTTGGAAGATCGTAAATGGTTTGCTAAAGAAGCATTTGCTGTATCATCTGGATATGATTCTGCCATCTTTAATTATTTTGATAATCGGGAAGGTTCTTATTTCCGAGTAGCCATAGATCAACCTATGCATTTGCGTTATGGAGAGAATCCTCACCAGAAAGGTCTGTTTTATGGTCAGTTCAATAATATGTTTGATCAGTTGCACGGTAAAGAAATCTCATACAATAATTTATTGGATATAGATGCTGCCGTTAATTTAATTGACGAGTTTGATGAATTGACTTTTGCTATTTTGAAGCATAATAATGCTTGTGGAGTTGCTTCACGTAGTAACGTTGTGGATGCATGGAAAGATGCTCTGGCTGGTGATCCAGTTTCTACGTTCGGTGGTATTTTGATTACAAATACAACAATCAATAAAGAAGCAGCCGAAGAAATCAATAAGATTTTCTTCGAAGTGATTATTGCTCCTGCATATGATTCTGATGCATTGGCTATTCTGGAACAGAAGAAGAATCGTATTGTATTGGTACGTAAAGAGTGCAAAACTTGTCCGATGCAGTTCCGCTCTTTGTTGAATGGTGCCTTGATGCAAGAAAAGGATTTGAGTATTCAAACAGAATCTGATTTGGTTGCGATGACAGAAAAACAGCCTTCTGCAAAAGAAGTTGAAGATCTGTTATTCGCTAATAAGATTGTGAAGAACAGCAAGTCAAATGCGATCACATTAGTGAAGAACAAACAGCTTTGTGCTAGTGGTATTGGTCAGACTTCTCGTGTTGACTCTTTGAAGCAAGCTATCGAAAAAGCTCATTCATTCAATTTTGATTTGCAAGGAGCAGTGATGGCTTCAGATGCTTTCTTCCCATTCCCTGATTGTGTGGAAATTGCAGATAAGGCAGGAATAACAGCTGTTATCCAGCCTGGTGGATCTATTAAAGACGAATTGTCGGTTGCTTATTGCAATGAACATAATATTGCTATGGTAAAAACCGGCGTACGTCATTTTAAACATTAATTTTTAGTTAGGAAGGAAGAAATTCATAACAATGGGTTTGTTTTCATTTACTCAAGAAGTAGCAATGGATTTGGGAACTGCCAATACCATCGTCATTTGCAATGGTAAAATGGTAGTTGATGAGCCTTCCATGGTAGCCTTAGACCGTAGAACGGATAAGGTTTTAGCCATCGGAAAGTCTGCCCGTGAAATGGATGGAAAAGTACATGATAATATTCGTACCATTCGTCCATTGCGAGAAGGTGTTATTGCCGACTTTTATGCTGCTGAACAAATGATGCGTGGTTTGATCAAAATGGCAAGTAATAGAAGTCGCTGGTTTACTCCTTCGTTACGTATGGTGATTGGTATCCCTTCTGGCAGTACGGAGGTAGAGATTCGTGCAGTTCGCGATTCTGCCGAACATGCTGGAGGTAGAGATGTATATATGATATTTGAACCGATGGCAGCAGCGTTGGGTATAGGTATTGATGTACAAGCTCCTGAAGGGAATATGATTGTAGATATAGGTGGTGGTACTACTGAAATTGCTGTTATTTCATTAGGTGGTATTGTATCAAATAAGTCTATACGTATTGCCGGTGATGATCTGACTGCGGATATTGTGGATTATATGCGTCGCCAGCATAATGTGAAAGTAGGAGAAAGAACCGCTGAGCAGATCAAAATACATGTTGGTTCTGCTTTGACTACTTTACAAGATCCTCCAGAAGATTATGTGGTACACGGACCTAACCAGATGACAGCGTTGCCAATGGAGGTTCCGGTTTCTTATCAAGAAATTGCACACTGTCTGGATCGAACTATTTCTAAAATGGAAGCTGCGATTCTTAGTGCATTAGAGCAAACTCCTCCGGAATTGTATGCTGATATCGTTCACAACGGTATTTATCTGACAGGAGGTGGTGCACTGATGAGAGGTTTGGATAAACGCTTGGCTGATAAGATGAATATTGCGTTCCATGTAGCTGAAGATCCTCTTCATGCAGTGGCTCGAGGTACGGGAGTTGCCTTAAAGAATATAGATAAGTTCAATTTCCTTATACGATAAATCTTGCAGGTTGGATATTAAGTAGTTTTCTTACTTAATATCCAGCTTTTATTATAAGGCTTATGAAGAAATTGCTTGATTTTTTATTAAGGAAGAAACATTGGTTTTTATTCATTGTATTTGAGGTAATTTCTATAGTATTGGTTTATCAGAACAATTCCTATCAGCGGAGTGTGCTGATTAATTCTGGTAATATTGTTTCAGGTTATTTAGGTTCTATCTATGGTGATATTGTCTCCTATTTTAATTTGAAGGAAGTGAATCGTTCCTTGCAAAGGGTAAATGGCGAGATGGAGATGAAAATCCTGGAGTTGCAGGAACAGTTAGAAATTATGCAGGCTGATACGGTTACTTTCCGAGGTGCCGTTCGTGATTCTATACATGATTTCCCTTATCAATTCATCATGGCTGAAATTTCTAGTAACAGTTTTGTCCAGTTGTCTAATTATATCACATTAAACAAAGGATGTATAGATGGGATTCAGCCTGATATGGGTGTTGTTTCAGACCAAGGTGTTGTCGGTGTTGTTTCTCAAGTGTCAGATCATTTTTCCGTAGTTATTCCTTTATTGAATTCCAAATCTCGACTGAGTTGCAAGGTGCTGGGAAATAATAATTTCGGTTATCTTATATGGGATGGAAAAGATGCTTCGTGTGCCACGTTGGAAGAATTGCCCAAACACGCTGAATTTAATAAGGGAGACACAATCGTAACAAGTGGTTATTCTGCCATTTTCCCTTCTGGACTTATTGTCGGGACAATAGAAGAATTTTATAATGGGCGTGACGATAACTTTTACTCTTTGAAGATCCGGTTGGCAACTTCATTTCAGACATTGCAACATGTCCGAGTTATTCGTAATTTCAGGCAGGAAGAACAAATCAACTTAGAAAAAGAGGCAAAGAAAAATGATCAATAATATATTGCGTAGCATTCTCTATTTTGTTGTTTTTGTTATGTTTCAGGTATTGTTTCTCAATAATATACATTACCTGCGGATTGCTACACCTTTTTTGTATTTGTATTGTATCATTAAAATGCCGATAGGTATTTCTCGGTCGGGTGTATTAATCTTTTCATTTATTACCGGATTAATTGTGGATATGTTTTCCAATACACCCGGAATGCATGCCGGTGCCTGTGCGTTAGTCGGTCTGTTACGGGAACCGCTGATCCATTTCCTGCAGGGAGAAGATATTGCAGACGGTTTGTATCCATCTTATCATTCGTTTGGATATGCCGGTTTTATCCGTTATGTGGCTTTGTTTGTGTTCATACATCATGTGACTTTATTTCTGTTAGAAGCTTTAACTCTGTTTGATCCTCTCTTTTTACTGATACGTGTTGGAGCAAGTGTCTTGATGACGATCTTGTCGATCTGTGCCGTTGAGTTATTCAATTTTGAATCACAGAAAATTGGAGAATAAATTAAAATATAAGTTTGAGAACAGACGCTATGTGATTGGCGGAGCTGTTATTGCTTTGGTCATTATTTTTATTGTCCGGTTATTTTATCTGCAAATAATTGACAGTGATTATAAGGCATGGGCGGATAGTAACGCTTTCTTGAAGAAGACGATTTATCCTTCTCGGGGAATCTTGTACGACCGGAATGAAAAGTTGTTGGTTTATAATCAACCGTCTTATGATGTAATGATGATTATGCGGGAAGTTCAGCCTTTTGATACATTGGACTTTTGTAGAATCTTGGGAATTACAAAGGAACAATATCTGAAGCGAATAGGAGATATGAAAAACCGACGCTTGAATCCTGGATATTCTTCTTATACGCCTCAGATTTTTATGAGTCAGCTTTCAGCCGAAGAATGTGGTATTTTACAGGAGAAGTTATATAAGTTTCCAGGTTTCTATGTGCAGAATAGAACTATTCGTGAGTATGCTTATCCCAATGCAGCCTTGCTTTTAGGGAACGTTGGCGAGGTAAATACGCGTGATATTGAAGCGGATTCTTATTATGTTCCCGGAGATAATTCAGGAAGAACAGGTATTGAAGGTTCGTATGAGAAGGTTCTACGTGGAGAGAAAGGTGTTGAGATTCTTTTACGTGATGCTCATGGGCGAATTAAGGGGCATTATGAAGATGGAAAGTATGATGTTCCTGCTGTTTCAGGGAAGAATCTGAAGTTATCTATCGATATTGATCTGCAGGCTTACGGTGAAAAGCTCATGAAGAATAAACTGGGTGGTATTGTTATGATCGAACCGGAAACGGGTGAAATCTTATGTATGGTTTCATCTCCTACCTATGATCCCAGTTTGTTGGTCGGACGTATTCGGGGAAAGAATTATAAGAAGTTGCAGGACGACCCGTTGAAACCTTTGTTTAATCGTCCGCTGATGGCTCAATATCCGCCGGGTTCTACCTTTAAGCCGACACAAGGATTGATCTTTCTGCAAGAAGGAGTCATAACTCCTGAAACCCGTTTTACTTGTGCGCACGGTTATACGTATCGTGGAGGAAAACCGGCTTGTCATGGTCATCCTTCGCCCTTGCCATTAGTGGGTGCTTTGGCTACTTCATGTAATTCTTTTTTCCCTTGGGGATTACATTATATGCTCGACGACAGGTCGCGTTATCCCAGTGTTCAGCAGGCTTTTGATGTCTGGAAAGACTACATGGTATCTATGGGCTATGGATATAAACTAGGAGTTGATTTGCCGGGAGAGAAACGGGGTTATATACCGAATAGTAAGGTGTATGATAAGATTTACCGGAAAAGATGGAATTCAAGTACGATTATTTCCATCGCCATTGGTCAGGGAGAAATATTGGCTACTCCGCTGCAGATTTGTAATTTGGCGGCAACGGTGGCAAACCGGGGATATTATGTTACGCCTCATGTTGTGAAAGAGATACAAGACACTGTTTTGGATACCTTATATACGAAGAAACATTATACGAAAGTTGATCCGAAGTATTATACCTATGTGGCGGATGGTATGCGTGGAGCAGTGATGGGAACAGCTTATGGTGCCACTTGCCGTGGTGCAAACTTACCGGATATTGAGGTTTGTGGGAAAACGGGTACAGCTGAAAATCCTCACGGAAAGGACCATTCTATCTTTGTGGGATTTGCTCCTTACCAGCAGCCGAAAGTGGCCATTGCTGTATTCGTCGAGAATGCCGGATTTGGTGCAATGTATGCTGTCCCGATAGGACGACTGATGATCGAAAAGTATTTGCGAGGGAATATTCTTCCGGAAAGTCAAGCTATAGAAGATAATATTGTTAATGCTGTCATTTTGCCGAATGGGTTATAGTCGTAGAGATAGTTGGAAGTCGATAGACTGGTTTACAGTCTTGTTGTATGTGATCATGATTGTAGCTGGCTGGGTTACTATTTGTGGCGCCAGTTATGAGTATGATATGGATAAACTGTTCGCATTGTCGAGCCGTCCGCTGAATCAGTTGATCTGGATGGGAATTTCTCTCTCTGTTGCTTTCTCCATCTTGATGATTGAACGGGATTTCTATGAAGTCTTTTCTTATTTGATTTATGCGGCAATCATTCTGTTGCTTGTTGCTACGATTTTCTTGGCTCCGGATATTAAAGGGTCACGATCGTGGCTGGTTTTGGGACCTATTCGCTTACAACCGGCCGAGTTTGCCAAGTTTGCTACGGCATTGGCTGTTGCCCGTTTGATGGGAACGTACGGATTTGAACTAGCCAGGTATAAGAATTTTCTGATGGTTCTTGGATTGATTTTCTTGCCTATGATTTGTATCCTTCTGCAGAAGGAAACAGGTTCGGCATTGGTTTATCTTGCGTTTTTCCTGATGTTGTACCGGGAAGGAATGTCGGGATACTTCTTGTTGGCCGGTGTCTGTGCTGTTGTCTATTTTGTGACAGGGATGAAGTATGCCGAGGTCATGATGGGAGAAACGGTCTTAGGTGTATTTCTTGTATCTCTTCTAGTCTTGTTTATCACGATCCTGTTGGTCTATGTTGAGAAGAAAAACAAGCAGGCCGTACAACTTATGTCTTATACCTCGTTGGCTGTATTGGGGATATCAGGTCTGATATCTTATTATTACCCTTTTAACCTGAATATAGTGGCTTTGTCTTTGCTGGGTTTGGCTGTGTTGTATCTGATTTATCTGTCAATACATCATTGGGTATGGAATTATGTGCTGATTGCTTTGTTTGCAATTGGTTCTATCGGATTTCTTTTCTCGGTCAACTATGTATTTACTGATATCTTGGAGCCACATCAACAGATTCGTATCAAGGTTTCCTTGGGGTTGGAAGATGATCCGAGTGGAGCCGGTTATAATGTAAACCAATCGAAGATTGCGATTGGTTCTGGCGGGCTGGTTGGTAAAGGTTTTTTGAACGGGACACAGACCAAATTAAAATATGTGCCGGAACAAGATACCGATTTTATATTCTGTACCGTGGGCGAGGAACAGGGATTTGTGGGTTCAACGGCTGTTCTGATTCTTTTTGCCGTCTTTATTCTTCGTCTGATTGTGCTGGCCGAACGGCAGGATACTACTTTTACCCGTGTATATGGGTATTCGGTCGCTTCTATATTTCTCTTCCATTTGGCCATTAATATCGGAATGGTAACCGGACTGACACCGGTTATCGGTATTCCATTACCTTTCTTCAGCTATGGCGGATCTTCTTTACTGGGATTTACGATTCTGCTGTTTATCTTTATTCGTCTGGATGCAACCCGGAAGGAGCATTAGCCGGTACGACCCGTAAACCTATTTCCTGAATGCCTATTATCAGGCTGTCGCGCATGCCTTGCCGGAAACTGAATGTATATTGTCCGGGATTAGCGAACCGGTAATTCTGTCGGATAGGAAAGCTGGATTCATACAATGAAATACCGCTTCCGTACCATTTTCCGAACTCGTCTGCCAGCATACATTCGATGGTGTCTTTTTGCATTTCACCAACCGGCGGCTCTTCATTGCAGAAAAGCCATAAGTTCTGGTACGGATATTTGTTGCTGTTCCGGATGTCTAACGTAATGTCATAAGGAATTGAATTATCCGTAACCATGAAGGTGAAATAGTAAACCTTGTCTTTTCCCCACGCTGAATGATCAATCACTTGATACTGGTAGTATAAAGCCTGATAATCGCAGGAAAAAGACAAGGCACAAATAAAGATGGCCAAAAGGCTATTGATTATCTTTTTTAGCATTCTTGGGTTTGTTGTTATTGGCCTGTTGCGGGCGATTTGCCGGTTTGTTGTTGACTGGCTGTTTCGCCTGCGGTTGCTGTTTGTCTGTATTGGGTTGCTTATCCCCGTTTACTTGTTTTTCCGGAGCGGCAGCTTTCGGCTTTTGTTTTGGCCGGTTGTTATTGTTCTTCTGCGGCTTCGGAGCTGCATTTCCGTTATTTGCATTGTTATTATTGTTGTTTGAAGGCACATTTTGCTTTTTACCTTCCTGAGGTTTCTCTGCCTTCTTTTCATTTACCGGAGCTACATTCTTGGCCGGTTGTGCTGCCTGCTTCGGCTGATTGTTGGCTGGTTGAGCCTTTTCAGCTACAGGTTCGCTGGCATTGGTCGCACCTCCGTTACCCCGTTTTTTCTTCTTTTTCTTCTGTACGTTGTCGAAACGGGTTACGCTCTCTTGTCCCAGAATATCTTGAGATTCACGTTTGCTTTGCTGTTTGGTATCGGCTTCCAATGTTTCCGGTTTGATGCCTTTCTTATTCATGTTGATGATGTCGAAGACACGTTGTGCCGGAATGGTTACCAGATTAGCAGCAATGGATTTGTCGGTCGAATACGTAATTTCCCGCTTGAAGATATCTGTCTTGAAGTGGAAATAGGTATTGTCTTTGGTTTCCAAAGGAATTTCTCTGGAAGGTAACCGCTTCTGCGCTTCTACGTAAGCATCGACTTCGTAGTTGATACAACACTTCAGCTTGGCACATTGACCGGCCAGCTTCTGCGGATTCATGGAAATATCCTGATAACGGGCAGCTCCGGTTGCTACGGATACGAAGTTGGTCATCCAACTTGAGCAACAAAGCTCACGTCCACACGGACCAATACCACCGATTCGTCCGGCTTCCTGGCGGGCTCCGATCTGTTTCATCTCGATACGAACCCGGAAAGCTTCGGCCAATACTTTAATCAGTTGGCGGAAGTCCACACGTTCGTCGGCAATGTAATAGAAGATCGCTTTGTTTCCATCGCCTTGATATTCCACGTCGCCGATTTTCATATCCAATCCTAATTTGGCTGCGATCTGACGTGAACGAATCATGGTGGCATGTTCCTTCGATTTTGCCTCCTCATATTTTTCCAAATCAGCCGGACGTGCTTTCCGATAAATCTTTTTCGGTTCCTGGTCGGTCCGGACATTGTTTTTTCTCATCTGGAGCAAAACCAGTTTCCCCGTCAGCGTTACCATCCCGATGTCATGTCCCGGTGTCGCTTCGACGGCAACCATGTCTCCTTTTTCCAACGGGATATGTGCCTGGTTCAGATAATATCCTTTTCTTGTATTTTTGAACTGTACTTCCACAAAGTCGGTTGCATTTTCCGCATCCGGAACTCCACACAGCCAGTCGTATGTATTCAGCTTGTTGTTCTGGATTTTGCTGCAGCCTTTAGCGCGCATACAGTTACTTCCTTTATCTAGTTTGAAATCCATAAATCAAAATAATCAGTATATAATTTCTACAATTACGCAAAAATACGGAAATATTTTAAGAAAATCCCCAACTCTTTTGTAGAATGTAAGTCTTCCTAAACGATTTCTTTTGCTTTATTAACCGATTGGTTATTGAATATGTTTAAGGATATTTCTGCGTTGAAGCGGTGTGGTTCCGATCTCAATCCGTTCGATTCGGTTGTTTTCATCCAAAACGAAGATTGTCGGGTATGATTGGATTCCCAATTCTTTGATAAGTTCTCCTCCTTCTACAAGCTGGTGAAAATAGAAATGCTGTTCTGCAACGAGTTGTTGGATTTGTTCAGTTTTTTGAAAGGTGATCGCCAGGAAGGAAACTTCTGGAAATTGCTTTACCCAGCGATCTAATTCGGGTATTTCGTTCCGGCAAGGAAACAGAGCAGAAACAGAGTTATTAAGTAACCAACGTTTTTCATCGTCTTTATTTTAATAATAAGGTGTAACAAATGTAACCATTTAAGTTGAACCTGAAATAGATGACTATAGCTTTTTAGTTGGAAAGATACTATTTTTTAATTTTTCCATATCTGTCGAAAAGCTTTAGCACAGATGTCAAAAAGATTTTTCACAATTGTCGTAAAGCTTTACCACATCTGTCAAAAAATTAAATGATAGTAGGATTTTTATGAAGAGGACATAACTTTTAGCGGACAACCTCTTTTCTGAGGAGTCCTTTTCTCCGGAAGAAATGGTTAAAAGTGTATGAAAAACACAAATTATGTTCCATAACATATATACTAGAGGTTCAATGAATTAAAATAAACCCTACTTTCGCTATCGAGCCGGTTGGGAAAGAATGAAGGTGTTTGAAAAGAGATTTTGCCGGCAGGAAGTGACATTTATAAAAAGGAAGAAGATGTTAGAAGCGCTAAAGGAGACAGTTTTTCAAGCAAACTTAGACTTGGTGAAACATGGTTTGGTCATTTTTACCTGGGGAAACGTGTCGGCCATCGACCGGGAAAGCGGGTTGGTTGTTATCAAGCCCAGCGGAGTTTCTTATGAGACCATGAAAGCAGATGATATGGTAGTAGTCGATCTGGAAGGAAAGGTAGTAGAAGGGAATTTGAATCCTTCGAGTGATACGCCTACACATGTTGTATTGTATAAGGCTTTTCCTGAAATAGGTGGGGTTGTGCATACTCATTCTACGTTTGCGACTGCGTGGGCACAGGCTGGCAAAGATATTCCGAATATCGGAACAACACATGCTGATTATTTCCATGATGCAATTCCCTGTACGGCGGATATGACAGCCGAAGAAGTGAAAGGCGCTTACGAACGGGAAACCGGCGAAGTGATCGTCCATCGCTTTGAAGGCTTGAATCCGGTACATACTCCGGGTGTTCTGGTGAAGAATCACGGTCCTTTTGCCTGGGGAAAAGACGCACACGATGCCGTACACAATGCGGTCGTGATGGAACAGGTAGCCAAGATGGCGTGTTTCTCTTATCTGATTAATCCGCAACTGACGATGAATCCGCTGCTGGTAGAAAAACACTTCAGCCGCAAGCATGGTCCGAATGCTTATTATGGACAAAAGAAGTAAATCAATTTATTAACATAAATACGTAATACTATGAATTCATTTGATCAATTTGAAGTTTGGTTTGTAACAGGTGCACAGTTATTGTATGGCGGCGATGCTGTAATTGCCGTAGATGCACATAGTAATGAAATGGTTGCCGGCTTGAATGCCAGCGGAAATCTGCCAGTCAAGGTGGTTTATAAAGGAACCGTTAATTCGGCTAAGGAAGTAACGGCTGCGTTTAAGGCTGCCAACAACGATGATAAATGTATTGGTGTGATTACCTGGATGCACACGTTCTCTCCGGCTAAGATGTGGATTCATGGATTGCAGGAATTAAAGAAGCCTTTGTTGCATTTCCATACACAATATAATAAGGAAATCCCTTGGGATACGATGGATATGGACTTCATGAACTTGAACCAGTCGGCTCACGGCGACCGCGAATTTGGTCATATCTGTGCCCGGATGCGTAAGAACCGTAAAGTTGTCGTAGGACATTGGCAGGATGAAGCCGCACAGAAGAAGATTGCTGCTTGGATGCGTGTCTGCGCTGCTTGGGCAGATGCGCAGGATATGCTGATCCTTCGCTTTGGTGATCAGATGAATAATGTGGCTGTAACCGATGGAGATAAGGTAGCTGCCGAACAGACTTTGGGTTATCACGTGGATTATTGCCCGATCAATGATCTGATGGTTTACTACCGTGCCGTAGAAGACGCTGATACAAAAGCTTTGGTTGAAAAGTATTGGGCTGAGTATGATCATGATCCGAAATTGGAAGAACCGGGTACGGAAGCTTATACCAAAGTATGGAATTCGGCTAAGGCTGAAATCGCTTTGCGTCGTCTGTTGAAAGATAAGGGAGCCAAGGGATTTACGACTAACTTCGATGATTTGGGCGAATTCGATCAGATTCCGGGTCTGGCTTCTCAGCGTCTGATGATGGAAGGTTATGGCTTTGGTGCAGAAGGCGACTGGAAGACGGCTGCTTTGTATCGTACGATGTGGTTCATGAGTCAGGGTATGCCGAAAGGTTGTTCCTTCCTGGAAGACTATACGTTGAACTTTGATGGCGAAAAGAGTGCTATTCTGCAGGCGCACATGCTGGAAGTTTGTCCGCTGATTGCCGAACACAAGCCGAAACTGGAAGTACATCGCCTGAGTATTGGTATCGATAGTGAAACAGCTCGTCTGGTATTTACCAGCAAACAGGGTGAAGGTGTAGCAGCCACAATCGTGGATATGGGTAACCGTTTCCGTATGATCGTCAATGTAGTTGATTGTATCAAGAGCAAACCGCTGCCTAAACTGCCGGTAGCTTCGGCTTTGTGGATTCCGCAACCTAACTTTGAAGTGGGCGCTGCTGCTTGGATTCTGGCTGGAGGTACGCATCATACCAGTTTCTCATTCGACTTGTCAGTTGAATATCTGCAGGACTATGCAGACATTGCCGGTATTGAAATGGTTGTAATTGACAAGAACACCACAATCGAAAACTTCAAGAAAGAACTTCGCATGAATGAAATCTATTACATGCTGAACAAGTCTCTTTGCTGATAACTGAATACTCAGATAACAAGTATTTTCTTCATGTAGATAGGGAGTTGGCTGAAAGCGTGTCGGATTCTGGATGCTAACTCCTTTATTTATCACCATTAAAGTTTTACCGAATTATGAATGAGCAATATGTAATAGGTTTAGACTATGGAACAGATTCTGCCCGTGCCGTTATCGTCGAGGCGAAGACCGGGAAAACCATAGCTACCGCAGTAAAATATTATCCACGATGGAGCGAAGGCAAATATTGTAATCCATCCATTAATCAATACCGTCAGCATCCGCAAGATTATATAGATGTATTGGAAGGAACCGTTCGTGAAGCCTTGGCTGCTTGCCCTGAGGGAACTGCCGAGAAAGTAGTGGGCATTGCTTTTGATACGACTGGTTCTACGCCGGTATTTACCGACAAAAACGGAACACCGCTTTCTTTGTTGCCTGAATTTGCCGAGAATCCCAACGCGATGTTCGTTTTGTGGAAAGATCATACGGCTGTAAAGGAAGCCGGAGAAATCAATGAACTCTGCCAAAAGTGGGAGACTGACTTTTCGGCCTACGAAGGAGGTATTTATTCTTCCGAATGGTATTGGGCAAAGGCTCTGCATGTCTTGCGTGAAGATGAGGCTGTTCGGAAAGCGGCTTATTCGATTGTAGAACATTGCGAATGGCTGCCGGCTTTGCTGACGGGCGTTACTTCGTCTGATAAGATCGTTCGAAGCCGCTGTGCTTGCGGGCATAAGGCCATGTGGCATCCGAAATGGGGCGGACTGCCTTCCGAAGAGTTTTTGGTAGCCTTAGATCCGCTTTTGGCTGGATTTAGAGACCGTTTGTTTACCGAAACAGAGACCGCCGATAAACCCGTTGGTCATCTGACTGCCGAATGGGCAGAACGTTTAGGCCTGACAACCCAG
>ENA-OOWV01001472-OOWV01001472.1-human-gut-metagenome-genome-assembly--contig:-NODE-1472-length-15205-cov-2.612805_pt1 | contig 15205 bp, 9 predicted proteins | sample MGYA00241584_ERZ501337 | MGnify/ENA primary metagenome ERZ501337 (study PRJEB25962, sample SAMEA2042744) | human gut metagenome | biome: human gut; feature: human-associated habitat; material: faeces... | reverse complement strand
GGTTTCAACCGGAGGCTGTGCGAGTTTCTATTGCATCGTTATGATGCAAGGCTTCGCAGATATTCTTCCACATTCTGATACTGAATGCCGTCTATCACTTGGCTTTCCCCGCGATAGAGGACGAACTTCCCGCTGATCGGGCCGTAGCGGTGCTCGGTCTGGGCGCATTTTTGCTCGTCGATCAAATGGCAGTACTGCTGCGACGCGGCTTCTTCGCTGTGCTTGATCTCGAAAATCCGGCAGGAACCGGCGTCGGAGTCAAACACCACCATGTCAAACTCGCCTACGGAGAATTGCAGCACAAACACCTGCTTTTTCGGGTTCGCCAGCTTGGTTTCCAGTAGGACGATGTCCACCAGCATTCGCCCTTTGATCTCCGTCAGGAGGCGCTCCTGCACGGCGGTACGCTCCGCTAAAGACAGCGCACTGAACGTCTCGTCCAGCAGCAGGCTCCGGATCAGTGCGTCCGCCTGCGCATACCGAAGACCCGGCTGCGCGATCACCGTGCGGTCGGACTTCGTGCCGACGTCCGGCAGGTGCAGCACATCAATTTCCTGCGTCAAGTCCAGCAAATCGAGATACTCTTTGATCTCCGCCGCGTGTACTTCGTCCAGCGCTACCGTCTGCTCTGCCCTGTTGCGAATTTCCAGCAGCTTCCGCAGACTGTCGGTGACAGATCCACGCGGTCGAGAATATCTGTGGGATTTACTCGGTCACGGCGCAGGTTGCTGGCAGAAATGCCAAGGTCGTGGGACTTCCAGTCCTGCGTCAGCACCTCCAGCGTGAAGCGGTGGTTGATGTCCTCCACCACGCGGTTGATGGCACTGGTCAGTTCATTTTTCTCATACAGATCCCGCAGATGCCGGAAGTGCCCCTCGTACTGGTAGCGGCGCAGGGAGTGCTGGATGTTGCGGGCAATGGCCGTGTCCACATACTCGTCGGCACTTTCCTTGCTGGCGAAGGTGGAGGTCTCGTTGTAATGGACGCCGCCGAGACTCATGGTGCCGCCGTAACGGATATACTCGTCGATGCCATGGATGCCGAGAACGGACTCAAACTCGCAGTAAGGGATGAACGTGGTGTGCAGCAGGATGCAGCGGTCATAGAGCTGCTCATCCTCAGTAAAGAGAAAGCCCAGTGAGTCCGTTCCGGAGAGCACGATTTTCATGCCGCAGGCCGCAAACACGTCGGAAAACAGCGCCGCACCCTCGATGAAATCCTCCATCAGCGTCACTTCATCGAGGAACACATAGCGGAAGCCCTGCGTTTCCAATGCCTTGAGGTCGCGGTTCACATCTGCCAGCGTATCTCTTGCGGTGATCTGGATGAACGCAGCCTTACCTAAGTCCGCCTCACTCATCTCCGCAAAAATCTGGCGGATCATGGTGGTTTTGCCCGTCCGGCGCAGACCGTAGAGGATAAACACCTTGTCCTGCTGCCCGCCATAAATGTAGTCGTGCAGTTGGCGGAAGCACTCGCGCTTGCGATAGACTCGAACAGGGGATGCAAAGGAGCGCAACGCCTCGCCGGTGCGGACATTGGTGGTAAACGCAGAGGTATCCATAGTTTTTAGTTTTTGCTTTTGGCAGCTGCTTTTTCAGCGCTTTCAGTTCCTGCTCCAGTTCCTTCCGCCGCTCGATTTGAGCGCGAAAATCCACCAGTTCATCCACAGGGATATACTTCTCCCGTCGTTTTTTGTTCTCTGTCCAACGATGGTAGAAATATTCCTTACCGTTGACGGTTTTCTTCGTAATAGAACCGGTTGGCAAAGCGAAAATCTGCTGTTCCAGCTCCGCCACACGTGCCTGCATCTCAGATAACTCCATAGCGCACCTCCCATGAGATACTATTTTATGTAGAATTGTACCCTATTATACCCACAAAACCAAGGGTATAATAGGGTATAGTTGCTTGCGATAAAAAATACTGATAAGAGTTTTTTCTTGATTACAATTTTTGCTTGTGCAATGAGCTTTGCAGCTTATCCCGGATTCTCTCTTTTTCTCCGCTGCCGTCTGTACGGAGGCGCAGCAAAGGAACAGCACATTTCTCCAGAATAGAGTTCTTCTTTATATCCCGCTCGGCCTGTTTGCTCCCAGCCTCATGGAAGCCAGTTCCGTCCACTTCAATCGCCAGTACAGGCTGCTTATCCATCTGATTGAACAGCAGAAAATCAACATGTGTCAATGGATTTCTGGCATATTTGCGTTCTTCCTCTGTCAACGGTTCATAGTCCTTTACCAGCGTTGCAAGAGAAACATGTACAGCGCAGCCAATGGTTAAAAAGGCTTCCTCAGACAGCACCTCTTGAATCACAGAGTACATGAGATTCTCGGAATCATACTCAGATACTCTCTTATGTTTTTGAAGATATGCCCGGCGCTGCTCGGCATAGCCCTGATAGAGCATATCGAATACGGAGTAGACCTGACTCTGGATCACCTCAAAATTGTTGTACTCGATGTATCGTGCCAGATCCCCGTAGTTGGTCCGGTCATTGCGTGGGTCCTGTGAGGTGACCACCGCCAGTGAATGAACCGCGCGGGAAACTGCGACATTCAGCATGTGGGGATCATCCACAAAATCTGTAATGACATTATCCACCGAGGTTAAAATGATGGCGTCCTGTTCTCGCCCTTGAAATTTATGGACGGTGTCCACTTCATAGGTATCACCCAACTGCTTGCGGATAGCTGCCACTTGATCCCGGTAGGGCGTAATAATGCCGACGCTCTGGTAGTTCTCCTGCTGAAGTCGCGGAAGCACCTCCTGCTGAATCACGTCGATCTGACGCTGGTTGAGATGTCCACGAGCATGGTTGCCTGCGGTTGTCCGGTACATGGTCAACACATCCGGCTCATTGTGATCCTGAGTCATGACAATCAACTGCCCATGATAGAACTTCTGATTGCAGAAGTTAATGATCTTCGGATGGCAGCGGTAGTGTTCACGCAGCAGCGTGACCGGTGCATCCCGCCATATTCCCAGTGCAGAAGAAAGCAGGCTGTGAGTTGAAAAGCGATATCGTTCATCTAAGGAATACTTTTGCCAAATGGCATCACTGGTGCGAATATCGTTCTCTGTCAGCACATTGGGAAGCTGCTTCAGATCGCCGACAATCACGATATTGCGTGCGCAGGAAAAGGCCAATACGCCGGTAGCCAGATCGACCTGCGAGGCCTCGTCCACGATAAGATAATCGTAGATATGATCGATGCCCAGCGTCCCTTTGATGGAATAGGTTGTGCTGAGCACCACCGGGTATTCGTTCGTAAACGCGGCAGATTCTCGCCGGAAATCACTCTTTTCAAAGCGCTTTCGTTCACTTTTCCACGGATACCTCGTTGCTAGCTCTGCCCGGAACAGTCGCAGTGACTTCTGCGCAAGCTCGTCCATCTTTTCATCGAAAGAATAGTGTTCCAGCTTGCGGTTCAGCGTATCTTTCTCATTCTCCAACTCCTGCTTTTTTACGAAATAGAATTGATTTTGCAAATAGGGAATGACCAGTTCCGGGGAGCGGAGAAATAGTTTGAGTGCGCCGCGATTGAACCGGAACATGATGGAGAGTTTTTGCAAAAGGCCTAAGCGAGTCTCATGCTTTGCGTGCTGTTCAAACTCCATCCAGAGGGCGAGAATTTTCTGCGAGGACAACTTATTCAGACTTTCAGACGGCACATCACGGTAAGTCGCATAGTATTCCTCAAAATAGTGCTGCTCCGGTGTTAGCTGCAAGAATTCCTGCTCAATTTCCGCGATACGATTCTTTGCATTGAGCATTTCGTTCAATTCTTCGGAAAGCGCAGTCGTTTCCTGCTCTAATTGCTGCCGTTCCTCCGGCTGCATCTCCCAATCGCTCATATCCGGATAGGCGCCTGTCTGGGCATCTAAAAATTTTTGCTTGTTGGTGAGATTTCCAAGGAATGCGGTCAGAAAGGCAACCTTTTTCTTCTCCAACTTTTCCGCAACATTATGCGTTGCGGAGTTATTATTGGAGGCCACCGCCACAGTCTTTTCACTACGGACAACATTGGCGATGATATTCAGGATCGTCTGCGTCTTTCCTGTCCCCGGCGGACCTTGAATGATGCTGATTTTAGAGGAAAGTGCCCGTTCTACCGCCAGTTTCTGGCTTTGGTTCAGGCCGAACGGATAGATGATCGCCTCCGGCATCCGAGGTGCTTTGATTTCTTTCTGCGGCGCAAGATAGCTTGACAGTACGGTATCCTCGCTGACCTGCTGAATCTTGTCGTACTGCATGCTCAGAATATTGCTGCCGTTTTCAGCCACAAGACTGATTACCGCGGCAGTCTCTTTGAAGTATTGAAATACTGCCTGATTTTTGCCGTCTGTCAGGCAATTCTGCTGGAGCTGCACTTCACTCCTACGGAACAACAAGTCTTTCTTTCCGCTGCGGATAATGCGATAATACGCACCAAAATCGAGAAGTTCATCGATCCCGCTGATAGTCTGCCCGTTTGCGGTGACGATCACCTTCGCTGGATCGATTATCTTCTGCAATGGCAGAATCTCTACATTGCCGCTCTGAAAGTCATATACCTTATTGGGCTCACTGGTATAGATAACCTCACACTTTCCGTCATGAAACCGAAAACTTGCCACTGAGTCTGTCTGGTCTTTTCCCTTTATGATAATTAAGTGCTTTCGCGCGTCCATAGGCTATCCTTTCTCTCAAGAACGCAAGCTGTTGACTTATAACCCGCCCACTTTGTTGCAGCGGTAGGAGCTCTTCTGCACAGCCTATTCATTCAAAAACGTCTCCTGCTCGATTGTGACACCATAGTTTAGGATTCTCTCTATGGCATCTCGGAACAACGGATATTTTCCGTTCTCCACATCAATTCGCAGGGATGATAAATACGCTTCGGAACGCGCTAAGCCATGCTCGTGAAAGGAATCCACAAATTCGCCGGACATACGCATGGGTGTCAGCGAAGGAATCAGTTCCTGCAAATGGCGGAACATTCGGAATCCGCCGGTGTCGATATCCGCCCAGAAGCGTATCTTCATGGTTTCGGACGCCGCATGGGCAATCGACGCGATCAGTCTTTTCTTTTGGGGGCTGAGAAATCCGCCATGATAGACCACCAGCTCTTCCGGCTGCTTTTCCGACATCACATACGCATCATAGTTGGTCTTGTTCTCAATGAACGTGATGCTTCGGATGGCTGTCAGGTCTATTTCCATAATGAAATCCACCAGCGTGCTGGGTAAAGCCAGCCCATACGGCGCGGCTCCAATGCAAATACTTCCCTGACTTGTCTGGATCGTGCAGTTCCCGGCAAGCTCATAAAGCTCCGGGCGGGCGTAAATGCCCAGAAATGCCAGCTGCTCTCTTTCACCCAGTTCATTTTCATCGCAGGCCAGCGCTAACTCTGTGTCATATTTTCTTGCAATGGTCAAAAACAAATCGCGAACATTTCGCTCAAAGTACTTTGTGTCAGAAAAACACCTGCTGCTGAAGGCCCGCATGGTTATGCTGCCAGACAGTGCAGCATAACCACGAAGTGCACCGAGCAAATCGCGCAAACTTGCATCATCCTTCTTGCAGAATGCCGGAACCTTCATTTGCTCATCGGCAGACTTGCAAACGTCTTCCCTCCATGCCGCGATCCATGGAACCGCAACGCCGTCCAGGCCAATGCGAACCGCGTCAGTGACCTGCTTTGCCCTCACCCGGGGATGCACTCGTTCAGCCGCGGCATAGCACGGCATGATCCGGTCCAAGCGCAGTATAACGGTCGAAAGCACGGGACGCGCCTTAACCCATTCGAGCTGCACCAAATGCTGCTTTTCCAGCTCCAAGGCCGCTTCATTATAGGAATCCCGTATAGCCGCGTCCTCGTAGATGTACTCAGGCAGCTCTTTCTTTCCTACTCTCAGCATAACCCGCTGGGTGGATGTTCCGGGTTCGGAGAGATGCTTGCTGTTTTCATACTTGTCCAACAGCCGGTTCAGAATAACGCCCTGTTCTGTCATGGCGTAATCTCCTTGCCAAATGGCAGAATGTGCATTCTGTACTTGTCTTTGCTCACCAGCAGCGTGCGGTCTGCGATTGGCATAATATCCGAAACCTTATCAGGTGGTGTGCAGATAATAGCCTGCAAGCCCATCTTTCGCAGAAGGCGGACGCTTTCAATAATGCGGTCACTGTCCATCTTATTGAACGCCTCATCAAATACCGCCAGTCGAACGGTATTACCAAAGCTGGAGGTGTCATTCACGCGATAAAGCTGGGCAAATGACGCCAAAACCGCAATATAGAAAGGGGTCTGCGTTTCGCCGCCGGATTTTGTGTTCAGCGTCTGCGAAAGCAGCTGCTTTGCTCCATTCTGGTCGGTCGTTTCCAGATCGAACTTCAGGTAGGTCCTGAAGTCTGTATATCGCTGGATGTTTTCCTGCAATTCACTCTGCTTTCTGGCATTCAGCTGCGTATCGTCCGCCATGGTGATTTGGCTGAACAGCTTCTCTATCAGCTGGCCATATTTTTCCTGAAACGGCAGCGCAAACAAGCCCATGTCTCCTTCCATAAGCTCCGGAGCCATAATCATGTCATAGTATTCTGCATAATCCGGATTGCGCTCCACGCGGAACTGGTAGCTGTCTGTGCCAAACTGCGCCTGACGCAGTGCGCGATTCAGATTTCTCACCTGATCCTGCACTTGATCGATGCTGGATTTCAATTTTGCCAGGAAATCATTCTGGAATTGCTCCATGGCGCTCTCCCGCGCCGTTATGATCTTTTCACGGTACCGGGGCAGCTCGCTTTCCTCCAAAAGCCTTTGCTCCGCTTCGTATTCCCCATTGTCCATGGACTCGACGCGGAAGGAGCACGGCTTGAACTGGTCATTGTATCCTCTGCGCGCCTCAAACAGCTTTTTTTGCGCGGCATCACGCTCATTGGTGCTTTGCTCCAAGCGGCTGCTGAAATTCTTGTGGACAACATCCGCGCGCTTCAAGCGGTCAAATTCTTTTTGATATCGGGGAATGCCGGTTTTTTCCCGGTACTCAGGAGAAAACTCTGCCTCAATACAGTCCTCCACATAGGTCAGCTGCTGGTAATGATCCGGCAGCACCTCATAGTCCAGCTGGCGAATGCGCTCTTTTTGTTGGCCAATCTGAATCCCTTTCTGCTCTTTTTCTTTATTTAGTGCTATGACTTCATTCCCCAGCGTGGAAATCGTGCGACGCTGTTCGTCCAGCCACAGGAGATCCAGCTTTGAAAGCCGTTCGTCGATACCGGCCACCTCATCGGTAATCTCCATGCCCCTCAGATATGCAGTTTGCTTTTCCGCTACGGTATTCTGAACAAAGAAATGCGTAAACAGCGGGTCTTTTGACTGTGTCAAAAGCTGGCGGATGGGGGCCCGCTTATGCAACTCATCCTCAATCTGCTTCAGCTCACCTTCCAATCGGGAAATACGCAGACTGACTGCCCGGCGGCCGATGAATGCGTCGTCCATCCACTCTCGCCGCATGGAACGGGCCACATAGCCCTGATAAAGCATGCCGTCCGCCGTAAGGGCAATCTTGAAATTGCACAGCTGCTCGACCCTGTTGCAGCACACCACACGCCCCAGTAAGTAATCCATATAGCTGCGCGCCAGCGGATTCTCTGTCTCCACTTTCTTCGCAAGACTGTCGTCCCGAGGACGGATCGTCTCTCGTTCACGGAGCTTACCGATATCCACCAGTCCAAAGGAAGCAGAGCCGAAATCTCTTTTGATCCGGTCAAACACAGGCAGCGCTCTTTGGTAGTACGCCGGATCGATCAGTAGGTAAAACTTCTGCGCATGAAGATAGCCCTCTACCGCTCCGCGCCAACGTTCGTCTGCAACCTCCAACACGTCCGCCAGAATATCGATTGTAACCGGGCTTCCCAACTGATGCTCCAGCTCGTCGGCCAAGCTCTCCTTAAATTGCAGCAACCCTTTTGGGTAGTCTTTGATATTTTTCCGGAGATTCGCAAGGGCAACGCGTTTCTGGTCCTGCTGCTCTTTCAATTCCGCCAGACGGTCTTCTATTTTGTGTCGGGCGTCCCGGACCGCCTCCGAAAGCACAGCAGCCGCCTGCCGGGCATTTTCAAAAGGCGCCAGGGAATGAGAAAACATCTCATGGTTTTCCAACGCAAAAACCGCATATGCCTTCAGGACGCCCTGGGCCGCATCCTGCACAGGCAAAAGATTTTCTTCCGCTTCCTGCTCCAGTATCGCACTGCACAGGTTATTCAGCCGAAGCGCTTCCTTTTTGATTTCCTGAGTCAGGGATCGCATTTCCCGATGCAGCTGTCCCCGCTCATCCAGCAGGGCCTGTTTCCGGCCGCGCAGCTTCTCCTCCTCCTGAAATACGCTGCTCTGCGCACAAGCCAATTCAAGCTCGCGCCTGCGGTCCTCTTTCTGCGTGATCTGCGTTGTGATTTCCCGGATCCTCTCGCCGGCGGCGGTTAAATTTGCGGTACACTCCGCCTTTTCCAGCTCGAGACGGTGAATCTGAGACCGCTTGACCTCCTTCTGGGCCCACAGCACCAAAAAGGACTGCACCTGCCAGCGGTCGATCGCCTGATGCATCTCGCGATATAGTCTGCCAATCTCCTGCAGGGCGGCCAGTTTCTCCTCCTGCCGCTGCGCCAGCAGCTCGTGGCGCTTATAATCCCGGATATTCTGCTGCATGGCCTCAATATCAGGCTTATCCGGTATGTCGCAGATGTTCTCCGTGATAAATTTTTGAATATCCACTATCGGCCGGAAAGACACCGCTTTTTTCATCATCCGGAGGACCTGTTCATTGTGAACATTCCAGCGGGAGAGCATGTTCCGGCGATATTCCTTCTGCGTATCATAGATTTCCGCTTTGGCATAGTTTTGTTTCAGATAGCGGCGCAGTGCGGGAATCTCCATTGCCTCCCCATTCTCGATAAAGCAATTTTCCGGCAAAGTCCCCACGTAAATGAAAAAGCGTTCCTGTCTGCTGCCATCACTGCGGCAATCGAAAACAACACCGGTGACGAAGCTGGTCCCTTCCACCTCGTCCTGAAATTCGCAGGCGATATAGCTGGAAAAATCCTTTCCGCGGCGGGAATAGGGGTTATTTTCATCCATATCCGCCCGAAGATAACCGTCAAGCGTGCGCTGGGACTTTTCATTGGCCGCCTGATTGAAATTACGGGCATTCGTTTCGCCCAACAGCACAATCTGAAGTGCGTCGATCACCGTTGATTTTCCTGCGCCATTCTTTCCTGTCAGGAAGTTCACGTCGCTCACCTCGATGAGTTCCTTGCTGAAATACAGCCAATTAATCAGCAGGATCTTCTTCAACTTCTTCATCGGCGTCCTCCTTTCGCAGCACGGATACAACGGCATTCAGCTTCTCGCCGGATACGGCAGCCAGCACCGTCGGAAGTATGGCGAATTTGCAGCTGCTTTGATTGAACTTCCCGTCAATGCGCTGAATAATGGCGTGGTTTTCCAGCAGGGTCAGCGCCCGCTTCACCTCGTCCATATTTGGCTTTGCAGGCAGGATCGCATAGTCTGTTACGACCTTTTCCAAAACATCACGCACGGTACAGATGGCATCCTGTTCCAAGCCCAGCCGCTCCTGATTCTCCTCATAGATCATGCGCAAAGCCAGCAGGATGGCTGTTTCCTTTTTGTTCAGATTACAGCGGTTTGCCTCGTCGGTGTTGACCACATAGAAATAGCCATTCAGCGTATCTTTGCGCAAATCCCAATCCATAAGGCCAAGATAGTCCTGCACGGCCTCATAATGCAGCGACAGAAACGTATAGTCCGGATTGTTCACCCGTCCTTTCCCGGGGCGATACAGGGTCCGCACCACATAGGTCCGGCTAAGGAGCTGGTTGCATACAGACTTAAACTGTTCCAGCTCCTTGGAGGTTGCCTGCTGAATAAAGTCGAAATTCATTTCTTTTTCTCCTTCCGGCGAATCTGCATCTGAGGGATGGAGTAGCCATTTTCGTTGAAGGTACCACCTAACTCTTTGATTTGATACCCAGCAGTGGGATCTTCACTTGTCAACACAGCCAGCAGGCTCATGATATATCCTTTATCATCCCGAATTTCCAAATCCTTGGAATAACGAATATCCGCATCTCCCAACCACCCTCGCACGTAAGCCGCTATGGCCGTGCGGCCATATTCAGAGCGCAGCAGCTTCGCGGCCTGAGCGGCAGCATCCGCATCAGAATCCGCCTCCCGGATAAGGACCGGCACAGCCTTTGTCCGTTTCCCGGGACGTTTCCGGTACCACAAGCTCTTTTCAGAAAGAAAGGACTGTTCATAGAACTGAAACACAGGCTGTATCTGGTCCACTAAATCACCCGCGCGGCGATTTCGTGACAATGCCGTAAGCAAAACATTCAGGTTTCCACGGACGTTTTGATCCCGATTCGTCAGATTTTCCACTTTTTGCGTCGCTGCTCTCGTATAGCGGCGAACCTGCGCGTCGATCTCATCGAGATAGTCATGCTCCATGTTATCGTATCGTTCATCGATCCAGAAAATTTTCCGCAGCAGATCGGCACGGCACTTCGCCACGGTGTCGCCGCGCTTATCCTGCAATGCCGTGTTGGCCATGGCAAGCAGCAATGCATCATTCTCTGCCCAGCTTCTCAAAACCGACTGGATGGGAACGCGGTATTTGGGAACGGAGTCCTTAATTTTCAAGGGGCGTATGTATGCCTCGATCACTTTCTGCCCAAAATCATTGAAGTGGGACGCCAGCACCTGATTCACGTCCTGCATGTCGATCTGCATCTGGAAATAGTGCTTCACATTGTGATAGACCATTTGCAACAAATTTATCAGCGCGCTGGTGTTATCATAGGCGCTGTATACAGCGGACATCTTCTCATATACGCTTCCGCTCTCATGCGCCACTTTTAATGAAGAATAAGTGTTGAACACATAGGAATAGCCGCGAACGGAACTGTCATCCCGCAGCTGGTGAAACAGCTCCAGCAGACGGCTGCTGTAACTGGGAACAGTGATGTACTCCTCAAAGTCGTCACCCCGTTCTTTCTCAAACCAGCCCTTGCCGCAGAGCTTTCGGATCAGGAAGCGGGCCCTGCCGGAGATATCACGCAGTTCCTCCTCGTCGATATCCTCCCCTTCAAATGTTGCGTCCGCCAGCTGCTCCTCCAATTTGCTGCGCAGCATGGAATACAATGCGTCCTCGCGTATTTTCAGGTTATCGCGGTATGCACTGTACAGCACGTCCAGCGCATCTGCATATAGCGCACGGTTCGGCGAGGCAAGAGGTGAAAAAAGCTCACTCGGTATCGCTTCAAAGAATCTCATGAAACTTCCTCCTACAGGAGACAACAATGATTGGACAATTGATTTGGAATCATGACAGGCCGGATATCGCATTCGATACAGGCGCACTGTATGGCGGACTGCACTGCGGAGACTGCTTTCAATGCCGGGTGGACGAGCGGTGGCTCAATGTCCGCCTTGAATATGCCAACGACTGGGTATTGATCCATAGCGACGGCTCTATACCGATTCGCTATGGCGTTCTTGTTCGGATTTGATCATCCCACCACCAACTTATTTGTCTTCTTCAAAAACTTCGCCGGGATCGGACGATCCAGCTGCCAAGTTATATTCATCGGTCTGCTGCCTTCGTGCTTGACGTAGCGTGCCGTACCCAGATAGGTATATGCCTCCGCACCGCCGGTCACACGGTCGGCCTTAAACTCACGGACGAACAGCAGTACCTTGCTGCCGCGCTCTTTGTGGTGGATATAGCGCTGGCCGGTGGATGAAGTCTCCGCCGTGGTGCTCTGGCTCTGCCAGTGAAACAGGCTCTCATTGATGGAATAATCGTTGTACATAGTCGTTGGAGAATAGTCTTTGTCTGCTTTATTCAGCGTTACAAAAAACACATCCAACTGCTTATCCGGCAGCCATTTGACACCTTCGCGCACTGTTGCAGGCTTCATAAAGTCCATGGCAACCAGAATCTGGTCGCGGGTGTAGGTGCAGTGCAGATCCAGCGGGCAATCAAAGCCCAAATCTACCGGCTCGTCGATGAAGTCAATTTGCTCGAAGCGATAGCGCAGCAGCTCCAAAAGCTCATTCAGCAGGACAGTGCTGTCAGACAGGGCGTAGAGATTGTCCAGCACTTCTTCGCCGTCCCAGTCATCTGCCGCCTTTCCCCAGACGGTGATGTAAAACATCTGCATCATACGCTTTTGGGCGTCTGAAAGAGCGGCAAAGTTCACATCATCCAACCGCGGCAAAATGTCCAGCAGGAAAGAAATCCAGCGACGGGAGTCAATCACGGCGAGTTTGGCAAGCGCCTTAGTCATGGTTTCTTCCAGCGGCTCTGCAAAATCCGAAATGAGATCCGCTCTGGCGCAAATGCGAGAGAATGAAGAAAACTTATAAATCGCCCTCGGATCGAGATGGTAATAGTCCAAAAAATTCGCAATCGTCAGCTCCAGCCCGCTATCCTCCGTAAAAGAGGCAACGCGCGACACCAATCCGGCAGTATTGCCATAGGAGGCACGGATGTTGTCCAAAATGTACTTGGCCGCTTTCTTCTCCAGTTGGATATAGCAGCCCTTGGGGACGGAAATGAATCCGTCCTTGATCTCTCGGCTCACGCTGCGGGTTGTGTTCGACAGGAGTGCTGCAAACTTATCCTCGAAATTGTACTTCCGGTTCGCCTGACCGATAAAGTCCAGCACGGTCAGGCAATCTTTATCCTCAGCCAAACGCAGACCACGGCCGAGCTGCTGCAAGAAGATCGTCAGGGATTCCGTAGGACGTAGGAAGAGTACCGTATTGACTTCCGGAATGTCCACGCCCTCGTTGTAGATGTCCACAACAAAAATAAAGCGTACCTCACCGGCTACCAAGCGCTGCTTGGCGGTCTTTCTCTCCTCGTCTGGGGAATTGCCGGTCAGGAACATGGACGGAATATGATGCTCATTAAAATAGCGGCACATGAATTCCGCGTGATCGACCGTCACACAGAACCCCAGCCCCTTCACCTCGTCCATGTCAGTGACATATTTCAGGAGTGACGACACCACATGGTCGGCACGGCGGTTGGCAATCGCCCCGCTGAACGTATAGATCTGTTCCAGCTCGCTCTTTTGGTAACCACCGGCAGACCATTTCAGCGTGTCAAGATCTACAGTATCGGTGACGCCGAAATATTGAAACGGGCACAGGAGCTTACGGTCAATGGCTTCCGGTAGGCGGATCTCCGCCGAGATGCGGTTGCCGAAATATGGCAGGATACTCTTGCCGTCCATGCGCTCCGGCGTGGCGGTCAACCCCAGCAAAATGCAGGGGTGATAGTAGTTCAGCAGCTTCTGATAAGTAGGCGCCGCCGCGTGGTGGAACTCGTCCACGATGATGTAGTCATAAAAATCGGGCGCAGTCTTTTCTATAAAGCTCTGTGAGTTGAAGGTCTGAATAGACAGAAATAGGTTGTCGATGCTCTCCGGCTTATAGCTGCCCACAAATAGCTCACCGAAGTTGGCATCCTTGAGCACGGCGCGGAAGGTGTACAAGCTCTGCTTGAGAATTTCCTCCCGGTGTGCCACAAAGAGCAGGCGGCAGGGCTTGTCCGGATTTTGCTTGCGGAAGCGCTTATAATCCAGCGCAGAGATCACCGTTTTGCCGGTACCGGTGGCAGCCACCACCAGATTGCGTGTATAGCCATGGACAGTGCGCTCCGCCTCCAGCTTGTCCAGAATCTCCTGCTGATAGGAATAGGGATGGATGTCCATGGTGTAGGCGTCGGCATCGTTGGTGTCAAAGTATTTTTCCGCCTTCAGCGCACGGGCCAGACGCTCCTTCTGCCCCTCATCGTAATACTCGAACTCGCGGTCATTCCAATAATATTCGAAGGTTGCTACAATTTTGTCGATGGTTTCAGGCAGGTCACGCTTTGTCACCTTGGTATTCCATTCAAGACCGCTGGTCAATGCGGCATTGGACAGATTGGATGAGCCGACATACGCCGTCGTAAAGCCCGTGTTGCGGTAGAAGATGTACGCCTTGGCATGGAGGCGGGTAGTCTTGGTGTTGTAGCTGACCTTGACCTGCGTATTGGGCAGTTGGCGAAGCTCCTCGATGGCCTTCACATCGGTAGCGCCCATGTAGGAGGTTGTGATGATGCGAAGCTCGCCGCCATTCTGTGTAAACTCCCTCAGCTCATCCATAATCAGCCGCAGGCCGCTCCATTTGATGAAGGACACCAGCATGTCAATCCGGTCGGCCGATACGATCTCTTTCTTGAGTTCCGTGAACATCTGCGGCTCATGCACGGCCCCAGTGAAAAGCGAGCTCTGCGCAATAGATGTTTCCGGACGTTCCATGTCCGCAGCGGTCTTTCCCACGGCCAGACGCGGATCAGCGTCCCGCAAAAGCGCAAGAAGCTGCTCTGCCCGCTGGTCAACCCCCAGTGCTGCAAAGTCAGCTTCTTTTGTCGTATCTTGAATCAGGGCTACAATCTGATTGGTAAGCTCGATTTGAGTTGAAATACCCCCGCCGTTGTCCAGTACGTTATCCAGCCCCTTCTGAACCACATCCGCCAGATACTGCGCCAGCACCTTGGAAGCTTCGGCTTTGTCAATAGGCGCAACAGCCTTGCGAGCCTCCGGAATCTCTGCAAGCTCGCTGGTCAGGGCGTTGTTGATGACTTGTTCGTATAAGCCGGGATATAGCATCAGTATATCTCCTTTTTCTTGCCTAATTGCTTTTGGCGGTACGTAAGAATTATGGACTGTTGTGCAAAACAGCTATTATCATTCAAGATGTGGCCGCAAACATTGACTTTATTATACGACTTCTCCACCTGTGAAGCAACTCCCATTCACATTTTCCGTATCCGTATTCTGAGTTCTGTTCGTCAATTTTGATTGTAATATTCACCGGCGTTTTCTGCTCGCCGTCAACATCATAAGGGCTTGGGATTATCCAAAAATCGCCGTGTGTCCGGACACCGGATGTGCTTGCTATTCTCCCAAATCCCAGTTTTCTCCGTCCTCGCGCCGCACTTTTCCTTCGCCGCGAACTGTGGTATGCTTTAGGAAAATCGCCGAAGGGAGGGCTGCGCATGGCAGAGAGACGGGTGTTTGCCGGTTATTACAAACGCTGCGACGGCAAGCCCATTTTCGTCGTCCGGGTGCTCAGGGACATCGACACCG